>ENA-UPXC01002587-UPXC01002587.1-human-gut-metagenome-genome-assembly--contig:-NODE-2587-length-20909-cov-6.755952_pt1 | contig 20909 bp, 17 predicted proteins | sample MGYA00250047_ERZ773371 | MGnify/ENA primary metagenome ERZ773371 (study PRJEB29103, sample SAMN06111975) | human gut metagenome | biome: human gut; feature: ankylosing spondylitis patient; material... | reverse complement strand
TTAACAAGGGATTTCACCTAAGATTCTTTTTGAGTTGTTCATAATAGATTGTTTTACATAATATCAATACATCATTTTTAACTCTGTCTACGAAAAGCAGTTATCTTTTTGATTTTGTGAAAAGAAAGAAATGGAAATGGCTTTTGTCCGTCACTACGGAACATGCTATTTACATATATATATTTGTTTTATAGATCGAACCTTGTTAAGAGTATTGAGTTCTTTTTCCTTTCTTCAGCTTCAAAACTTGCGAGATAGTTTTCGGTAATGGCTAAATTGGAATGCCCAAGGCTTTCGGATATATAGGAAATGTTGACACCACTGCGTTTTAATACTGTTGCAAATGAATGACGTGCTGAATAGGTTGTGACGCGTGGAATGCCTGTCTTATGGGAAATCTTGTGAAGTATCTGATTACATTCGGTGACCACTTCCCTTACCAGCTTAACTCTTTCAAAAGGATTCTCTTTTCCGGTAGCAAAAGGAAAGATATAAGTTTCGGGTGACGTGGGAGGATTGCCCCATTTCTCTATTATCTTTTGCATTTCGGGCGTGATGACTGCATGGATAATCTTACTGTGTTTGGTATTTCGGGCTGTTTTTGCACGTATGAAGCAGATCTCACCATTGATGATATTGGAGTATTGCAGATATAATAAATCACGAAAATTAATACCATTACATAAATAAGAAAAAAACCACAGATCACGATAAACTTCAGTCTTTGGGGTTCCATCATTATAAGTAATAATTTTCTTGATTTCTTCCAGGTTTAATGCTAATTTGCGTCCGCATCCAGTGGGTACTTCATATTTCCCTTTTCCGAAAGGGTACTGACTTTCCTTAATGATACCGTCTTTACGTGCTATATTAAGAATGCATTTTAAGTTTCTGAAATAGAATCCCATACTGGAGTAACTGATTCCTGATGCGGATAAGTGATGTTCAAAACGGTTTAACCAGTTGATGGTAATTTCATGAAAAGAAATGTGTTTCCCTGCAAACTGTTCTATTTTGTTTAATGATCCTTTATAAGACAGATAAGTATTGGCTTGTTCATTTTCCTTTAACTCTTCCAATTTTTTATGAAATAAGGCATTGACTGAAAAATTGGAATATCTGCCTAAACGTGCATTTAGGATGTCAAAATGGAATTCACCTTGAAAAGATAGAAATTCGACTTGCTGCCTGATTAAAGAAAAGCTATTTTCGATGTTACGCCGTACTTCAGATAAGTGACGATTTTTGGTATGTGGCAATACTTCCCAGTCTCTAATAGAGACTTCTTGTCCGGTGGAGTAATACTTCTGTTTTCTGTTGTGGATAACTTGTACTTTTATGGGAAATAATCCATTCATTTTTTGTTTCCTTTTATCTAATACTGTGAGTACGGAAACTCCATCCTTAGAATATTTGTACATGGCTTTTTAAATTTGTTGGTTATTAACTATGAATTGATATTGTTTTTAGTAACATGCAATTTGCATACAAAGTTGATAAATAAGACCCACATTAAAAGACATTTGAGACAGTATTAACAGAAACATAGATAATATTGATAATCGTCTATTTTTCTATTCCTTACTTTTGTAGTGCTAACAATTTAACAGAATAGTATGAAAAACAGATTTCTTATTTTATTGAGTTTTGTACTCATTGTGGGGCGAGATGTTGTTTGTGCAAATGCCTCAATGGTGCGTGAGCGCATAAACATTAATCGTGACTGGCGTTATCAGATAGATGATCCGGACGGGGCAGATACTGCATTACATTACTCTCAACTAAAGCCTTATTTATTGCCTTGTGCCAACGACTTTATTATATTCGGAAAGAGGTATCAGAGACCGGAAGGCAATCCGGGAGAAAATATAGCCTATGTAAAATCTGATTTTGATGATAGTGAATGGCGACATCTGAATTTACCCCATGATTGGGCTATTGAAGGACCTTTCAATATTGACTATAACGGTTCGACTGGAAAGTTACCTTATTGGGGGATACGCTGGTATCGTAAAACACTGGAGTTATCGCAGGATGATGCCGGGAAACAAATTTATCTTGATATTGATGGGGCGATGTCATACGCTTCCGTGTGGTGTAACGGGCAATATGTGGGTGGATGGCCTTATGGCTATGCTTCTTTTCGTCTTGATCTGACACCTTATATAAGGGCAGGACAAAAGAATGTGTTGGCTATTCGATTGGATAATCCGGACGATACTTCACGTTGGTATCCGGGTAGTGGTATTTATCGGAATGTATGGTTAGTGAAAACGTCTCCTGTTCACGTGGAGCAATGGGGAACTTTTGTGCGAAACCAGCAGGTTGATTCCGAAAATGCTGTTATGGAAATGGGAGTGAATATTGAGAATCATGCTGGAAAAGATGTTCAAGTAAAGTTGCAGACAAGTGTATATCTGCAAGGGAAAGATGGACGTCCTGTGGGGGAAGAAGTGACTCAAAGTATGACTAAGGATATTGCAATTAAAAAAGATAGCTGGTCGAGTGCCCGCTTTCAATTTAAAGTAGATAAACCGAAGTTGTGGGATATCGATACTCCGAATTGCTATGTAGCGGTCAGCCGCGTGTTCATGGATGGAAAAGAAATGGATAGTTATGAAACTCCTTTTGGAATTCGTACAATTGAATTTACCCATGACCAAGGTTTCATGCTGAATGGGCAAAAGGTAGCTATTAAAGGTGTGTGTATGCATCATGATTTGGGTGCTTTGGGCGCTGCTTTTAATGAAGTGGCTGCCGAAAGGCAGTTGCGCATCATGAAAGAGATGGGTGCAAATGCCATTCGTACTTCACATAACCCACCGGCACCGGAGTTGGTTGCTCTCTGTGACCGTATGGGACTGATGATGCAGCTTGAATTAGCTGATACTTGGCAAAAAGGGAAACGCAAGAATGATTATAATCTTCTTTTTGATGATTGGAGTGAAGCAGATATGCGCTCGCTGGTACGTCATTATCGTAATCATCCTTCTGTAATTATGTGGAGTATAGGTAATGAAATGCCTGATCAGACGACCGATCAGGGAGTCATAATAGCTCGTAACCTGACAGCTTACTGTCATGATGAAGATCCTACACGGCCTACTTCTTTAGGGTGTAATAAGCGGGATGCCGTTTTCCGTGATATTGTGAATCAGGTGGATATATTTGGTCTGAACTATTTCCATAAAACTTATCCGGTTTTCAAAGAGCAGAATCCTACTCGCCGTTATCATGCCAGTGAAACTTCTTCTGCGACGAGTTCTCGTGGGGAATATTTCTTCCCGGTAACTACTGACGTTAACGATAGCCGTTCCGGTTTCCAGCTTTCATCGTATGATATGACAACTATAGGATGGGGATGTGCTCCTGAGGTTCAATTTAAAATGAATGAAGAATATCCGTTTATGAGTGGTGAGTTTGTGTGGACCGGATTTGATTATTTGGGCGAACCTACTCCTTATAATAAGGACTTAACCAATTTGTTGAACTTCAGTGATCCGAATGAATTAGAAAAGGCTCGAAAGGAATTGGAAGAATTGGGTAAAATTAAAACACCTTCCCGTAGTTCTTATTTTGGTATTGTCGATTTATGTGGTTTTCCGAAGGATCGTTATTACAACTATAAGAGCTATTGGCGTCCTGATGTGCCTACTGTGCATATATTGCCTCATTGGAACTGGCAAGAGCGGATTGGTGAAATAACTCCCGTTCATATTTATACTTCGGGAGATGCTGTTGAACTGTTTTTGAATGGTAAGTCACTGGGACGTAGAGAGAAAGCTCATTCGTATGACCGTTTGACCTGGGATGATGTACGTTATGAACCGGGAAGTTTGAAAGCCATAGCTTATAAAAACGGTCAAAAATGGGCGGAAGAGCTTGTAGAGACCACTGGAAAACCAGCCGCTTTACAGGTAACGGCAGAGAAAACAGAGCTTAAAAGTGATGGTACTGATTTATCATTTATTCGTGTAGCTGTTGTGGACTCTCAAGGTCGTGTTGTGCCTCGTTCTAAGAATCATTTGAAGTTTTCTGTAACAGGGCCTGCTGAGATTATAGCTACAGATAATGGGGATGCAACAAGTTTATTGCCATTCCAATTATCAGAAAGAGATGCTTATAACGGTTTGGCATTAGTCATTTTGCGTAGCCAGTATATGAAGCAGGGAAAGGTAGTACTTACAGTGGAATCTAAGGGGCTTCCTAAACAAAAGATTGCATTAAAGGTAGAATGATGTGTATGAGTATAAATTGCAGTTTTAGAATTATCTTCATTGGTCTCTGTCTGTATTTGAGTGGATTAAATGTATCAGCACAAGTGCAAGTGAGAAATACGATATGGGACGGAGAGGACTTTCTCAGTATTCCTGCCTGTCGGGTAGTAAAAGAGGATTCTATACGTTCTCTTATATTTGAATCCGTTTCTTATAAAGGACAGCCCAAATCTGTTTTTGCCTATTATGCTACTCCTGCTATGTTACAAGGTAGCAGTTCTCAAGAGAAAAAGTTACCGGGGATTATATTGGTACATGGCGGCGGTGGAACAGCTTTCCGGGAATGGGTTGTAATGTGGGCAAAGCGAGGATATGCAGCCTTGGCTTTGGATACGCGTGGTAATGGTCCCGATAAGAAACACATTGATGGAGGTTTTGATGAGAATGGAAAGGAGACACCTTATTTTGATGTCACTTTACCTCAAAAAGAGCAGTGGGTATATCAGGCTGTTAGCGATATTTTCAATGCACACTCTCTACTTCTGAGCTTTCCGGAGGTTGATGCGGAACGTACTGCTATTACCGGTATAAGTTGGGGTGGGGTATTGACTTGTATTGTGGCTTCATTGGACACTCGGTTTCGGGTAGCTGTTCCTGTTTATGGTTGTGGCTTTCTTTCTGAGAGTGGGCGAATGAAACAACAATTGGATGGTTTGCCTGCCGAACAAAGAGAAATATGGTTGAAACAGTATGATCCATCCAACTATTTACCCCGGATGGAAAGGCCTATATTGTTTGTAAACGGAACTAATGACGTACATTTTTATCTGCCATCTATGGCACGGAGTGCAGCATTGGCGTCACAGTCCGGGGTGTTGATAAAACAAGGTTTGCGCCATAGTCACAAATATGGTTGGCAAAGTGAAGAGATAGCTGCATTTATAGATCAATATCTTTGTGATGTGAAGCCTTTGGCCCAAATAACAAATGAGAAAGTAAAAGGAGGGTTTGTGTCAGGTGAACTCATTTCATCTACTCCTGTGAAGAAGGTAGTTTTACATTACACAACAGATACCGGACAGGAACGGGAGAAACACCGCTGGCAGTTAATAGAAGGTAAAGTGAAGAAAAATAGGTGGAAGATTCTTTTGCCAGTTGGGGTTACTACTTGGTATGTAAATGTAACTGATGTCTGGGGATACCAGACATCAGGTGAATTACATTGGTGATGGATTACTAATTCATTAATTTTGTAAGAGTCTTCATTTCATTTAGCTCAACGTTGTGCCAAGAGGTTCCGCAATCTATGGGGGAAACAGCTTGGCGCCGTTGAGCTTTTATTTGCTCAGTATCGAATGTCGTAATTTGAAATCCTTTTATATCGGGTGATTCATTATTTTTGAACTGACAGAAGTTATTGATAAATGTAATACCGGGGAATATAGTAGGATTACTGATTTTGATATTGGAAACAGTATTCGGAGAATAAATTCGGTTATGAGCAAAGCGTACATTCCGTGGCTCCTTATCTCCTCGTCCGTCTCCAAAGTTCAGTTCGGCACAATCAACAAAAGTATTAAAAGCAATGTCAATATCTGCTGCCCGATGATACGATTTAAGTTTTTCGTCCTCATAATCTTCGGGTGTACTGGGGCGTTCATATACTCCCATGCGTAATATGAAGGCGGCACCGGAGCCTTTTCCTGTTACACTTTCCACGTAATTATTGTTGACGGTATGTCCTTGGTTGATGATGCGGATGCCCAAAGTAGCAGGCAGATGATTGCCAATGATTACGTTGGAATCTATAATATTGTTGTGACCGTGACGACATACTAATCCGCCACGCGATTCGTAAAACAAGTTACGGCGTACGATGTTGAAACCGGATTTAATTGAAATAATCTCATTTTCTCCGTCACAATGATAGAATATATTCTCTTCGATGATACTGTAGGAAGGCAGTTGCGATGACCAGGAGTTACCCACGCGTATGATTTCCGCACCATTGCCCCCGAAGGGTTTCCGATAACCAAATACATTATGATCTATCTGGTGGTGATTGTGATCTCCACCGTCTTCTACTGTAATTTGTATAACCAATCCACGGGCACGTTTATTGGCAAAATAACAGTGGTCTATACGATTATTGTTTCCATGTAGTCCAATCCAGTTTTCAGTTCCTCCCCCCGGTTTCTCTCCTTTGGCAGGGTCATTGCAATCATCAATGGCACATTGGGTAATCCGGCAATGAGTGGCTGGATGTTCTTTATCCAGTTGAAATTCTATCATTTCAAAGTCAGATGCCCAAGCCTTATGAAAGTAGAGTCCCTCCAAATGTAGATAACTGCCTGCCATGCGTATTTCTGTTGTTCCGGATATGATAGCCTTTCCGGTATTTGCTGCTTTCAGTATAATTGGATAGTCTACTGTTCCATTTCCTGTAAAACTAACCTTGCCAAGATGGGAATAGGTTCCATCTTGTAAAAGCAGGGTATCACCGGGTTGTAAAGACCCGTCAGACATCTTGATCTTTAAACTGTCGATGTCGGTTGGGGTGAAGGTGTGTGTCACCGCCAAAACCGGACAAACGAATATTACTGCAATAATAGTGGATGCAAATGATTTCTTGTTCATGATATTTATATAATTTAGATAATACAAAAGAATAAAAAGCGGGTGTCTCACAACAACCGCTTTTTGATCAACAATCTACCTAAAATAACCTATGAAATATAATACCTATTTACCAACTAACTATGAATTTAAAAAGCCTATGATTTATTCTATATTACGAGTATGATGTGATGTTCTTTTTTATTGAATTTGCTGGAACAAAGGTACGCGTTAAGGTAATGCATGGCTTAAAATATTGTTCCAATCATTATATATATTGTTTCAACCGGTCTGTTTTGATGTGGGAAATATGATTTATTGTTTTGTTAGTATGAAATTCCGGTATGATATGCTTGGAAAGGAGATAAAAAAAGAGGAGCTAACTCTCGTTTAGCTCCTCTCACATGAAATGTTTTGCTGATTATTTCTTCACTTGAATAATATCGTAGTTCAGGTCGCTGACAGCTTCTTGCAGGCTATCGTTAACCAAACGTAAAGTGGTATCGTTCACTACTACAAAGTAGACGGGAGCGTCACCATCATTCGGTGTCAGTTTGTAAGCTGTCTTTTGTTTGTTGTCTACTGTTTTCTTGATGACTTGTTTCTTGCCTTTGGAAGTAAAGCTCTTATTCTTTCCCTGACCTTCCGCATCCAGATAAGTGGTAACTAGAGTATAACCGCTTTCTCCGTCAGGGCCTACACTGTCCACGCTCAATACGTATTGGATACCCGGACCGTCGGCAGCAGGAAGAAGACCTTCGTATACGGCTACGGCAGAAGAATCATTCCCGGCAACTGTCAACACTCCTTCATCTACGGTGGAATCATTGTTCTGGGTTCCTTTTGATTGGCAGGATACCAATGCAGCTGCGATGGCTGCAATCATCATTACTTTTTTCATTGCTTTAATGGTTTAAGTTAATATATAATGCAAATTCACACTATTCTTCCTCTTCTTTTTTGATAACGAGTAGTTTATCCACTCGTCCACGATCCATGTCCACAACTTCAAACTGTAGGTTCTTGTAGCTGAACAAGTCTCCTGCTTTAGGTACCCGCCCGATGAGGAACATGGCGAGACCGCTTAGTGTGGTAAAATCTTCCACCTTCAGATCATCATAACTCAGGATACCCATCTCTTCCATAAAATCATCTATATTCATAGAAGCTTCTACGAGCATCGAGCCATCTTGCCGGGTGACGATATCTTCTTCTTCCATTTCGTTTTCTTCAAGGATGTCTCCGAAGATACTTTCCGTCAGATCGTGCAAGGTGATAATGCCGGCTGTATTACCATACTCGTCTACAACAACTCCGAACTTATTTTTGTTCTTCTTAAATAGCTCTAAAACTTTCTTGGCATATAAACTTTCCGGAATAAACAGGGGAGGGCGGGCAATACTACGTAAATCGAAAGGGTGATCATTGCCTAACATCAGAATAATATCTTTGACGGACACTACTCCGATTATATCATCTTTTCCTTTCTCTACCAACAGATATTTGCTGAAATGTTGTTCACGGATAATGTGTAGTACCTCATCACGTGTGTATGTGGGATATAGTACGACAAGATCGCGGCGGTAAGTCATCAATTCATTGGCCCGCTTATCTGAGAAGCGGAATACATCCCGTAACATTTCCGTTTCTTCTTTATCGATAACACCCTGTTCCGAACTTTGGTGCAGAATCATTTTCAATTCCTCCTGTGTCATGGGACGTTCTTCCCCATTGTTCAATCCGATTAGTTTATTCACTATCTTGGTTGAGAAACTGAGTAGGCAAACGAATGGATAAGATACTTTGGTCAGTAAAATCATGACCGGGCTCAGTAGAGTCGCATATCGCTCCGGATTACTCAGTGCTATGGACTTGGGCACTAATTCACCAATGATGAGTGAAAGGTACGTAATGATTGCCACTGTTGTAATCATGGCCAGGTCTTTTGCATAGGGGGCGGCCCCGGGAATGGAGGCGAATAATGGTGCTACATTGTCGGCAATGGCTACACCACCGAAGGCACCGGATACAATACCGATGAGCGTGATACCGATTTGGATGGTAGAAAGAAACTTCTCGGGCTCTTCCAACTGTTTCAATACTCCTTTGGCTCTTTTGTTTCCCTTTCCTGCAAGGGTTTCGAGTCGTGCTTTACTGGATGACACCAATGCTATTTCATACATGGCAAAGACGCCGTTCAGCACTAATAAAAATAGAATAATAATAAATTCCATATAGGTTATGAATAGTTTATATTGCAAAATTACTAATTTTTTGAATTTTATTACTAATATTGCTGCCTATTTATAGAGATTATTAAAGAATGAAAGACATGAAAAGAAAACAAATTTTATTCAGTGTTCTATTACTGTTTTCGGTTGTTGCAACACGGGCTGCACGAGTAGATACTATAATGGTGAAAAGTTCTTCCATGAATAAGGAGGTACAGGTAGTGTATGTACTTCCTGACAAAGCATTGGGAGAGAAAGCTGAGGCTTGCCCGGTTATTTATCTGTTGCATGGTTATGGTGGCAATGCCCGTACCTGGGCAGGTATTAAACCGGAGTTGCCTAAGATTGCGGATGAAAAAGGAATCATCTTTGTATGTCCTGATGGTAAAAACAGTTGGTACTGGGATAGTCCTAAGAATCCGGCTTACCGCTATGAAACTTTTGTAGCTTCAGAACTGGTGAATTATACAGATAAAAACTATTCCACAATTCCGGAGAAAAAAGGAAGGGCCATTACCGGATTGAGTATGGGTGGTCATGGTGCTTTGTGGCTTGCGATTCGTCATAAAGATGTATTTGGTGCCGGAGGAAGTACCAGTGGTGGAGTGGATATCCGCCCATTCCCGAAGAATTGGGAGATGAGCAAACAACTCGGTGAATACGAGACCGACAGCGCTTTATGGGACCAGCATACTGTTATTACCCAGATTGATAAGATTACAGATGGTGATTTGGAATTAATTATCGATTGTGGCGAAAAAGATTTCTTCCTGGAAGTAAATAAAGCATTGCATAAAGTTTTATTAGAGAAGAATATTAGTCATGACTTTATTACCCGCCCTGGTGCACATAACGGGCAATATTGGAATAACTCTATTGATTACCAAATTCTTTTCTTTGATAAATTCTTTAAGAAATAATATTTCAATTTATTCGATTGTATAATATATAGTACGCATGTAGTTGTGACCGTAGCTTTTGGTCACCTCATTGCAGGAAGTAACGATACCTCGTCCGTCGAATTCATATTTATAAGTCGTGGTTTCGTTACTTTCACTGTTATCCTCGGGCCTGAGGTTAGTAATCAGAGTATTGTATGCATCTCCCAAAAACTTCCCGTAAATGGCTACCGAGTGGAATGAAAGGGGATATAGATCTGTCAGGAATAGATATGGAATCTCTGAAGTGTTGTCTATTTCATTAGTGGTAGATGTGCTGGCTATATAAGTTTGTTCGGACTTGTTCACCTGCTGGGTGATGCGTAGTGTTCTATAGCTGCTATAATCTATGTTGATAGAAGAATAGGGTTGGTTTTCGTCTAACGTTTCTGTTATATTTTTCAGGAAGTATTTTCCCTCCGTATTAATTAGATAGTCGAAAGTATAAGAGCGTATTTTTCCATCCATTTCCTTCCGTATGCAACTCACGGCATATCCATTATCGTCCAATGTATAAGTAGAAACAGTATTGATTTCATCTGTCACTACGGCCTGATGGTCCCCGTAAACAACACTTGTAGCATTTTCTATCTTGAAGGTTTCTCCTCCGGCTACAAAACTTTGTATGGCAGTGAAATTTGTCAGTCTACCGGCTTTATAAGCATAGGTCTGAGTGAGGGTAACCGGTGGAGTAGCCTCTTCTGTCTTAACTTCCGATAATTCTATTTTGGAAAAATGAGTTACGGGATATCCCGGATTATCGGGTATATCCGAATCGTCACTATCACTGCAAGCAGCCAATCCTCCTATGAATAGCAAAGCTATGAGAATATTCTTCTTCATTCAGATTTATTTAATGATAAGACCGTTACGGAAGGTGCGTTTTACTTTCATACTTTTCACAGCCTTCATTTGGGTTTCGGGCTCTGGTTCAGGATCTGGCTCAGGCTCAGGTTCCGGAAGTACGATGCTACCATCGATAATTCCTAATGCTGCACTTAACATTTCTTCATTAGGATCACCTAAGGGCAATACTTTTGCAAAGTCTTGTAGAGAATTTACTGCATAGTCTGCAGTAAAACCAGTGGAATAATCAGCTTTGCCTTCAGAATTGAATACCTCGCATACAACGGGGCGAAGAACCCATTGGAACTTATCACTGGAGAAACTTGCTGTTGCTACGTTTTCTCCCTTGGTTGTGGCACCTACGAGTACTACGGTCATATAAGGTTTCAGACAGTTAATCAGCATTTCTGCGGCGCCTGCAGTAGTACTGCTTGTCAGGATATATACTTTCGACAGATTTAAATTGCTACCTCCTTGCAAAAGCTGGTCGTCGAAAGTGAGTTCCCGGTCTTTGGACATCTGCTTTAGGCTGTATTCCAGTGAAGCGAGGGTACTTCCTAATTTATCAGCAGGTGCTAATATCGTTGCCAGAAGCTGTACACAATCCATTGCTCCACCGGCATTGTAGCGTAAGTCGAGAACGAACTCTTTTACATTGTTCTCTTTATAGTACTGGGAGAGTCGAAGCAATTCACTATTATCTTCTGTACTGAAACTATTGTATGCCAGATAACCTACACCGCCGGTGAGAACATCATAGGCGGGTATGGCAACGTCTTCCACGGGGCGGGCAGCGGGCAGATAGGCTTCACCATAGGAAGTAATGACACCTTCTGTTTCTCCTGCTTCATTTTCCTGTGTACTATATTCTCCCATTAATAACTTCCGGTTTTCACCTTCTTTCAGTAATTCTTCGGTTTTCTTGGTGATAAAGTCATCGTTGACTTTCATAATCCACTCACCCCGTTTTAAACCAACTTCGGCAGCAGGAGAACCGGGTATCACGTAGGTAATCAGTGCATTAAAAGCAGTATCATTACCAACTATACTATACAGCGTATAGTCGAAACCATAACTTGGCAATGGGGTAGCATACAGCGTATCTACACTGGAGTAACTTTTATCGAGTGGAGATATTATTTTCTTCAAAAAAGCATCCGGTTCAAGGAAGTAGTTCAGGTCCTTTGTATTGGGGATGTCTTCAAACCACAGATATTCTTCTCTCATGACGCTGTCTATCCATAGATCACGCCCGGTCCATTTGTAATATTCCGGCCAACGGTCTACTCCACAAGAGAATAAGCTCGTCAATGCAAGGATTCCCAATAGTAGGAAAAGCTGTATATTCCTTCTTTTCATCTGTATCTATCGTTTGGTTTTCGTTGCAAATTTAGCGAATAGTTTGTTTATCTACCATAAATGTGGTATAAAATTCCCTATCTTATGTCATTGCCCATGTCAGAACATCCCGTTATCTTTGCGCTCAATCAATTAATCCTAAAAAATACAAAGACAATGGAAACAAAGAAATTGCATTTCGAGACGCTTCAACTCCATGTGGGACAAGAACAACCCGACCCGGCTACTGATGCGCGTGCCGTGCCCATTTACCAAACTACTTCGTATGTATTCCGCGACTCTGCCCATGCTGCCGCACGCTTTGGTTTGCAAGATCCGGGCAATATTTATGGCCGCTTGACTAACTCTACACAAGGTGTGTTCGAGGCACGTGTGGCTGCTTTGGAAGGGGGCGTTGCCGGATTAGCGGTTGCTTCGGGTGCTGCTGCCGTGACTTATGCTTTAGAGAATATTACCCGTGCCGGAGATCATATTGTTTCAGCTAAAACCATCTATGGTGGTACATATAATCTGTTGGAACATACTCTGCCTGCTTATGGGGTGACTACTACTTTTGTAGACCCTGCTGATCTTTCCAACTTTGAGAAGGCCATACAGGAAAATACAAAAGCTGTATATATCGAAACTCTGGGTAATCCGAACTCCAACATTATTGATATTGAAGCCGTTGCCGAGATAGCACATCGCCATAAAATTCCATTGATTATTGATAATACATTCGGTACACCTTACCTGATACGGCCTATTGAGCATGGAGCAGACATTGTAGTACACTCTGCTACGAAGTTTATCGGCGGTCATGGTAGCTCCTTGGGTGGTGTGATTGTGGATGGTGGTAAGTTCGACTGGGCAGCTTCGGGTAAATTCCCTCAACTGACGGAACCGGAGCCTTGCTATCATGGTATACGTTTTACCGAAGCTGCCGGTGCTGCTGCTTATGTTACACGTATTCGTGCTATCCTGCTTCGTGATACGGGGGCAACTATCAGTCCATTCAATGCTTTCATCTTATTGCAGGGATTGGAAACACTTTCCCTCCGCGTGGAACGCCATGTGGAGAATGCATTGAAGGTGGTTGACTTCCTGAAGAAGCACCCTAAAGTGGCAGCAGTGAATCACCCGTCATTACCGGAACATCCGGATCATGCGTTGTATCAAAGATATTTTCCTAATGGTGCAAGTTCTATCTTTACTTTTGAAGTGAAGGGTGGGGTGAAAGAGGCACAAACTTTTATTGATAACCTGCAGATCTTCTCACTTCTGGCAAATGTAGCGGATGTTAAGTCACTCGTTATTCATCCGGCTACTACTACACATTCGCAGTTGAATGAACAGGAGTTGGAAGAACAGGGAATTAAGCCGGGAACTGTGCGCCTGTCTATTGGTACGGAGCATATTGCTGACTTGCTGGATGACTTGGCTCAGGCGTTGGATAAAATATAATCGATTCATAATGATGTGGTAATGAATCAATAGATACGCGGACGACACGGACAAGGCGGACGAACGCGGACTTTTATTTTTCATCCGCAGATGACGCAGATAACGCTGAATTTTAAGCCTGAAAGGCTTGCATTATATAGCGTAAGGCATCGCCCTACGTAATATACATCCCCATTTCTGAGCCCTGAAAGGGCGAGATAAAGCGTGTATGCTTGATTGCGCGCTTTCAGGGCTTAAATAGAGAGATACATAATCACGTAGGGCGTTGCCCTACGCTATGTAATATCAGGCTTTCAGCCTTATAAAATCCGCGTTCGTCCGCTTTGTCCGTGTAGTCCGCGTACCTATTTTATTCATAACCCTATAGTAACGAATCTATTTCTTATCAATTGTTTGTATTGATTTATTGATACTAAAGGTTGCTTTTGTAACTAATTGATTATCAGTAATGTTATAATCACCCTATCTCAGTATGATACTGAGATACCCTCAGTATGATACTGAGGTACCCTAAGTATAGGACTGAGATAGGCTAAGTATACGACTATGGCTTGAAACTTTATTTATTGTAAGTAATAAGTACTTATGCTTACTATAATCTTAAACTATTTGAATGAATATATCTGTTTTATTATCAGGAGGTGTCGACAGCTCAGTTGTCGTACACCTTCTTTGTGAACAAGGGTATCGACCGTCTCTATTTTATATAAAGATAGGAATGGAAGGTACCGATTATATGGATTGTTCTGCTGAAGAAGACTGGGAGATGGCTACGGCAGTTGCACACCGCTACGGATTGCCTTTGGAAATGGTCGATTTGCAGAAAGAATACTGGGAACAGGTTGTTGCTTATGCCATTGACAAAATCCGTCGTGGATTGACTCCTAATCCGGATGTGATGTGCAACCGCTTCATAAAATTCGGTTGCTTTGAGCAGAAGGTAGGCAAAGAGTTTGATTTTACCGCTACCGGCCATTATGCCACTACGGTTCATAAAGATGGTAAAGTATGGTTGGGCACAGCTATCGATCCCGTAAAGGATCAGACAGATTTTCTTGCACAGATTGATTACCTGCAAGTATCTAAGCTGATGTTCCCCCTTGGCGGATTGATGAAACAGGAAGTACGGGACATTGCCCGCAATGCAGGGCTGCCTACTGCCCGTCGCCGTGACAGTCAGGGCATTTGCTTTCTGGGAAAGATCAACTACAATGACTTTGTTCGTCGTTTCCTTGGTGAACGGCAAGGAGATATTGTGGAATGGGAGACTGGAAAGAAAATCGGTACACACCGGGGATATTGGTTTCATACCATCGGACAACGTAAAGGATTGGGCTTAAGCGGTGGTCCTTGGTTTGTCATTCGGAAAGACATTGATGCAAATGTACTTTATGTCTCACGAGGGTATGATACCCAATGGCAGTACGGGCGTGAATTTATGATTCATGATTTTCATTTTATTACAGAAAATCCCTGGTTGCATAATCAGGAAGTCGATGTGACTTTTAAAATCCGTCATACACCGGAATTTATGAAAGGAAAACTGATACGGGAAGGGGAGAGCTATCGTATTGTATCTTCTGAAAATTTGCAGGGCATTGCCCCCGGACAATTCGGTGTGGTATATGATGAAGTTTCCCGGATATGTATCGGTAGCGGAGAAATAGGTGTCTGAACAGCTTTTATATATAGTATTCCACTAAATCCACAATCCCTGCCTTCATGGCATATTTGGTAGCTTCGTGCACATTATTCACTCCTAATTTACGGAATATGTTTTTGCGGTGGCTGTTTACCGTATGAAAGCTGAGGTTCTTCTCCGCCGCAATTTCCTTCGTAGTCTTTCCCAGAGCGATTTCTTTCAGTACACTCCGTTCGGCAGGTGTCAGTAAATCATCTTTCAATGTGTGGCGTACGGGAGATGCATTGCTGCCCGACAGCAATAAATTACTGACATGATTACAGATAAAACGCTCTTTGCGCGAAGCACATTGCAATGCAGACAGTATTTCTTCTTTTGAATTGTCCTTCAGTACTACTCCGAAAGCCATACTGCTGAACAATACCTGCCGTAGAAATTCCATGCTCAATTCATCAGAGAAAAGAAGCCAGTCCGCTTCTTTAAAACGCTCATGCAGCACAATTAACTCGTCCGCACCTGAGAAGTCAAATAACGTATAGTCCAGTATTACTACTGCTTGCGGATGCAGGCGCAGTTGCTGAACTAATTCGGTTTTGTTATCTGCTTCCAGTAACAAGGCTGTGTCCTTCTGACTACTGAGCAGAAACATCATACCTGCTTTGGTGATGTCCTGATTGTCTGCGATGATAAATTCTCTCATATATGGATGCAAAAATATAAAAACTCCGCTGCAAATGTACACATTTCTGGCAATTTGCAGCGGAGTGGAATATATATATTGTAAAGGGCTTTACCAGGAGCGACCTTTAAAGATGCTGGATTGGTCTAATGGAACGAGGTTACCAGTCAGCGTCATTGTATTGGAGTTAAAGTTCGGACTGATGGTTACGGTTGCATTGTTTCCACCGTTGGTCAGCGAAATGAAAATCTGTGCAGAGATACCGATACCTTGAATACTGAACTGGCAGTTTACGTTACCTTTCTTGTCAGTTGTAATCTGCATATCCGAGGTAGAACCATCTACAGTTACACCACCGATACCGTTAGGGCCGGGATACACAGTGTTGAATGCTACCTGTACGGTACCACGTCCTTGATTTACCAGTACGAAGTTGGTGTTGGAGTTAACGAAAGCTGTCTGTCCGTTACGGAACATCACCTGGTCGGCTTCCAGTACGAATTGGTGGGCTTTCAATGCGGCTACAGCGTCATCATACGATACTGCGTCGGCTACTTGTTCTTCAGCTTTCAGGCGGGCGCGTTCAGCGTCTCTTTGAGCCTTACGGTCTGCGCGGCGTTCCGCTTTACTTTCTTGTGCATACATGGCGGTTGTTGCCGCACTCATCATCACTAATGCTACTAATGCAATAAACTTTTTCATAATTCTTTAATGTTTAGGTTTTACGATTCTTGTTCGTTTATTGCAAAACAACCTTTATTCGGGATTGTTCACGGGATGCTTCACAATTTTATATCCGATGGCTGCAACGAGGATACTCATTAAGGGGCTGATAATGTTGAAAAAGCAATAAGGAAGGTAGGTCAGCGTAGATACGTTCAATATCGTTGCCTGCGTCATTCCGCAGGTATTCCACGGTATCAAAGGGGAGGTCACGGTAACAGCATCTTCCGTTGTACGACTCAATAATCGGTTCTCATATCCTTTTTTCTCATATATATTGCGAAACATGTTTCCGGTGAGGATAATACTGATATATTGGTCGGCAGTAGTCAGATTAAGAAATAGTCCGGAACAAACAGTGGATGCTACAACACTGACTCTTCCTTTCATAAAGCGTACAAAGACTGAAGTTATGCTACCCAGCATACCGCTTGCTGTCATGGCACCTCCGAAACACATGGCACAAAGAATCAACCAGACCGTATCCATCATGCCGGCCATACCGCGTGTAGAAACAAGGTCGGTCAGCATACTGTTGCCTGTATCCAGGCTGGTACTTCCGTAGAATGTCATCATTGCCCCTTTGAAGATATTATTTTCTCCTGCTATTTCATGTAGTAAATCCGGTTGGAAGATGATAGCGCATACTCCTGCCAGCATAGTGGATATGAACAAAGTGATGATGGACGGGACTTTTCGTGCAATAAGTATTCCGGTTACCAAGGGAACAATCAGTAACCAGGGAGTGATTGTGAATGTATCTTTCAGTGACACGGCAAAGTCCTCCATGTGCGCAGTGGAGTTTGTTTCGATGACGAATCCCATTACTGTAAAGATGATCAGTGTGATAATCAGCGATGGAGTGGTTGTTATCAACATATAGCGTATATGCTTGAATAAAGGTACGTCTGTTATGGATGAAGCAAGTATCGTAGTTTCCGACAGCGGGGAGATTTTATCGCCGAAATATGCTCCGGAGATAATGGCTCCTGCTATCCAGCCTTCGTTGAATCCTTGTGCTTTGCCAATCCCCATCAGGGCGATGCCGATAGTGGCGATTGTTGTCCATGAGCTACCCGTCATTACGGAAATTAATGCACAAATGATACAGGTTGATGCCAGGAAAAAATCAGGATGAATAATTTGCATACCATAATATATAAGAGTAGGGACGATGCCGCTTATCATCCATGCTCCGCTCAGTGCACCTATTATCAGCAGGATGATAATTGCTGTAGCAACTCCTGAAATATTATTTGTGATGGCGAGTTCATAATCTTTCCAGGGAACGCGGTAGAATGCTATGCCTATGAATACGCAAAAAGCAGTGGTGGTCAGTAGGGAAATCTGGCTACCCCCTTCCAGTGCATCACTTCCGAATGTATGTATGGTGGCGAATAACATTCCTACCAATAACACGATGGGTAGGAGGGAAACTAAAGGAGAGGGAATTTTTTTCAATGAACTCATTCTGTTTGTTATATCAGTTAAAACTTTGCAAAGTTACAACAAATCTGATGATTATGTTTTATCCCTGCTTTTCCGCCAATAAATATTATTATATCTTTGCGTTTGCTTGGAATAAAAATACAACTTTGCTGTTTAGTTAATCTTTATTATTGACATCGTATGAACAAGAAACAAATTGCCACAAATAAGAAAGTAGTCACCTTTGGTGAAGTAATGCTGAGGCTTACTGCTCCTGATTTCCTGCGTTTTTCACAAACCAATCAGATGATAGCCACTTACGGTGGCAGTGAAGCTAATGTGGCCGTTTCGTTGGCTAACTTTGGTATTCCCACAGAGTTCGTAACCCGCCTGCCGGACAATGCTGTGGCGCGTGCCTGTATAGCTTCGCTCCGTGCTAACGGTTTAGGTACGGAAGGTATTGTTTTTGGTGGTAAGCGCATGGGGCTTTATTTTCTGGAAAGCGGTGCGGCATTTCGTAATTCTAATGTGGTTTACGACCGTGAAGGCTCCTCTTTTGCTACTTTGCGTCCGGGCATGATTGATTGGGAAAAGATATTCTCTGATGCCGGTTGGTTTCATTGGTCGGGTATTGCTGCTGCTTTGTCACAAGATGGTGCCGATGCATGCCGCGAGGCTCTTGAAATAGCTGACCGTATGGGGTTGACTATCTCTTGTGATCTGAATTTCCGTAAGAAACTTTGGAACTATGGGAGTTCTGCTGCCGAAGTCATGCAACCTTTAGTACAATATAGTGATGTTATTTTCGGTGCCGAACCGGAATATAAAGAGATACTTGGCATACAGCCTGTCGGTTTCAAAGCTGTAGATGCTGCGGATACTACGTTTGAAGCAAACCTTCCTGCCTTTGAAGAGTTCGGTCGTCGGGTGGTGGAACTTGTTCCTCGTTGCCAGAAGGCGTTTCTGGAACTTCGTAATTCCATTACTTCCAATCATAATTTGCTGGCTGCCATTCTCTATTCTGATAGCACATTGAAGCATACAGGTATTTATGATATCGAATGCGAAGTGGATCGTGTAGGTGCCGGTGATGCTTTTGTCGGTGGCATGATTTATGGTCTCATAACGTATCCGGATAATGATCAGAAAGCATTGGAATATGCTCTGGCAGCCTCTGCATTAAAGAATACCGTATACGGTGATTTTAATCATGTGACGGTGGAGGAAGTAGAAAGCCTGATGCAAGGAAATACATCCGGAAGGGTATCACGATGAAAATGCTTTTCCGATTCATCAATTCATAGGTGCATAAATTGATGAATCGGAAAGAGAATACAATTAGATAACCTCTTTTGCAAGTGCCTCGGCAGTAGAGGCATTTATCGATTCATCCAGCACATAGATCCTATAAGAAAGACGCAATTCCTGATCGGGATGCAAAGTAAATGACTGGCGTTTGGTTGGAGAGAAGTTCCACATCAGGTCGCCCCGGGAATTATTGGCTTTATCATCCCATACCCGTATCGGTTCGGGATAGTTCAGATTGGAAGGGTAAGGAACAATCAAGATACAGGCGTCGTCTTTGCCGGGTTTCTTTTGAAAGTAACACCAACGGGCCAGTGATCCATCGGCATTGTTACGGTCGAGCCCTTCGGATGTGAGCATCTCGGCTGTCTGACCGTTCCAACTTTCGCATACGCGGATACAAATACCTCCATAGCGATAGCTTTCCAATACTACCGGAGCAGAAGTGGCACAATGAAGCGTGGTGTGATAGTCAATGTAATATCCTCGTTGTTTGGTTTTTCCCACACAGATTTTCAGCTGCTCGGTCATCGCTATTTTTTCTTTCGTGGAGTCGGGATATGCCACATGGTCGAGTACAGCAGAAAAACCATCGGGTTGCACTTCAATGAATTGCCGAAAACGAACCGTACCTTGTTTCTTATAGAGATTCCAGAAGTCAATTTCATTTTCTTCGAATGTGGTTTTTGTCCAGGCATACCACAAGCCGAAATGGTGATAATGGTCGGATGGGGAACAATTGGTCAGTACCTCACCTTCCAATGTACGTAAAGGATGGATGAATCCGCTTCGTTTATAAACAGTATCTACGCCCTGTGGAGGATAAGTTACTGCATAATTGTAAGTAAACAAGTGTTTTCCATCCATTGTGTACTCCAATGCTCTATTTGTATCTACCACAGCAAACGGAGTGTGGGTAGAAGAGCATGAACTGAAAAGCACGAAAAAACTTAAATGGAATAGAAATAAAATGATGCTCTTTGTTTCAGTGTATTTATTCATAGTTATCAATGTTTTGTTGGCAGTGTAAATATATCAACTACAATGTTATAGAAGATTTTCTTTAGCACTGGGAGTATGCTGAAAAATAGGACCCACTATCTGGCAGTTATCCAATTCTTTACAGTCACCACAGGTATTAAATCCTTTTTCGTTTACGCATTTGCGGATTGCGCACATATCGCTGCAATACATCGTTTTCACTCCATCCACACGGCAGCCCATACAATTAATGGTATCTGCCGTAATCTCCGGTATATTATTCAACTTACTCCACAGTTGGGCTGTTTTTTCTCTTAACTCCTTGTCATCTCTGACAGTAGCTATGCGGGCATCGCAACTTTCGCAATCTAATCCGCAACAAGCAATTAATTGTTTCATCATTAGGTTATGACTGTTGATATTTGGTTATGTAGGTCGGCGGCGTTACCGCCGCTTTCCCCATTAAGAACTGTACGTGCGACTTTCACCGCATACAGCTCC
>ENA-UPXC01002575-UPXC01002575.1-human-gut-metagenome-genome-assembly--contig:-NODE-2575-length-20957-cov-4.015326_pt1 | contig 20957 bp, 20 predicted proteins | sample MGYA00250047_ERZ773371 | MGnify/ENA primary metagenome ERZ773371 (study PRJEB29103, sample SAMN06111975) | human gut metagenome | biome: human gut; feature: ankylosing spondylitis patient; material... | reverse complement strand
AATCCCACCTCCAAATCTATAATAGCATAAAAATAATGGTAGGCACTTTCGTGTCTACCATTATTTTATCACTTCACCCTATAGGAAGGCGCTTTGCTGTTTATCCCGCTTTTAAGATGCTGCACAGCAATTCATCCAGACGCTGAATCACCGCTTCCCGCGCGGCAGGTTCGGGCTGCATCATCCATTTTTTGAGCAGTCCAATACATCCGGCAGCCACAAACCAGATGGAAAACTTGTCCGCCTCGCTTTTGGGCGGGCGCAGGTGCTGGCTGCATTCCTCCATCAGCCCCATCAGCTTGTCTTCAAAGCTGCCTACACCGCTGTCGCGCAGCAAAACGAACGCCAAATCGCGGTTTTCCTCCAGGTAACGGACTGCCTGCTCGATAATCGGTCGCAGAGATGCCTGCGCTGTAACCTCGGGCAAGGCGCCTAGGGTTGCGCCGCGCAGCGCGTCCACCATTTCGTTTTCCACTTTTTCGCGCAAATCGTACACATCGCGGTAATATACATAAAACGTCCCGCGGTTGATATCCGCGCGGCGTACCACGTCGGAAACCGTAATGTTCTTAAACTCCTTTTCGCGCATCAGTTCTGCCAACGCCTGCCTCAGCAGTTTTTTGGTGCGGCGCACACGCTTGTCCTCCATCGGACGCCTCCTTCTCTGTATGATTCCAGCCAAATTTTTAAACATTTTATGAACAACCGAACACAAATCCGCATGATTGTCTATTAACATTCATTTATACCATAATTACATATTGTGTGCGGTTATTAGGTGTAATATACTATATCACAGAAAAGATTCCTACGCAACTGGTTTCCCGCCATTTGCAGAAAGGCTGGTGTTGATCTGTGAAAAGCAAGCAGGGGCATAGCCCGGTTGAACTCATTATCCACAAACGGAAATGGATTGAAAAACTGTTTTCCATCCTGTTCGTTGTGTGCCTGCTCTGCATCCCGCTTGTCGGCGTAAACTACGACCTGACCAAATATCTTCCGGACGACGCGCCCTCGGCGCAAGCGCTCGATATTATGGAAGAAGAGTTTACGTACCCCGGCATCGGTCGCGTGATGCTGCAGGATGTGACGCTCTATGAAGCCAAAGCCATCAAAGACCGGATCGCCGATGTAGACGGCGTGGACATGATTCTCTGGTGCGATTCCGAAACCAATATCTACGGCTCAAGCGCTTTTATCGATTACGAGGGCATTGAAGATTACTACAAAGACGGCTGCGCCTATATGGACATCACCTTCCTCGAAAGCGATTCCTCCGAGCGCACGCATAAGGCGGTCAAGGAAATCCGCCGTATCATCGACGGCAGGGGCGTCATGGCAGGCTCTGCCGCATCGGATACCGACCTCGGTCCGACCATCAACACCGAGGTCGCACACGTCATGATGCTCGCCGTGGTGGTCATCTTCCTTATTCTGACGCTCACGACCACCTCGTGGTTTGAGCCGCTGCTGTTTCTGATGGTCATGGGTATCGCCATCGTCATCGGCATGGGCACCAACCTGTTTTTCGGAGAAATTTCGTTCATGTCGAACGCGGTCGGCGCGGTTTTGCAGCTTGCGTGCTCGATGGACTACTCCATCTTCCTGCTGCATGCATTCACCCGCGAAAAAGACAGCGGCGTGGAAGCCGAGCAAGCCATGGCAAACGCGCTGCGCACCGCAGTCTCGTCCATCGGCGCATCGGGCGCGACCACGGTGGTCGGCTTCCTTGCGCTCGCGCTCATGCGCTTCGGCATCGGCAAGGATATGGGCTTTGTGCTCGCAAAGAGCATCCTGTGCAGCCTTGGCACCGTGCTGCTGCTCATGCCTGCGCTGATCCTGCGTTTTCAGGACCGGATTGAACGCACCGCACACCGCCCCTTCCTCCCCAGCTTCCGCAAGATGGGCGAGTTCGCCTATAAAATCCGTATCCCGCTGACCGTCGCAGTCCTGCTGCTTGTAATCCCCTGTTATATCGGGCAGGGCATGGCGGATTTCACCTATGGCAACGAGGCGCTGACCAACTCCCCGGGCATGGAGGTCTATGAAAACGAGCAGCTGATGAACGAAAAATTCGGGCGCAGCAACATGATGCTCGCCCTCGTTCCCACGGGCGACAACGTCACCGAAAAGGCGATGACCGACGAGCTGAGCGACCTGCCGTATGTGCGGCAGTGCCTCGGTCTGGCGTCCGCGCTGCCTTCGGGTATCCCGGAGGACTTCCTGCCGGGCAGCATCACGGAGCAGCTGCATTCTGAGCATTGGGCGCGCATTATCGTCAACGTCCGCTCAGCGGGCGAAAGCAATGCCGCGTTCCAGTATACCAACGAAATCCGCGACATCGTGCAAAAATACTATCCCGACACCGACGCTTATGTGGTCGGTGTGACGCCGGCAACGCAGGATATCCGCGACATCATCACCGCCGACTACGGCGCGGTCAATGTGATTTCGCTGCTCGGCGTTGCGCTGGTCGTTGCGCTCACCTACAAATCTCTGCTGCTGCCGTTTGTTGTGCTGATTCCGATTGAATCGGCGGTATTCATCAACACCGCCCTGCCCTACATTTACGGACAGCGCACCATGTTCCTCGGCTTCATCATCGTTTCCTGCGTGCAGCTCGGCGCAACCATCGACTACTCCATTCTCATGACCGGCAATTATCTGGATGCCCGCGCCCGCAGCGGCAAAAAAGAAGCCGCCATTCACACCGTCGAGCAGAGCGCACTGTCCATCCTGACCTCGGGTTTGATTCTCGCGGTTGCAGGATACGGCCTGTTCTTCCTGACCTCGGTGGACGCCATCGGCAGCCTTGGACGCCTGATTGGGCGCGGCGCACTGCTCAGCATGTTCCTCGTGCTGTTCATGCTGCCCGCCTGCCTGATGGCATTTGACCGGTTCATTGTAAAGCCTGACCATGAGCAGAAAAAGAACGCGCGCCTGATGCGCATTCACGCCAAACGCCTGACCTTCCCGGTGCTCACCGAACTGCAAAAGCAGCGCAAACTGCTGCATGAGCAGCTCATTGCCAACCGCCGCGCACGCCGCAAGGCGCTGATTGCACGCCTGCAAAAACTCGGAAAGCCGCAGGAAAAATCCCAAGAAAGCGAGGAGCAAAGCGATGAAAAGAAATAAATGGACCCGATTCGGCGCTGCGGCACTGGCTGTCACGCTGCTCGCGCCGCAGTGCGGCTTGATCGCGCACGCTGCTGCGCCCGCCCCCACGACTGACGAAGCCGTCTACGTCAATCTGGATGCATACGGCGCGCTGGATGACATGCGCGTGGTCAAGGGCGTGACCCTCAACGGCGCGCAGACGATTGCCGATTACGGCGACTACGAAGCCGTCTATAACATGACCTCCCACGACAAACCCGCGCTGCGTGCGGACGGTGTGGATTTCACGCTCGAAAACGTGACCGGTTCGCGGTTTTACTACGAATGCATCCCAAGCGACCCGTCCTCCCTGCAAATGCCGTGGACGTTCGACGTGTCCTACAAGCTCGACGGCGTTCCCATGAAAGCCGAAGACCTCGCGGGCGCAAGCGGTCTGGTCGAGATGCAGATTCACGCCATCCCGAACCCCGCCGCCGGGGAATACTACCGCAACAACATGACCCTCATCCTCGGTACGGGCGCAAACATGGACGAAACCAAGTCCCTCGAAGCCCCGGGCGCACAAATTCAGTCCATGGGTTCGTACAAATTCGCGGTATTCCTCGGTCTGCCCGGTGAGGAAAACACCTACACCGTGCGCATCGGTTCGGACAGCTTTGAATCCATGGGAATTTACATGCTCATGGCGCCGGGCACCATGTCACAGCTCGACACCATTTCGGACTTCCGCAACGTGCGGGATAAACTCGAGGGGGCGCACGACGATCTCTATGACGGTCTTTCCGATATGCTGGATACCCTGAACGGCATGCAGGGCGGCATGCAGTCGATTGCGACCGGACTGGACGGCATTAACGAAGTGCGCCGGCAGCTGATCGCATCCCGCGGCACCATTGACCCGGACATTGACGCCGCGCTGCAAACACTGGAAACGCTCGCAGGCGATACCGAATCGCTCATTCCGGAACTGGATGTCGCGCAGAATAACCTGAATGCCATCCACAGCGCCGCAAACGAAATGCTGACAACGCTGACCGACTCCAAAACCAACATCACCGAGTATCAGAAGGTTTTGAAAGACCTTCAGCACAACCTGTCGAATCTCGAAGATTTTCTCGATGATGTCAGCGATATCACCGGGGGCGATTGGCTCGGGCTTGCCGATATGCGCAAAGCGCTCAAATCCATGCGTGGAGACAGCAATGAGCTTCAGGATTCTCTGGACGACCTGAACGATGCGCTGAACAACCTAGACCACATCGAACATGTGCTGCGTGACCTGCTTGAACTGCTGCGGAATATTCCCGGATGCGAACAGGCGGCAGACGCGCTTGAAGCACTCATCGGTCGCTTGTCTGACCTTTCGGATGCATGCAGCGATACCGGCGAAAGCCTCCGCTCGCTGCTGGACGGCATGAACGGCGTGCTCAAGGCACTGGAAAACTCGCTCAGCGAGCTCGAAAACCTCGGTGATGTACTGGACGATTACGACGGTCTTGCGCAGGATACCGCCGCCATTGGGCAGCAGGCTGCAAAGCTTGCACAGCAGTCTTTGGAACGTCTAAACACACTGCTGACCCAGACCGAAGCCCTGACCGGTGCGCTGACCGCTGCCAATACCGACGCAAATGCGCTGATTCCCAAGGTAAAAACCGCCGCCACCTCGCTCACGCAGGGGCTGCGCGCGGCAAACACCCTGTTTTCCGATACGACCAACACCCTGCGTTCGCTGCGCACCCAGTCAGACGCCAGCACGCAGGAGGCAATCAGCGGTCTGATTGACGTGATGCAGCGCGCCGCCGATTCGGACGGCACAACCGAAAGCCTGCAAAACGCAACCGATTCCATCCACAACACCATCTCAGACGAGGTGGACAGCATCGACGAGGACAGCAATGTGCTGAACATGGACAATTCGCTTTCTCTCCGCTCTTTCACCTCGGAAAAAAATGCCGCGCCTTCCAGCCTGCAATTTATCCTGCGCACCAGTGAAATCTCGGTTGACGAGATTGCCGAGGTGCAGGCAGAAGAACAGGCAGAGGCAGAAACCGGCGTGTGGGACCGGATTGTGAATATTTTCAAAAAGCTTTTCTCCGCAATCGCGGGCGTATTTGCCGACTGACCCCATAAAAAAAGCCTTCTCAGACCGAGAAGGCTTTTTTCTTATGCGCTCAGCACAACAAACGCCGCATAGCAGACCACCGGCACCACCGACAGCAGCGCGACCGGCGCCGCCGGACGGCGTTTTTCGCCCGGATTGGTGCGCGCAAGCAGCAGCGTCAGCACGCAGACCGCAGCAGCCGAAATCACGCCGGTGATGAGCAGCAGCCTGCCCTGCATGTCATACACATACAGGTCCTTGTTCCAATACACCGCGTCGGCAACGCACAGAATCATAAAATTGAACATATTCGAGCCGACAATATTGCCCACCATGGCGTTGAAGTTGCCAATGCGCGCAAGCACAAAACACGAGATCATCTCGGGCAGCGAGGTCACGATGCCGAGCAGCAGCGCGCCCGCAAGCGTCGTTCCCAGACCGAGCGTTTCCCCGATGTAATCGGATGCATAGGTAATCAGGATGGACGCTGCCACAAGCAGCACCGCATAGAACACAAAGCGCGCAACCACCTGCGGCAGTCTGAGCGGACTGACGTCCTCGCTGTCCCCGGTATCGTCATCGCCGGACATGGTCTTGATGCTGAACCCGTACAGCGCAATGATGACAAGCGAAATCGCGCTCACGCCGACGAGCAGCAGGCTGCGTCCGGACAGGCAGGTTACGCCCAAAATGCCGTACACGATGAGTACGCAAATCGCCGTCGTACCATGGCTGCGGGTGACGCGCGCGCTGCGCAGCCCGCGGAACCACAGCAGGAATACACCGCCTAATACAAAAGAATTGAACAAATCACTGCCGAGGATGTTGCCCACGACGAGCGCAGGCTTGCCGACTGCCGCGACTGAGGTAATCGAGGTGAACAGTTCAGGCAGCGAGGTCACCGCCGCCAGCATGACGCCGCCGATAAAGGCAGACGCAAGTGTTGTTTTCTGATCGAGCAGATCGACATAATATCCAAGCCGCGCCGAAAAAAAGATCACGCACAGCGCAAGCAGGATATATCCGGCAAAAATCCACATCATTTTTCACTCCTGTTATTTTTGATAAAAAGAGACCCATACTCCGAAAAGCATAAGTCTCGTTTGATACAAAGCATTATTTATGCTAGCAGTTTCCGCGTGCAAAGTCAATCGGCAGATGTGCCGAATCTGCTGCCCTGAAAGCTTCCCCGATGCGCGAGTTCCTGATCGATTGCGTTCAGCACTTCCCGCTTTCTCCGGCTCCAGAGCGGTGCAAGCAGCAGCTCCGCCGGTCCGTCCCCCGTCAGACGCCCAATGACCATGGATGCGGGCAGCACCTCCAGTTGGTCGCATACTGCCCCGACATAGTCCTCCCGCGTCATGGCAAGCGGATGCAGCGGCGCGAGCGCCGTGCCGCGCAGGTAGTGCATAAGGTGGATTTTCACCCCCTGTACATCCATCTGCCCAAGCGTCCGAGCTGACTGCACCATCATCTCCCGCGTTTCCCCGGGCAGACCGTCGATGAGATGCGCCCAGACGGTGATGCCCCGTGCGCGCAGCAGCCGCACCGCTTGCCGGAACTCAGTAAAGCCCTCCGCGCGGTTGAGCGCCGCGTTCGTGCGGTCATGGATGGTTTGCAGCCCCAGTTCGACGGTCAAATCGGTTTTCGCGGCATAGGATGCTAAGAGGTCGGCACACTCCTCGTCGATGCAGTCGCTGCGGGTGGCAATCGCAAGTCCCACGGCGTTCGGCAGGCAGAGCGCCGCGTCATAGACCTGTCGCAGCCGCTCCACCGGCGCATAGGTGTTTGAAAACGCCTGTAAATACGGGATATACCGCGCATCCTGCCATTTAGAAAGCTTCTCGATGCCTGCGGCATACTGCGCCGCCAGATCGCCCGCCGCGACCTGATCTCCGCTGCCGCGCGCCGAGCAGAACGCGCACCCGCCCACACCCTTTGTACCATCGCGGTTTGGGCAGGTAAAGCCCGCATCCAGCGGCACGCGCGCGACGCGCCCGCCGTACTTCTGCCTTAGAAAGTACGCGTAGGTGTGATAGCGCTTGTTGTCCGAGGAATACGGAAACGGGTTCACGGACGGTGTGCCGGACGGCGGCGGTCCATAAACTGCGGCAGACGGCGGCGCGCCTCGAGCCGGTAAATCCGAAAGCCCTGCTCGGAGAATTTTTGCTCATATTCGGTCATAATATTCTCAGCCGCCAGCTCGGAATGGTGCAGGTCAAGCGAAATATTCTGCACCAGCCAGCCGTATTCGCAGATGGAGGAAATCGACCACTCAAACAGGCGCTGATTGTCGGTCTTGAAGCATAGGTCGCCGTCCTCTTTCAAAATCGCATCGTATACGTCCAGATAGTCGGCATGGGTCAGACGGCGGCGGCGCTGCCGGTTGGGCGGCCACGGGTCGGAAAAATTCAGGTAGATGCGGTCAACTTCGCCCGGCGAAAAGATCTCTGCGAGCGCCGCCGCGTCAAAGCTCAAAAAACGCAGATTGGGCAGACCAAGCTCCATCGCGCGCTCGGTTGCCATGATAAGCGCCCCCTCTTCGCGCTCAATGGCGACAAAATTGACCTCCGGATGGCGCTTCGCCATCTCAATGATAAAGCGGCCCTTGCCGCAGCCAATTTCCAAATGCACGGGGTTTTCGTTGCCAAACAGTGTGCGCCACGCGCCGCGGTGTGCAGCCGGGTCCTCTGCCATAACCGCAGCACATGCAGCCAGACGGGTATCCAGGTTCTTTTTTTTACGCATTCTCATCCATGCGTCCCTCTCTTTCGGGCAGTTTTGTTCTATTTTGCATTATACGGTACAGACAGCGCGCTGACAAGGGGGTGTGCAGATTTTCCTGTTTTCTGTTCCCCTTGCAGCGCAGCGTTTCGTCAAAAGAACCAACTGAATCTTTCTTTTCTTCATTTTTCCGTACAAGTTTGACAATCCGAAGCAGAACCGATATAATAGGAATGCTTCTGGCAGCGCGGCATCCCTGACGCGCAGTGCCCCGAACAAATTACAGACCATGTCCGGTCTTTGGAGGTTTTCCCTATGTTTGAACGCACCAGCGGCGTGCTCATGCACATCACATCCCTGCCCTCGCCCCATGGCGTCGGCTCGCTCGGCAAAGCCGCTTATGATTTTGTTGATTTTCTGGAAGCTGCCGGTCAGCGTTACTGGCAGGTGCTCCCGCTCGGGCACACCGGCTTCGGCGATTCGCCGTACCAGTGTTTTTCCGCCGCGGCCGGCAACTATTTTATGATCGACCTCGACACCCTCGTTGAGGATGGACTGCTCACAAAAGTGGAGGTGAACGCCGCCGAATTCGACCACACCCCCGACAAGGTCGATTATCTCGCGCTCGCGGAGGTTCGCCCGCCGCTGCTGCGCAAGGCGTTCGCGCGTGCGGCGCAGGACGAAGAACTCACCAAAAAGATCGCCGCATTCCGCCGCAAAAACCGCGGCTGGCTCGAGGATTACGCGCTGTTTATGGCGCTCAAGGAGGAAAAATACGAGGGGCGCGCCCTGTGGGACTGGCCGGACAAGGCGGTGCGCAGCCGGGAGGAGGCGGCGCTCCAAGCTGTCCGCTCTGAACTTGCGGAAGAAATCGACTTCCGCGTGTTCCTCCAGTACCTGTTCTTCACCCAATGGAATGCCCTGCACGACTATGCAAACGCGCATGGCGTGGAAATTATCGGCGATATTCCGATTTATGTCTCGCCCGACTCTGCCGATGTCTGGCAGCACCCCGAGCTGTTCAAGGTCGGCGCGGACTACAAGCCGAAGCGCATCGCGGGTGTGCCGCCCGATTACTATTCCGAAACCGGTCAGCTCTGGGGCAATCCGGTCTACGACTGGCAGGTACACGAGCAGCAAGGGTATGCGTGGTGGATTTGGCGCATCAAGACCAACATGGCGCTGTTCGATATCATCCGCATCGACCATTTCCGCGGTCTGGAATCCTACTGGGAAGTCTCTGCCAAGGCAGAAAACGCGATTAAGGGACGTTGGTGCAAGGGTCCCGGCATGAAACTGTTCCACGCGCTTGAGGTAGCGCTCGGCAAACTGCCCATCATCGCGGAAGATCTCGGCGTCATCACCGACAAAGTGCGTGCACTGCTCGAGGAGAGCGGTTTCCCGGGTATGAAGGTGCTCATCTTCGGCTTTGACGTATGGAACGACAACGAGCATCTGCCCCATAACTACAAGCAAAACAGCATTGTTTATACGTCCACCCACGACAGCCAGAGTGTCTGCGAGCAGATCATGGACCTCTGCAACGAGGACGAAAAGCAATTTGCTTACCGCTATCTGCGCACCTCCCCGAGCGAGGCGCTTGGCTGGAGCGCCATCAAGAGCGTCTGGGCATCCCCGGCGAACATCACCATGACCACCATGCAGGATGTTCTTTCGCTCGGCGCGGACGCGCGCATGAACGTCCCCTCGACGCTCGGCGGCAACTGGGCATGGCGCGTGCGAAAAGAGGGCGTGAACCCGGAAGTTGCGCGTATGCTGCGCGAAATCACGGAAACCTATAAACGATACAAACCGCTGAAAAAGTGAGGAGTGTGGAAGGAGGAGTGTGAAGTTGCAGAACGCCGCTGCGCGGCGATAAAAACTCGTGCTCCGCGCGACCCCAAACCTCCTCCCTCCTAACTCCTAACTTCCAACAGAAAGGACTCTTTATGAAGTATACCGCTGCAATTTTTGATCTGGATGGCACGCTGCTCAACACGCTCGGCGATTTGACCGACGCGGTCAACGCAGCGATTGTGCCGCGCGGTCTTGCACCTGCAACCGAAAGTCAGGTGCAGCAGCGCGTCGGCAACGGCATCCGCAATCTCATTCGCCTGTCCATGCCGTACGGCACATCGGACGCAGATATTGACGACTGCCTTGCCGTATTCCGCGCACATTACAACGAAAACCTGATGAACCGCACCGTTCCCTATGACGGGGTGACCGAGGTGCTGCGCGCCTGCAAGGATGCGGGCATGAAAATCGCGGTGCTGTCGAACAAATACGACCCCGCATCCAAAGCGCTGACCGCGCATTATTTCCCCGGTCTGATTGATTTGACCCTTGGTGAGCGCCCGGGCGTGCCGCGCAAACCGGACCCGGCTTCCTGCCGCGAAGTCATGGAAACGCTGGGCGCTTCACCCGAAGAAACCATTTACATTGGGGACAGCGCAGTAGACATGAATACTGCCAAAAATGCAGGGATTTTCTCCATTGGCGTAACATGGGGATACCGCAGCCGCGAAGTGCTTGCAGGTGCGGGCGCCGGTGTGCTCGCCGACCGTCCTTATGAGCTGGTCACGCACATCCTCGGCATGGATGTGGATTCCGTTCAAAAAGCATTCACCCGCCACGGCTTCGCTTTCTCCTGCTTTGACACCAAAGAGCAGGCGGTTTGCTATCTCGCGGAACAGTGCGCAGGAAAGCGCGTCGGGTTTGGAGGCTCTATGACGCTCGATGAGCTGGGCGCATACGATGCGCTCTCCAAAACCGCAGAGGTACACTGGCACTGGAAAGGGGAAGCCCCCTGCGTCGATGCCGAAGTCTTTCTCACCTCTGCAAACGGACTGTCCGCCACTGGCGAAGCTGTCAATCTGGACGGCGCATCCAATCGTGTTGCTGCGTCCCTATACGGCGCAAAAACCTGCTTTATGGTCTGCGGCATCAACAAGCTTGCGCCCACGTTGGAAGCTGCCATTGAGCGCACGCGGAATGTTGCCGCACCGCGCAACGCGCAGCGGCTTAACCGCAAAACCCCCTGCGTGATGGACGGCAAATGCCACGACTGCCGCAGTCCAGAGCGCATTTGTTCCTCGCTTGTCGTTCATCTGGCGCCGCCGCTGTCGTTTGAGCGGTATGAAATTGTGCTCATTCAGGAACCGCTCGGATATTAAGTTGTGAAATCCATGCAAAACAGCCTGTAAATGTACGGTTTACAGGCTGTTTTGTTTCTACTAAAATTTTTCGCGTTTTTCTGAAATTTATGCTTGACTTTTCGTGTTTCAGGTCATATAATAGATATTGTTCCGAGCGAACAAGAACAAAATATGCGGATGTAGCTCATCTGGTAGAGCGCCACCTTGCCAAGGTGGAGGTAGCGAGTTCGAGCCTCGTCATCCGCTCCAAAACAAGGCACTGTTGAAAGACAGTGCTTTTTCTTTTCTGCAAAGGCACACACCGAACTCGATACCTCCACCTTTTTTCAATCAGAGGTGGGGTCCCCGGAAAAGCGCGGCGCAGCGGTATGCTGCTTTTCTTTTTCTGTCTTCGTTATTTATCGCGTTTGGGTTTGCCGTGCCGCGTTATTTTTGATATAATGAATTTATCTATTCGAGGAATTCGTCCGGCGGGTACAGACGGTGCAGGAGCGAAAACGCGAACCGGACGCCCTGATCGAAACAGGCGTCGCTGTATGCGGCAAAATTGTTCTCATACTCCCCCATTTCGCGGAAAAACTGCCGTTTTTCTTCGGGCGGCATGCGCTGCATCCACTCGCGGAGCTGCGGCACATCGGTAAACGAGGGCGGCGGGGTCAATTCCTGCCTACAGCAAAGCATATGAAGTTTTCCTGCTAAGTCCGTCATAACAATCCCCTGCATATAACTACGTATTATTGTTACATTTATTATACCTACGTTTTGTTGTCGTGTCAAGTAAAATGGTGAATATTTATGGATTATCTTGATCGTTTAAAAATTGCGCGCATGCGCAAGAATTTCAGCCAAGCTGCATTAAGCCGCTCTCTCGGGTTTTCCCATGCCACATATGGACTATATGAAGCCCGTAAAAACAAAATGGACGTTGAAACCTTTGGCGAAATCTGCCGTCTGCTCGGCGTCACCCCAAACCAGATGCTCGGCTTCGAACCTTGGGACGAAAATGGGTAAAAACGATGGACTATCTTGATCGCTTAAAAATTGCGCGCAATCGAAAAAATATGCGTCAGGCTGATGTCAGCCACGCTTTGGGTCTAAAACGCTCCACCTATGGAATGTATGAAACCCGTAAAAACAAAATGGATGTCGAAACCTTCAGTGAAATCTGCCGTCTGCTGGACGTCACCCCAAACCAGATGCTCGGCTTCGAGCCTTGGGACGAAAATGAATAAGGAGGGCATTTCGCCCTCCTCTTTTACTTTCCGCCCGCCTTGCGGAAGCGGTATTTGTCGCCTTTCGGCGGCTTTTTTTCTTTTTTCTGCCCCTCGTACTTGTCAAATGCTTTGACAATCTGCCCAACCAGCTTATGGCGGATGACGTCGCGGCTGTTCAGGCGCACCACGCCGATGCCCTCGATGTCCGAAAGCAGGTCGGCACATTTTGCCAAACCGGACTCGGTGCCCGCAGGCAGGTCAATCTGGGTCACGTCGCCGGTCAGGATCATACGCGAACCTTCGCCCAGACGGGTCAAAATCAGCTTATGCGATACGAGCGTCATGTTCTGACATTCGTCGATCAGGCAGCCTGCGTTTTTGAGCGTGCGTCCGCGCATATACGCAAGCGGCGCAATCTCAATGACGCGGTTTTCAATATACCGCTGCACGGTTTCATGCCCCAACAGCTCGTCGAGCGCGTCATACAGCGGACGCAGATAAGGGTCTACCTTGTTTTGCAGGTCGCCGGGCAGAAAACCCAGTTTTTCTCCGGCTTCGACCGCCGGACGGCACATCACAATGCGCTCGATTTCCTTGCGTTTGAGCATGCCAACCACGGCGGCAACCGCCAGATAGGTCTTGCCCGTACCCGCAGGTCCGATGCAGATGGTCACGGTGTTTTTGCGCATCGCATCCACATAGGCACGCTGCCCGATGGTGCGGCATTTAATCGGCGTGCCGTTGTGCGCAATGGCAATGGTATCCTTCATTGCGTCCACCATCGCATCGCCCTTGCCCTCGCGTACCAGTTCAATCGCGCGGGAAACCGCAAAATCATTGATGGTTTCGCCGTTTTTATGCATTTTTTCGAGGGTGCGCAGGGTTTCAAGCGCAAGCGTTACATTCTTTTCTTCCCCGCTTACGTCCACATATCCCCCGCGGGTGGAAATGCTGACCGCAAGCCCCTGCTCAATGGCGTTCATATTGGCGTCGCCCACGCCGAACAGTTCCTGCATGACTAAAACATCCAGTGAGATTTTTTCGCTGTGCAAATAGGTCGTCCTCGCTTCCTTGGGAGACACGGCATCCAAGTCTCCTATTTCATTTGTTTTCAGTATAGCACGAGGGCGGCACAAAATACAAGGGTTGTGCATGCACTCATTCTTCCTCTGGCTGCCCTGCCTTTTCCGGCAGTTCCGCCCCCTCCTGCGAAATTTCCCTGCCGATGTCCTCGGTGCACGCGGCGTGCAAGGTCAGGCGCAGCGCACCGTCCACTTCTTCAGCTTCACTGTTCCAATGCTCCACCGCGCCTGCCTGCATGTCGTCCTGCATGCGCGAAAGCGCGTTCTGCTCCGCCTGTGCGCGCGCCTCCTCCACCGAATCCGTCGCGGTTTCCGGCTCATAATACGTATATTCCTGCCGGATGATGGTGACCGGCAGCGCCGCGCCCCTGCCGAGCACCACCCGCTCGGCATACACTTTCTTGTCACAGTTTCCCGCTGCCACACTGCTTCCCAAATAGAGATTGAGGCGTTTCCCGCCGATTACTATGGCATACTGCGTCTTTTTTCTGCCGGCTGCGCGTTTTCTCGTGCGGTTCAGCAGCCGTACCGACGTTTCGCTTCGGCTGGTCTGCGCCTTGACCTGTCCCCAGCCATGCCCGATATGCCCAAGCCCCGCTTCGGTGGTCGGCGGGGTCACTGCGGAAATGAGAAGCTGTCCGCGCTGCACGACATCGCCCTTGCCAACCAGCGGATACCCGCCAAGTGCCTGAACCTCGGTCACCAGTCCATCGCGGGACGCAACCACCCCGGTTACCGCCTTATCGTCGAGCGTCTCCGGGTCGCCGTCCCCTCCGAAAGCCTCCACGGTGATTACATTTCCAATGCGGCTGACCGTCACAAAATCGACTGTATCCTCCATTTCCCGCCGCACGTATTCCCTGATGGCGGTTTCATCCACCGCAGCAATCGGAATGCCCGCATATGCCCCCGCTTCATGCAGCGTCTCCCGCAGACGGTAGGTGGAAATCCCCGGCTGCGCATGGATTTCTACCACCCAGACAAACGAAGTCAGCGCCCAGAACAGCACTCCCAGCACCGCAAACCCGGCGAAAAGCACATACCGCCGCCGCAGCCGGTGCAGGACAAACGGCGCGCCATGCCGCGCAAGAATGTGGACGCGGCATCCGGTGCGGCGGATGACCGGGCGCAGCCTCCGGAAATCCCGCACGGACACCGTTGCGTGCAGCTCCCCGAAATCCATCCGGCAGGTACGCCGCAGCCCGATTCCACCGCGCGCGCAGGCATTGAGAAAGCGTTCGATGGACGCGCCCCGCACACGGATGCGCACCTCCCCCGCCAGCAGTTCGAGCGTTTCGCCAATCACACCCGCCCCTCCTCTTTTGTGAGATATTCCACCGCGCGGATTGTTCCGGAAACGGTCAGTTCGGTCAACGTGAGCGCACTCAGTTCCAGATTGCAGCCGGTAATGCGCAGCTCTCCGTCTGCCAGTGCGATGCGCATCACGGTATCGCTGTATTCAATCATCCCGCGGTGGTTTTCCACCTCTGCCTGACGGTCTCCGGTCAGTTCCACATGGGGCAGACGGGGATTCAAATCTTCCGCAAGGAAATTGCCGCGCGCAAAATCGCGCAGCCGGTCATTCCATTCCCGCACAGGCTCGCCTCCCTTCAAGCAAACCTATGCATCCAAAGCGCGTGATATGCCGCAGGGCATGCGCATATGGTAAAACAGACTGAAACGGAGGTCCTTTCATGAAACACCGTTTTTTCCCCGCAGGCGCGGCACTTTTCTTTTTCCTTGCCCTGATTTTGGGCGCGGACGCAGCGCGTGAAGGCGCGCGCACCGGACTATCCCTATCGTTCCAGATGGCAATTCCGGCGCTGTTTCCCTTTTTTGCAGCCGGTTCCCTGCTGACCGACACCGGCGTGACCGCTGCACTCGGACGCTTATGCGCCCGCCCGATGTGGCGGCTGTACGGTCTGCCGGGTGATGCAGCAGGCGCGCTCGTCCTTGGGCTGACCGGCGGATATCCGGTCGGTGTGCAGGCCGCCGCCGACCTCTATGCCGCCGGACGGCTGACCCGAGAACAGGCAGAACGCCTGATGGGGTTCTGCAACAACACCGGTCCGGCGTTTATCGTCGGCGTATGCGGTGCCGGGGTGTTCGGGTCGGTTTCATACGGGCTGACCCTCTACGGCATCCACATTTTCGCGGCGCTGCTGACTGGGCTCGCCATGACCCATCCGGGACAGGGCGCGCCCCCAGACACCGGACGCGCCGCGGTGCATCGTCCGCCCTTGTCTGCTGCGCTTGTGCGTGCATGCGAACGCGCCGCGCAGACCAGTATCAAGGTGGCGGCTTTTATCACGCTGTTCGCGATCTTTACCGCGCTTCTGGATGCCTGCGGCGCATTATCCGTCTTATCCGCAGCCTGTGAGCCGCTGTGCAGAATGCTCTCTCTCCCCGCGCACGCGGCGCAGCCGCTGACCCTCGGTGCATTGGAACTGACACGCGGTCTGTTTCTCCTGCCCGAAACCGGTCTCCCGCTGCACCATGCGCTGCCGGCTGCAAGTATGCTGCTCGCATTTGGGGGACTTTCTGTCTGGTGCCAGTCTGCAAGCCTTGCCGGCACCCTCTCCCTGCGGCGCTGCTGGATTGGAAAGGTGCTGCACGCCATGGTCGCAGGCGCGCTGACCGTATTCTGGTGCGCCGCCGCGCCCCATCCGCTGCCGGCTTTTGCGCCGGATGCCGGAGCAGTTCCGGTCCTGCCGCTTTGGATGCGGATTTTACCGATTATTTTGTTGACAATCACCTATGGAAAACAGCGTCTGCATCGGCTATAATAAACATAGATTGCCCATTCCGTGAGTCTGGCGTTGCCGCCCGGCTCACTTTGCATATCGGAGGTATTTTTTCATGTTCCGAACCCGAAAACTCTTCCGGCAGGACATTGAGCCGCGCTGCGCCTATTGCAGCCGCGCCAATGTGCTCAACGAACACAGCATGTCCTGCCGCAAACGCGGCATTGTCCCCATGACCGGAAGCTGCCGCGCGTTCCGGTACGACCCGCTGCGCCGGGTACCGCCGCGCCCCGCCGCGCTCCGCGGCACATTCACCGACGCTGACTTTTCACTGGAGGAACCCGACGACCATGAACCGTAATTCCCTGACCCGCAGCCGCACGCATCTGCGGCTGACCGCCGCTTTTTTCACTGTTTTCCTGCTGATTTGCTGCCTGCTTCCGGGCGCTGCGGCGCTCTCGGACCCTGCACCGCAGGCAGAAGCGGTTTATCTTGCAGACCCCGAAAGCGGGTTCGTGCTCTATGAAAAAAATGCAGATGAAAAACGTTTCCCGGCATCGACCACCAAAATCATGACCGCACTGCTGACCCTCGAAAATGTGGATAATCTGGACACGCTCGTCGAGGTCACCGAGGAGGATTTCAACGGCGTAGAGTCCGATTCCTCCAAAGCCGGATTCAAGGTCGGTGAGCAGGTTCCCGTCATTGACCTGCTGTATGGTCTGATGCTGCCCTCGGGCAACGAAGCTGCGAACACGCTCGCGCGCTACGTCGGCGGCTCGGTGGACAAATTTGTCGAGATGATGAACGACCGCGCCAAGGAACTCGGCTGCGAAAATACACATTTCATGAACCCGAACGGTCTGCACAACGAGGATCATTATACGACGGCACGAGACCTGTACATCATTACGCAGCGCGCCATGCAGGACGAAACCTTTCAGCTCATTGTAAACACCGCGCAGAAAACCCTCAGCAAAAACAATCTGACCCCCGAGCGCGGCGGCAAGCCGCTCAAGGTCTACACGACAAATATGCTGATTTTCAGCCGCCATCAGACTGCGTATTACTACCCCTATGCCAAGGGCATCAAAACCGGCCACACCTCACAGGCGGGTTACTGTCTGGTTGCCGCCGCAGAGAAAAAGGGCGGCAGACTGATCTCGGTCATGCTCGGCTGCGAACGCCCCGAGGGTGCGGCACAGCCGGTCACCTTTGCGGAAACCCGCCGCATGTTTGAATGGGGTTACGAAAACTTCACCAACATGAAACTGGTGGAAAAGGGGGCGGAGGAATACTCCAAACAGATTTCCGTGCGCCTGTCCACCGAAGACGACAAGCTCGTACTGGTGACACAGAGCGATTTGGAAGGTACGGTCCCCAAAGATATCAACCTTGAAGATCTGGAACTGAACTATGATATTCCGGAATCGGTCGATGCGCCGGTCAAGGCAGGGGACAAGCTCGGCACGCTCAACGTGCAGTATAACGGCGTGGACTACGGCACCGTGGATATGGTTGCTTTAAGCGACGTATCCCGCTCCGAGGTGCTCTATTACGCCGATAAAATCGAGCATTTCTTTCAAAGCCCGCTGTTCCGCATCCTGGTTGTGCTGATTATCGTACTGTTCTTCGCGTATTTCGGCATTCTGTTCTATCGCGCCCGCCGCAAACGCCTGCGCCGTCAGCAGATGATGAAATCCAGACAGGCGCGTTATCGCGATTACGACAAGCGCGACCGCGATCAAAACGGCCGCTGATGAAAAATCTGCATTAAAAAACTCCCCTGCATGTACTATGCAGGGGAGTTTGCTTTATGCGTGGAAAATCAGCGCCTTGACCAGTGTGCTCACGCCGCCAAGGATGAATACCCAGATGATAAATTTACGGATATTGTTTTCCCCAAGACGCTTGTCGATCTGACCGCCGACAAACATGCCGAGCGCTGCCGCCGGAATGGTGACCGCAGTAATCTGCAATGTAAACGCGGTAAAAATCCCGTTGACCACATACGCGACTACGCGGAATGCGTTTTCAATCAGGAACACAAAGCAGGTGTTCGCGCGAAACGCGCGGCGGTCGGTCGAAGAACGCTCCATATAAATCAGAAAGAGCAGGTTGATGCCGAACAAGCCTGCCGTGACGCCGGAAAGAAAGCACATGACAGCTTTGATGATCGGGTTCGGCCGAAACTGCTTTGCCTTGTCGCGCGTCAGCATTTCGACGCCCAGACCGATAATCAAAACTCCAAGCACAACCTTGATAATCCACGGCGCACCGAGTTTCAGAAGCATGGTTCCCGGAATAATGCCGAGCAGCACCCAGAATACAATCGGCGCCACAATCTGCCACGAGAAATTTTTTCTGTTTTTCAGCACGATATATGCGTTGAGACCGAGCGAAATCGGCAGCATACTAGGCGAAATATCTTTGTTGTCCAGTTTCATCGCAAGCAGCGGATTGAAAATCAGCGGGTCGCCGAATCCGGCAAGCCCCTTGACAACAAATGCACAGGATACAATGATAAAAATATAAACAGCAAGTGTGGGTGTCATTGTCATGGTATTCCCTCTTTTTCAGATTAGCCGGCGCTGTGCCGTCCCCCAGTTTATTTATTTATCATATCATAATTTTTCTCAAAAGCGAAGAACAATCTTTACAAATGCGTGAAATACACAAGAATCCGCAGGTTTTGTGCAAAAACTTGCGCATAAAGCAGCGGTGTACATCCCAGATGCACACCGCCCGCAATTACCGGTCAATTCGTTTCATGAGCATATTTTCCGCGATGCCGTCGCGGTATAAATCCTGAATCAGCGCAATCTTCCGGAACCCTTTCGAGGTATACAGCGCACGTGCACGCGGATTGAACCCGCTGACGCAAATGAACATATTGCGTGCCCCGAGCGCTTTTGACGTTCCCTCAAATACATCGAGCAGCATGCTGCCGATTCCCATGCCGCGGCAGTTTTTCTTAACGCCGAGCAGTGCCAGATACGGCCATGCGCCGAACATCCCCTGCCACTCGCACTGCATCAGCCCGACCGCTTCGCCGGCAGAAGCCTCCGCCGTGAGCACTGTGCCGCGTGCCAATGCATCAGTCAGAATGCCGCGCAGCACCGATTCATCCGGCGCGTAGTACCGCTCCCACAGAATACTGTCCCGCATGACGTCCATATAGTCTTCCAGCCGGGCGGGGTCGCCCTTTTTGATCTGAACCTCCATCGCGCGCCTCCTTTTCTGCTTGTGCATCCAGTATAGCACACCTCCAAAAGCAGATACAAGGCATCCGTCCGTTTTTCAGGATTGTCGCCATGCGGAGCACGCGGTTTTTGTGCAGGTTGAAGGAGCGTTGTCACTTCCGGAACGGCTGCGGCGACCGCACGCTCAAATCCCGATACTTACTCGGCGACATCCCGACAATCTGGGAGAACACCTGACTGAACCGGTTGGGGTCGTCATAGCCGACGATACTCGAAATATAGGTGATTGTGCAGTCTGTACTGGTGAGCAGCGACTGCGCTTCACCAATCCTGCGCCGGGTGCGGTACTGCATCGGGGATGTGCCGAACGTCTCGGAAAAAACGTGCGACGCATAGAACCTGTTGATGTGAAACCGCTGCGCCAGATCGTTGAGCGTAAAGTTTGACGCATAGTTGAGGTTGATATACTGCCGCATTTCCTCCGCAAGCGACAAATCCGGGCTGTGCGCCTCTCCTTTTGCGGTGCAGTGCACCTGCTCTGTCAGCCCTCTGATAATTGCAATCAGTGCATATAGGAACCCATGCGCCATTTCCGAAACATTGCTCTGCTGCTTTTTCAGGCTGTACTCCAACATATGAAATCCATTCAGGATAAAATCAAAATACACGCCGCTTTCCACATGGCAGCTGCCGCCTGACGGGTTCGGCACAATGCTGCCCGGACGCAGTCCATCAAGGTGCAGCCCGGTCACCCCGCAGAGGAAAAACCGCATCGGTTCGTCACTCGAAGCAATGTCCTGATGCAGCACCTTTGTATTATAGAGAAGCAAATCCCCCGGTTTGCTGTGGTACAGCGCCCCGTCGATCAGGTGCACGCCGTTTCCCTGATATACCAGCCCGATCTCGGTAATATCCTCATGGCTGTGGATGGCGCGCAGCGTTCCGCTGTTGTCGATCTCCGTATTTGTCACATAAGCCATATTTCCAATCCCCACCGGAGCGCTGTGGGGCAGCGAGGCAATGCTGTGCGGAACCGCATACATGTGAATCATCCGCGCACGCTCCTTCCCGATCATAATTTTCATGATGCATTGGTTTCATTGTATCACAATTCCGCAAAAAAAACGATTCATGATCTTGCGCGAATTCTGCCATTTTTCCCGCCAAAATGACAAAATCAGAATGCCACTATTCAAATATTGCGATTCATGCAGCGGCAGCGCCGAAAAAGCCGCAGCAAGGCAGGGACGCTTCTGCCGCGCAGTCTTTTCGTGTCAGTTTGAGATTTATCCTTCGCATAAAATTGTCATATCGAGAAAATATCCCGTGATAAATTGTAAGTTTTACATAACGTCCTTATGCATATTGTCTGAATCAACCCCGATTAACTTATGCGATATGCCGGAACTTATCGGCGTTTTTCTGTGTATCCAATTCACAAAATGATGTTTTCTTGCGCTCACCGCAATACCGATATGCATTCCCTCTATTCACCGCAAAAATGACAAGGTGATTTTGCAAAGATCCCTTTATAATGAAAGGGAAACCAGCAAACCTTGATTTTGAAAATAACACGGGAGTGATGGAACATGCTGCAATTAGGATTTAACGAAG
>ENA-UPXC01002558-UPXC01002558.1-human-gut-metagenome-genome-assembly--contig:-NODE-2558-length-21041-cov-11.134135_pt1 | contig 21041 bp, 18 predicted proteins | sample MGYA00250047_ERZ773371 | MGnify/ENA primary metagenome ERZ773371 (study PRJEB29103, sample SAMN06111975) | human gut metagenome | biome: human gut; feature: ankylosing spondylitis patient; material... | reverse complement strand
GCATGCCGAGAATATTGAAGCGCTTTTCGAAAAGTACAAGGACTTCAGGAAGTTATAAAAAGTTCGAGAGCAGAAAACCGGGAAAGGGAGGGTCCTCCCGGTTTTTGTTTACGAACCGCTATATCTGAACTACTAGTATCAAAAGAAGTACGTGAAAACTTAAATATTGTCTTCCGGTGGCAAAGTTTACAATTAGAAAAAAATACAAAAGGTGTGAATCGTGTCTCTGAAGCAATGGGAAGATTGGATCGAAAGAAATAAGGTAAACCTTGAACATGAAGCAGACTTCGAGGAACGTTTTGTCAGAGAAATTTTGACAAAGATTCCTGAAATATCTCCTAAAAACGTTACTTCCCAATACCTTTTCAAAGATCAAAGTAATGTTAAGCGGTACATAGACTTTTTTATCTCAGATCCGTCCAGAGGCATAAAGATAGCCATTGAGCTAGATGGAAAGTCCAAAATTAAGAACATGGATGATTGGGTTAATTTGTTCGTTAGACAAAATGCCTTGGTGTCCAATGTGGACGGACTTTTGCTTCGATTTGCGAACGTTTACTGGCTGCACAATGATCGTTTAGTAATAGCTGAAATAAGATTCAGCATTAGTAAACAGGAGCATGATTTCAAATCTCAGCAGTTAAAAGAACAAGCTAGAGATGAAAATAAAGATCAGGAGAAAAAACAGCTGGAAGTTATTGAAGCGCTTTCAACGAAAATGACAGCTCTTGAACAAGAACTAAAAAATTTAACTGAACAAAAAGAGAAGAATACAACACAAGAAATTAAAAAACAGACCGAAAATACTCGTAAGAGTATTGAAACGCTAACTCTCAAAATGGACTCTATAGCGAATGTCCTTAATGAGTTAAGTAAAAAAGGTGAAAGAGCAGTTGACCACTCTAGCGAAGAAGAACTTAAGACCGCGCGAATCATTATTGAAGAAATTGCCTCGAAAATAAATGCAATAGAAGGAGGCTTAAATTCTTTCAACCATGAGAACTCGATCAATTCTTCCGAGGAAAAAGCACAGGAAACAAAATCAAGAGAGACAATGAATTCTCTTTTGGTAAAAATAAACGGACTAGAAAAAGAACTTCAAGATTTAAATCAAAAACAGTTCGAACAACGTCCATTGAATTTAGAGGATAAAGAAAAGACTAGCGAGGCCCTGAAAATAATTGTTTCTAAGATCAGCCACCTGGAAAATGACTTAAGGGAAATTTCTGCGATTCAGCATCTAACTGAGCCGCAAACCTTTGGTACTTCTTCTTCTGAAGGTGCTTCCCATCGTTATGACTCGCTAGCAGAAGAAAGAGACAGAGGTACGCGTCCCTTGGATCCTCCTGAGGAGCTGCCCTCACGCTCCTCTGTATCAAAAAAAATGAAAATAAAATTTCTCTTAAATATTTGATATCTGCAATTTGCGCGTTTTTTGTAATAGCGACAGGTTTGTTTTATCTCTTTGGAGAACAAACAAAAGAACCTAAAAAAGAAATTAACATTTCAGAAGTTTCTTCTAACAATCTCACAAAATCTATAAATTTTGTCAATTCGAAAAGTATTGAAAACTTTGCTGGGAAAGAAGTTAAATTTTGTGGGGTACTGAAGGAGATACGGCCTACGAGAAAATTGACCTATTTAAATTTTGACCATACATATCCAGAAAATAAGGTTGCCGCGGTAATTTTCGATGAGGATGCTTTTAAATTCTCTGACATCACACAAAATATCGGGAAAGAAGCATGTATCGAAGGCACAGTGGAAGAATTAAATAAAAACAAATTCCTAATAAAACTAAGGAGTAAGGAACAATGGAAAAAATAAATAACTTAATCGGATTGGTAGTCTGCCTCAGTTGTTTTGTTATTGGGGCAGTTCATGCTGAAACGGCAGAAAGAATAGACTCAGCCAAAGCTCCCTTTTATGTTGGTAAAACAGTAATGGTCTGCGGAGTAATTAAGGAGGTAGTTCCTCGATCAAAGAATGTATACCTAAATATGACGCGGAATTACCCGCGAGAAGACTTAGCGTTAGTCGTATGGAGAGAAGATTTTGGATTATTTAGAGAAAAATTTGGAAATTTTGAAAATCTTTCGGAAAAAAGAGTTTGTGCACTAGGGGAGCTTCAGCTTTACAAACAACATATCCAAATGCCCCTTTCCAATCCAAAGAACCTAAGATTAATGAAAAAATGAGCTTTAAAAAGGGAGTTCTTTAAACAAGGAGTTCATAAATATGACTTGCCAAGCCTCTGCGGAAAGACCTCAACGCTATAACGATACTGGGGAAAGTCAAGAGCCCCTTAGTGGAATCGAGGACCGAATTTTTGCTAGAGGCCAAGAAGCGGGAAAGAGGGCAATGATCAAAGAACTCCTACTCTCGGAGATCTTTCCTTAGAAAAAATTTCTCAAGTTAGCGGATTTCCGATTGAAGACCTGAAAAGAATACAAGCGTCATCAATTTCTTAAAGAGATATTACCGTAACGTTGGAGTTCCGGAAGGACGTTTAAATGAGGTTTGAATCGCTTCATAGACTGTCCCAATCAGGAATCTTTCTTACCGGCATAGGCGGCGTGACAAAGTTATATTCAGGAAACAACAAGTTATTCCAACTGCCCCACGTTCTTTTGTCGCTGAACCATCCTGCCTTAGCGTTCAATAAAACCTGACGAAGGATTTTGTGGTCAAACTCGCAGAAAAGTTTCGCGGAATCTTTGAGATCTCCCAGATTCATGACCTGAGAGATGACAAAAAAAGGATCCATCATGGCTTCTTCTTTGGTCATCCACCAGATGTAACGTTTCGCCGCTTTCTCTAAAAATTCTGTTTGTTCTTGCGAAAAGACAATTGGCTCGTCCATTCTTTGAGCTCCTAAAGAAACTTCTCATTCTCTTCATTTTAAGGACCGAACAAGGTCTTGTCCTTTTCCTGAAGCCTCTCAGAACATCTTTGCCCTAAGACTTTCGCTTCAAAAAATCTTCTAGAAAAGAAGTGGCTTTTTCTAAAGAAAATCAACAAATTGTCTTTTCTTCCTAAGACTACGGATCGCAATCGCACTCAACTCATTCTCTACCTTTTATCTTAATCGTCGGGCACAAGCAGCAGTCTCCTTTTCCGAGGTGTCAACTCAACAGAAAGTTGCAATTCGTGCAAATTAATTGTCCCAACTTGCACCTTGCTCAATACTGTCCTTGTTTTTAAAGAAAAAGCCTCAAACAACAAACCTAAGGAGGAGCAATGAGGTTAGAAAAAGACTCTCTCGGAGAATTAGAAGTTCCGGATGAAGCCTACTACGGTGTTCAGACAGTTCGTTGCTCGGGCAACTACAAGATCGGAAACCATACTTACAACGAATTTCCTGAAGTGATCCGCGCAATGGCAGAGATTAAAAAGGCCTGCGCCATCACTAACAGCGAAATCGGTGCTTTGAATCATGTCAAAGCAGAAGCTATATGCAAAGCGGCCGACGAACTGATTGCAGGTAAATTTGCCGGACACTTCCCGGTCAACGTTTGGCGCTCTCAAGGTACCGGTGTGAACATGAACGTCAATGAAGTCATTGCTAACCGCGCTAACGAAATCTTGACGGGTAAAAGAGCTTACGACCAGGTGCATCCCAATACGCACGTCAATATGTGCCAGTCTTCGAACGATGTGTTTCCGACAGCCGAGGCGATTGTTCTCTATCGTTTAATCGATCCGCTCGTTGCTTCTGCTAAAGAGATTGAAAAGACCTTGGAAGTGAAGGCCCGTGACTTCAAATCCGTTGTCCGCTTAGGAAGAACCGGCCTCCAGGATGCTCTGCCCATGACATGGGGTCAGGTGTTTGCCGGTTGGCTGAGATCAGTTCAGAGAGCTCGCGAACAGCTCGAAAGTCTGAAAGAAGTTTTTAGCTACGGAGTTTTAGGCGGTACGGCAGTCGGTACAGGCATGGGCGTGATGCCCGGATATCCTGAAAGAATCTTCGAGAACCTCTCCAAAGTGCTCGGCTTCACGATGAAACAAAAGGTCTACGCAGACGAAGTGATCCCTAATAGCGGCATTTTCGACGGCATGCGCAATACCGACCATCATTCCGTATTGATGGAAGTGGTCAAAGAGCTTGTCGCCTCTGTGACAAGAATTGCCAATGACCTTTTGCTTTATGCTTCCGGCCCTCGCTCGGGCATTAACGAAGTCAAACTTCCGATGAGTGCCGAAGGAACTCAAGGGTATGAGCACGAGAACACCGCTTACCTTTGCGAAATGATGACGGATGTCTTAGGCGAAATGGTCATCGCCGAGGACATGACTTTCTACTCTGCTAATGAAGGCCAGCTTGATCACGGCTCCATCAACTCCGGCGGCTTCATCACATTAGTTAAAGCGATAAAACTCGCCTCTCATGCCTTGAGCCTATTCAATAATGAATGCTTAAAAGGTGTCGAAGTCAATGAAGAACTGCTTCGCAGTTATGCAGAAAAGTCCACCTCATTGTCAACGATGGTCGGAAGTCTTTTCGGATATCCCACAGGTGTGAAGATTGCCAAGCAAGCTATTGCGGAAGATCTGTCCTGCAAAGAAGTCGCTATTAAAGAACACGTGCTTCCTGAAGATGTCTGCGAAGAAATCTTCGACGTTCTGGCATTAACAGACAGAAATAAAACCATTGAGTTATTCAAGAAATACAAGAACATCAGAAAGGTGGACTAAGAATGCAAACTTCAAACCCTAGCGAGAAAGACAACATGACGAATAACTCTGCATTTTTTACAAGTACTGACCTTAAATACCAGGTTAGCAGTTTCCCCGGCGACAAACTTCGTGACTATCCGGAATACCTCCGTGCTTTACTTCAGGTCCGCTTGGCTTCAGCGAAAGCCAATGGAGCCCTGGGCTACCTCACACCGGAAAAAGCTTCTAAGATCGAACAAGGCTGCCAAATCCTTTTAGCCGATCCTAATGCTCTGACCGCCTTAGACCAAACCATGATCCGCTTTGTCGGCAAACCCGCTCAGCGAGCAGTAGATTCTGTAATCCGTGAACTCACCGGCGGCGCAGTATCAGGCAAAGAGATTGCACTGAATCAATTTACAGCCGATGTCACCACAACTGCAGAAGGCATTGCCGTAAGAAAGGTTCTTCTTAAACTTTCTGACCATGTACGTGATCTGTCTGAAGCCATCGGACAAAAAGCCAAAGAATTTGCCGGCATTGTCAAATGCGGAAGATTAGGCTTGAAAGATTCTCTTCCGATGGGACTTGAGGACGAGTTCGCTGCCTATCAATCTTTGCTTCAGCATTCTGCTGATGAATTAGCAGAAGAAGCCAAAGGCTGGAACGTTTGTTTGTTAGGTTCCGGCGATGTTGGAAACGGCTTGGGCGTTCTGTCCGGATTTGCAGCTAGAGCCAAAGCCGATCTGGAAGAGCAGGTTGGTTATCCGCTGGCAAGCGTCGAACCTTTAACTTCTCTTTTGAACAATAAATACCGCTTTATTGTGGTCCATGCCAAAGTTCAGGCAGCAGCCGACATTATCTGGAAGATTGCTCGCGACTTAACGATCCTATCTTCCGGTCCGAGAGCCGGCATTCGTGAAATGGTCCTTCCTGCGGTAGCCCCGGGTTCTTCCATCATGCCGGGCAAGATCAATCCGACGGTCGCAGAACTGATCATGCATCTGTGCGACAAAGTCTTCTCCAATGCAGCCGGTTTAAATATTGGAGTTCACTCAGGATGGCTTGGCTCCGACTCCCATTCTTCTCTGCCGCTTAAATGTATGTTGGATTCCTGCACACTGCTTTCCGACGGATGCGAAGTCTTCAAGAGAAAAGTTATCTCGGGTCTTACTGCAAACAAGGAAAGAAGTGCTGAGCACGCCAGAATGTCCTTGGCGCTTCAAATGCCGCTGGCGCAGATCGTTGGAGAAGATAAGGCAAGAGAAGTTGCACGTTACGCTTATGACAATGATTTAACGCTTGAAGATGCATACACCAAGCTTGAAGGAAATCCTGCTCCGGATAGTTTGGAAGCCATGCTCTTTAACGTAGAAGTCATATCCGGTAAAGAAGGTGCTTCCGAGTTCATGAAGCGGTTGAGCCGGAAGCCGGCTGTCTAAAATGAAGTATTAGCTTCGCGCAGAACAAAAGTAACTCAAGGAGATAAAAATGTACCAGTTTCAATGTGACTACACTGGAGGATGTTGCCCCGAGATTCTGGAGAAGTTGGTACAGACGAATCCTTTGGAGCTTCCGGGATACTGTGAAGATTCGCTCTGCGCGGAAGCAGAAAGCCTAATTCTCAAGAAAGCCGGACTAAACAAGGAAGAGGCTGACGTCTTTTGGGCTGCCTCTGGTACTATGGCTAACCTCTCTTTGCTGACTACGGTTATGGCTGCAAATGAAGCTGTATTAGCCGCAGATACGGCTCATATACACACTGCAGAGGCGGGTGCCATTGAGTTTTCCGGCCACAAAATCCTCACTGTAAGAAGTAAGGACGGAAAGATTCTTCCGGAAAGTATCGAACGGGTTTGCTCAAACTTCGAAGAATCAGATCAGGTGAGCAGGGCACACGTTTGCCGTCCAAGAGCTGTTTACATTTCTTTCCCGACAGAATTAGGCACGATTTATTCCTTAGAAGAACTCAAGGCGCTTTCCGGTGTCTGCAAAAGGCACCGGCTATTTCTCTACATTGACGGTGCTCGTCTAGCTTATGGTCTGGCGGCTTCTTCAGATGTGGAATTAAAAGAACTGGCGGAATGCGCAGATGCTTTCTATATTGGAGGCACGAAGTGCGGAGCGCTTTTCGGCGAAGCTGTTGTCATAAAAGATCGCGATGTACGTGATCGTTTTCTCGGTGTTTTGCGGATGTGCGGGGGATTGATCGCTAAAGGAAGAACTTTAGGATGCTCCTTCAAAGCGTTCTTTGAAGATGACTTGTATCAGCGCCTCGGAAGATCTGCCAACGAAAAGGCAGCCAAGATCCGCACAGCCTTTGAGGAGGTCGGCGTGAGCTTCTATTCTGAATCTCAGACAAATCAGCTTTTTCCGATCGTTGATGAAAAGCTTTTCAATCGTTTATCGGAAAAGATAAAATTTAAAGTAATCAGGCGAACGCAAGAGGGACAGGGCATCCTGAGGCTTTGTACTTCTTGGTCCACACCGGATGAAGCAGTGCAAGCTTTGGTCAACCTCATAAAAAGCTAAACAACAATGAATGTTCCGGAGACCGTATTTTCCCATGAGTGGCTTCTCTTTCTATCGGTTTGTGAGAGTAAGTCGTTAAAGGAAACAGCAGAGAGGTTCAACATCAGTACCTCGTCCGCTTCTCGCTCTTTAAAGAGGCTGGAAGATTCTGTAGGAGTGACATTGTTTGATCGGTGCTCTAAGCCGATGGTTCTCACCGAAAGCGGTAAACGGCTCTACCGTCAGGTGCTTCCTGCGATGAAGATCACTCAAGAGGCCATGGAGCAGGTTAGGGAAGAGAATTATTTGTTTTCTGACCTAAGAATCGGCTTTTTAGAGAGCATGTCTTTGCATCTGGCTCCGCAGTTCTTATCTACGTTTAAGAAGAAGGTCGGGCGTATTACTTGTCTGACAGGCAGCTCCGACCGCCTCTTAGAATGCCTGCGCACGCATGATCTCGACATTATTATCTCTTCCGATCCGGCTCTGCGTTATACCGATTGGCGCCGGCTGATGATTATTCGGGAGCCATCGGTTGCCGTATTTCCGAAAGCGTTCAAGTTTGAAGATAACCATGCTAAGAATTGGCAGTCATTGTCTCTCTGTAATCTTCCTTTCATTAACTCGTATGAAAAGAGCGGACGAGGTAAGCTCGTCAACAATTTCCTTCTAACTTACGGGATACAATTAAACGGGAAGATCAACGTCGACAACCTAGCCATTAAACTAGCGATGGTTGTCGACAATAACGGATGGACGATTACGAGCCCGCTGAGTTTGATGACGCATTCGGCTTTTCTAGACAAAGTGACACTGAGCGCACTTCCGGGTTTAGGGATGGAAAGAAAGATTTATCTGCTTTCCCGTTCGGATTTTTCTCAAGAGTTGTTTGAAAGTATCGCCAGAGAGATCTGCCGAATCTACAAAGAAAGCGTCATGCCAACGCTAAAGAAGATGACGCCGGAATTAAAAGACTCTTATTTCGTTCCGGACTTCGATGAGGAAATAAATTAAGTGCTCATCACGGCAAAGATATCCCGTCGATCAACAAGAACACGAAATTTAAGAATCTCTTTCGTTAAAGATTTGTTACATGAAAGCAAAGCCCTTGTCTACCAAGGGAAGCACCTATATGCATATTTTCCCGATTACTTTATAACCTTAAGTGGCTATTAATACTATTAAAAGCAAGCCTAGCCAGCTTGCGACCCTAGGAGAATTTCTTATGACCAATTTTTCCCGCCGTTCATTCTTGAAAACTTCAGGAGCAGGCGTCGCTGCGACATTGGGCGGTTTTGCTACAACAAGCATGGCCCAGACACCGGCTCAGAAGTTTGATAAAGAAGCGGACGTTATCGTTGTGGGCTTAGGTGGTGCAGGTGCTGCAACTGCTATCACGGCTGCTGACAATGGCGCCAGCGTTATCGTTATCGAACGTCAGCCTGCTGCAACGCTCCGTTCTAATACTCGTATGTCCGGCGGCATCTTCCACTGCCCGGACAAAACTGGAAACAAGGCTGCTCTGAAAGAATACGCCCGCGCAATGTTCTCCGGCGAAAACATCCCCGGCAAACTCGAAGGCGAACAGCCTGAAGTCTCCGAAGGTCTCGCACAGGCTTGGGCAGACTACACACCTGGTCTTTTGGATTGGATGAAGTCTCTGGATCCGAAGTTCCAGGCTTTTGCTACTCCCGGCTTCAAGGGTGCAGCATTCCCCAACTTCCCGGGAGCTAAAGACTGCGGCTACCAGGTTTATCGTTCTTCCTATCCTGACCGTATTCCTCCCGGATTCAACAGCCCCTGCTACAACGGCCCGAAAGAAAAAGCAATTTCCGGCGAAGCATTCTGGCTGTGCCTTGACAACGGCGTTAAGTCCCGTGCAGACAAGATCAAAGTTGATTACGAAACACGCGGTAAAGAACTTGTCACCAATGACAAGGGCGAAGTTATCGGCGTGATTGCAGATCAAAACGGTAAAAAAGTTGCTTACAAGGCACGCAAAGCAGTTGTTCTTTGCTCCGGCGGTTACGAATACAGCAAGCCGATGCGTCAGGCCTTCTTGGAAGGTCCGGGCGTTGAAGGCTGGGCTTTCTACGGCACGATCTATAACGAAGGCGACGGTATCGCCATGGGCCAGAAAGTTGGCGCTGGCATCATGAAAGCCGGTAAAGCCGCTTCCCGTATCATCATGCCTGCTCCTGTCCGCCACAACGGAATGAAACTGGGCATGATCACTCCTGCCGTCGGTTCCGGCCACGCTATCGTAGTGAACAACTACGGTAAACGTTACGCTGCCGAACACAAGGTCACCAAAGACCCGAGCCGTTACTTTTTCTACAAAGAAGCAGTTAAGTTCAACATCGACACACTCGACTATCCGAACTCTCCGTCTTGGTTCGTCTTCGACGAAACTCTGCGTAAACAGAAACCGCTCGTCGACCTCGGCAACTCCACTCCAGGTTACGGCTTCGTTGACTACGGTGCCGCTGACAACAGCGATGCAGTGAAGAAGGGTTGGATTCTCAAGGCTGACACGATTGAAGAACTTGGCCAGAAGATCAAAGCTCTTCAGGAAAATGGCGGCAAGATGGATCCCGCAGCTCTCGCTGAAACCGTCAAGGCTTACAACGCAGCTTGCGCAGCCGGCGAAGATAAAGAATTCGGCCGCTTAAAGAGCACATTGCAGCCTGTTTCTGATGGCCCGTTCTATGCTTGCCCTTTGGTTGCCGGCGGTCCTAACACCAAGGGCGGTCTCGCTGCTAACGCTAAGCGCGAAGTTCTTGACTGGAACCTCCAGCCGATCCCCGGACTCTATGCAGTCGGTGAAATAGCTTCTGCCCTTAAGTTCGTTTACCAGGGCGGCGGCAACTTAACAGAATGCTTGGTATTCGGTCAGGTTTGCGGTAAAGAAGTTGCAAAACTTCCTAATCGTGCATAACTTGTACTAATGAATTAGCGGCCAAACCAAACTCCTAGGTTTGGTCGCTTTTTCCATTTGCTCTCTAATTTAAATTTCCAAGGATGACAAAATGAAAACATTATTAGCCGCAATCCTGGGTACTTTAGTAATGAGCATGGCGGCGGCTCAGACCACGCCCCAGTATTTAGCAGATCGTCACGTTGCAAGAGGCGTTCAGTGCGCAGCTTGTCACGGGCAGGATGCTCCCAAGGCAGCTCTTCCGGAAGACAAGGACAGACATGAACCTTGCGTTGCATGTCATGGTTTCTATGACAAAGTAGCTCAGAGAACTGTTCCTAAAAACCCTGAAGAGATGAACCCGCATTCTCAGCATGACGGTAATCTGCCTTGCACGACTTGCCACAAAGGCCATCAGACTGGCAAGAATTACTGTGCCGGCTGCCATTATTACAACTTCAAGGTACCCTAATAATTTAGGGAATTTTTGAGGGCTTAGGTTTTTGGCTTAAGCCCTTATTTTTATTTTTGTTGAAGGATTTTTTTGAACTCTTTAGAAAGTTCGGCCTCATAGAAACTTTTACTGAGAGTTTCGATCGTATCAACCAATTCCGGATTGACGCTTTTCCCGAAGATCAGAATCACTTCTCGCTGCATAACGGGATCAGGCATCTTGCAGAAATGCACTTGGGCTGCTAAGTCAGGATGCTGAACCAATGTAGCAGGGCGGACCAAGCTCCAGCCGATGCCTTTGCAGATGAGTTTCAGCATGACGCCGCCATCGTCAACTTCAATCCGATTCGGCAGATGAATGAACAGTGAGTTCAGGAAATTCTCCGTCATCTCGCTGCCTCCCGAGAATCGGTTGTATCTCAGGAAGGGCAGGCCGCAAAACCTCAGTTCTTCCCAGGAAAAAAAATCCTTTTCAAAACGAGGCTCTTTAGGAAGCGCCAATACTGACGGTTCAGAAAACAGGTACTTTTGAGCAAAGAAAGACTCGTCGATTTTCTTAGTGCAGGCGATAGCGATGTCAACGGTCTGGTTCTTAACTAACTCGATTAATCTTTCTGAAGTCCCAGTTAAAAGAGAAATCTCATTGGACAAAGGGGAAAGTTTTTCGATGAGATGTACTCCGAGGTTCCGAGAGAGACTTTCAATGATGCCGATTCGGATAACAGGCTTCAGAAAGTTCTTTTGTCTTAGTTTCTGAACTCGAACATTAAGCGAAGAAAAATGATATTTCAGTTCGTTGTAGAGGTTCAGCCCCTCTGAAGTGAGCTTTAATGGTCTTTTGGAATGGTCAAATAGAGGAACGTTGAGGCTCTCTTCTAGTTCTGAAAGATGATAAGAAATGGTCGACGGATGCATATTCAAGACGGAAGAAGCTTCCGATAAATTGCCGCATTCGGCCATTACTAGGAAGACTTGAGTGCCGGCACTGAAGAATCCGGAATTTTCCGACCACTGTTTTTTATCCATTGTCTAAGCTCAGTTGATTATTCGTGTTCTCTGATAATTATATGAAGGATATTCAGTTCGGGGCCGCGCTGTCTTGCCGCAAGGTTTCTCCTTAGACACAGAACTTGTAAAAAGCTCCGGCACTCCGCTCTTCTTTTGAAAGTCCAAGACAGGTTTGTCTGTCAATTGTCTTTCAGCCGTAAAAAAACGGCGCTCCAAAGGGAACGCCGCCTGGTTGGAAAAACGGGAGGTTAAAGTTTATGCGATAGCTTCGGCGACCTTGCGCTCTAATTCTTCTTTGGCGCCTTTAAGTTGGCCGATTCTGCTTTCTAGTATCACGTTGTCTCGGTCTAGGTTTGCCTGCAGACGATTGAGCTGACGGGTGACTTCTTCAGAATTCGAACCGCCGATCGTCTTCTTTGACTGAGCATTTCTCGTTGGATCAAGCGCTTCACGGATCAGGTCATCGGTAAGGCCGGTCTTCTTACCAAGAAGGAGCTCGCAGATCGGGTTGATGTCGTCCACGGTGATTTCGTTGGCTAACTTGTTATGCTCCTGCATGTAGCCGACTAACATAGCGACAACGCCGTGCGCACTGCGGAAGGAGATTCCGTCATGACGGACGAGGTAATTGGCCAGTTCAGTTACCGTGCAGTAGTTTTGGATTGCAGCTTGAAGCATCCTTTCTTTCTTGAGCGTTAATGTCTTGATCGTGACATTTAACAATGCCAAGTCAGCCTCAAATTCCTGCAAAGCTGTCCATACAAATCGCACGGCCTCTGTCGAAGAATCTCTGCAGTGTGTGAACGGAATATTCTTCAGGGAACTGAAAACTGACACGAAGAAGGCTTCCATGTGAGCAGCCTTGCCTTTGCAGCATTCCAGCGTCAGCGCATTCTTCTTCTGAGGCATGATGGAAGAGCAACCGGCAACGGAATCATCGACTTCGACATAACCGTATTCAGGCGTCGACCACATGTACAAGTCATAAGCGAAGCGGGAAAGCGTGCAGGAAGCAACAGACATCGTGCCGATGATCTCAAGGCAGTAATCTCTGCTTGCCGTGCAGTCGATAGAGTTTTGCATGGGTTCATCAAAACCGAGTAGGGCGCTCGTACGGTTTCTGTTGATCATGAAAGTGGTAGAACCCATGGAACCGCCTCCGAGCGGACAAATGTTCAACGCTTTCCAAGCGTTTTGGATTCTTTCGTAATCACGTTCCAGAGCATTTAGCACACCGGCGCAGTAATGACCGAAAGTGATCGGTTCCGACGGCTGAAGGTGTGTGTAGCCGCTCATGACGGCGTCAATATTTTCTTTGCCTAAATTAATGAGATTCTGGCGAAGTTCATTGAACATTCCGCAGAGACGGAGATAGAAACCGCGGATATCCATTCTTGCTTCTGTTGCAAAAAGATCGTTTCTGGATCGGGCGGTGTGCTGCTGGCCTCCGATCTCGGCGCCTGTTTGCTCGAGAAGATACTTTTCTAAGTTGAAGTAAAGGTCTTCGACATTCGGATTGATTTCAAAAGTCGGATGGCCTTCCATCGCAGAGATTTTCTGCGTGCACTCTAAAATCTTCTTAGCAACGTCGGCACTGATGATGCTTTCCTCGGCAAGCATTAAGACATGAGCTTTGTTGATGTCAAGAATGGTTTGATAACTTCTTTCTAGGTCTGTTTTAATCGCCGGGTTGATAAGGTACTTCACAACTTCCGGTGCAGGTGCTTTTTTGATTTTTCCGCGATGGTTCTCGTCCATGGTGGCTCCTTATGGTGGTTGGGATTTGATCCTCTAATGATCCTCTGGAAGCCGTCAGTTGTCTTCTCAGAAAGAGAAGTTTCAAAATTTATTTTGAAAATTTCAAAATTAACCGCAAACTGCTAAGTCAGGAATTTCACTTTGAAGTGCCCATGGCAGAAGCGATTAAGGAGTTACGTCGGGGGAAAGGCATATTGTTTTAGAACTCAAATACTGTGGTGGCTGTATCTCAGCCTCGGGCCCAAAGCGTCTATTGAAAGAGATGGTAGAGCAAATGGAGAAACGCCGCCCCGGAATGCAGACAGAAGAAAAAGAACTGCTCAGAATCGCTTTAGTTTTTTCTGGAAGCGAAAGGCGGATTACAGAGTGGTCAGTTGTGCCTCCCACAAAGAGTTTGGAAGTTGATGAACAGTTCGGAACTGTTCAGATGGAAGGGCTTGGCACCCTCAAGATTGATAATCGTTCAAAATGAAGCGTTTTTCGTTTCGGTTAATATAAATCGCAACGAAAAAGTCATTTCCGCAATAATTTACTAATGACCCCGACACTTCAGTCTTAGGCTTCCGTCAATCCGGTTCCGACAGCTGTTTGCTGAGCGTAAAGATTTCCTGAAGCTGCTTATTGTCAAGTTCGGTAATCCAATGCTCTCCGGTGGCCACCGTCATTTCGGCCAGAGCCTTTTTGCTTTCGAGCATGTCATTAATCTTTTCCTCAAAGGAGTTGGCCGTAATGAATCGGTAAACCGTGACATTCTGTTTTTGACCGATTCGGAAAGCTCGGTCCGTGGCCTGATTTTCAACCGCCGGATTCCACCATAAGTCGTAGTGAATCACGGCGCTGGCGGCGGTAAGGTTGAGACCGGTACCGGCTGCTTTCAGCGAAAGAATCATGATTTTTTCTCTTCGGTCGTTTTGGAAGGAATCCACTAATTCCTGCCTTTCCCTGACAGGCAAACCACCGTGAATGAAATGAGGTTTCTTTCCGTACTTTTCTTCCAGCCACTTTTGCAGGAGGGTGCCCATTTGTCTAAACTGTGTGAAAATCAAAACCTTTCTGTCTGCTTCGAATAACTCATCTAAGATGCCGAAAAGCTGCTGCATCTTTCCGGAATATTCCGGTCCCTTAAACGGCGAGTTCTTCTCAAATTGAATCGGCGCATTGCAGATTTGTTTGAGCTGAAGAATCATTTGAATAACAATGGCGGCTCTTTCCAGTTGGCCTAAACCGGCGTTCAATTTCGTTAAATTTTTGTCGACGGTAGCCTGATAGAGCGCAGCTTGTTCCGGCGTGAGAACGCAGTATTCCTCTTTGACAATCTTTTCCGGAAGATCTCGGATAATGGATTTGTCTGACTTTAATCGTCTGAGAATGAAAGGCTCTGTGAGTTTTTTGAACTGATCAGCGACAACCTTGTCTTTGGTAACCTCGATCGGGTCTGCGTATTCCTTCTTGAATTTTTTCTCGGTTCCTAAAAGTCCCGGATTGGCGGTTTCCATGATGGACCAATACTCGAGCAGACGGTTTTCAACAGGCGTACCGCTCATCGCAATGCGATGTTCGGTTTTTAGAGCCTTTACGCACTTCCACGTAGAAGTTTTGTGATTCTTTACTGCTTGAGCTTCATCTAAGATCACTAATTTGAAATCTTTCTTCTTAAATGCATCCTCACGCCGAATGGTTCCGTATGTCGTCAGGTAAGCATCTGCGCCATCCACGGATAAGTTTCGGTTCGGACCATAGAAGGGGACGATTTGCAGATCAGGCGTAAATTTTGCTGCTTCTCTCATCCAGTTCGTGAGAAGCGTAGTAGGAACGATAATCAAAGCCGGCTTCGAATCAAACACTTTCCTTGTCCGCATGCTTTCAAGTACCGAAAGAACCTGAAGCGTTTTACCAAGACCCATGTCATCGGCAAGAATGGAGCCGACACCGATCTGAATGTTTCTCAGCATCCATCGATATCCGCGTTCCTGGTAGTTTCTGAGTTTTGCTTTGACAGATTTAGGCAAAGGAGCATCGACATCTTTGAAGAGATTTTTGATGGCTTCTTTGACCTTGTCGCCTAACAATACAGGTGCCTTTTCTGCTTGCCCTGCAAGAACTGCACGGAAGAGGGCAAGTTTGTTGGGCTCTTGAAGTTTTCCTCCGAGGCGCTTGCGGATATTTTCCAGCTCTTGCGGATCAAGATAGACATAATGGTCATGGAAACGAACCACTTTGCCTGCCTGGCTAAAGAGGCTGGATTCTTCTTCTGGCGTGATTCTTCTGTTGCCCACAGCAACAGTCCAATCAAAGTCGAGCAAGCCGAGAAGACTTAGGAAGCCTCCGCCCTTCCATTCCTCGTCCATGTCGACTTCTAAGTGAACTTGCGGCTTAAGTAAATTCTGCAATGATTTCGGCAGGATGATAGAAACACCGAGAAGCGTCAGCGCAGGTATCGACTCAAGAAGAAGAGGAGTTAATTTATTCGCAGTTAAGGAGGAATCTGTTGAAGGATTCTCTAAAATTCCATAGATTTCGGGGCAGTGTTCGGAAAGTTTTGCCGAAACTTTCATAGCATCAAACTTGTATTCCGACAGTTTCGGGTTGGTGAGGAAGTCGTTGAAAGAATAGTAGCCGCGCTCCTTATTACGTCCTTTCGTGTTTTCTAGGTTGAAGCCCAGCTTAATTGCTAAATGAGGTTCGAATTTTTCCTCCGGCTCAAGCAAATCATCAAGAATTTCTGCATCGACAATCTCTTCTTCAGTAATACTTTTATCGAAAACATTGACAGAAAGAAGTCCCTCCCGTCCGGGGAAATCACTTCTTTGCCGCATGTCTTCAGAAATTGTCAGCACCGGCTGAAGTTCCGAGCGCGCAACTGTCAAAGAACTGAGCCATTCAGACAGTCTCAAACGAGCGGCTTCAGCAGATACTTCATCTTCGGTGTCGATAAAGCCGCCGCCGAGGAGCGCAGACTGTTCATACACATTCAAATCTGTTCCCGAGGTTGACTGGAAAGCTGCGGTGACGTAGCTCTGGATGAAACTTCCTAAGAAAATTTCTCCCAAAGTTTGCTCGTCGATTTCGTCCGGGCACTTGAGGATGTCAAAAACTTCTCGATCAATACCGTTGAGTAAATTACCAAGTTTGACGACTAAAGTCTTGATCGTTAGATCAGATGTCGCCGGAATCCACCGCACAGCAAAGCATTTTGGAACGGGTTCATACATTTGCGGAACAATGGCGCCGGCCAAAGTGATTTTTGATGCGAGCACCCAGCAGTAATAAAGTGCTTCAACAGATTCCGGCGAGTCTTCCAGTCGTTTGCTGTTAATGTAGCCGGAGAACATTTCGTGATACCTTACAACGGATCCGTCCGGTCTTTTTTCTCCGACCTTTCTGTTGACCAGACCTTTCTTGTCTAAGTCGAATTCTTTCCAAAAAAGATCTGAGCTCACTCGAGCTTGGCCCCAGGAGTTAATGCAGATCATTTCGTGCTCGCCTTCAAATAGGGGAGGCGTGCGCTCTGATACGTCATTTATCTGTTTTTTGGCAATCTTGGCAGCGTTTTTCAACACTTTGGCAGTCAAAGCTCTTAAGTCGCCTTGGACATAGCCGGCAGGCTGCTCTGTCAAAATTTTGAACAAAGATTCTGCATCGAAAGTGATTTTTTGAAAAACCAGTGGTTTAAATTTTTCGAGCCAGTCCTTGCGGCCCTCAGCAGATATAACCGTGTATGTATCCAGTTCAAGGTGTTCTACAGGAGGATATTTCTTCTTAAGCAAGTGCTGCCAAGTGGGTATCTCGGCTTTCTTAGCTCTTTTGATGGATACACCTTCCTTCTCTAATTCTTTGATGAGGTCAATTCCACGCAAAGAGAAGAGAATGAAAGGATTGGCATCAATTTCGCGGCTCATGATGTAGATCACTGCAGCCATATGTTTGCAAGGAACGGCGAAATCAGGACAGCTGCAAGAAAGCTCCATATCCGACCAGCGTCTCGGGAAAAGGCGAATCCCAAGCTCACGGCAAATTGAAAGTATTTGCGGATCGAGCTTTCGGGTGGCCAGTTTTGCGAGGATTAAGGGAGAGGCCGCAATTCGCTTTACCAGCTCGCTGATTTGTTCTTGCGTGATCGGCGGAAGTCCGATCGTGACGCGATAATAAGGATCGTAGTTGCCTTCAACTCTGGCTTTGATGACCCTTCGGGAGGAGTCTATTTTGAAGGATAAAACGCGGCCGGTATTGGCGTAGGTTTTGCCGCGAGGTATGCGATTGTCGTAATCAATATCACCTAAAGCCTCGAGCCATTGTTTGCCCCACCAGGTTGTGCCGTATTCAGTTCTCGCCATGATCGTTGAGTCGCCGTAAGAATGTCTAAATTTTGGACGAAATTTGAGCGGCGTTGCAGATTTTTGGTAAGCGAAATCAAAAGATGCTCTTGTCGGCGCTTTCTTTAGAAGTAATTAGCCGTTGAAAACTCAAACTGTTCGATGAACATTTTCTTGAAAGAAGGAAGAGAGTTTTGTTCAAAGAAGAGCAATGTGGCGTACCGATAATCGTCCGGATCAACGGTTCTGAAGGAAATTGGACAATATTTGTTTGCGAGCAGCAAAGCATTGCAAAGTATTCTTGCCGTTCTTTTGTTCCCGTCTTCGAAAGGCTGGATGTAGGCAATTAAGAGCAGAGTGATTAAGGCTTTTTCTAGAACATTTTGTTTGAAATTAATGAGATCGCAGACATCTTGGAGAGCCTTTTGACGTGCATCGCTTAACGGCTTGTAATTTGTGCCTGTAATACCGACTCTTCCGGATCGGATTTTGTTCGGTATTCCAAGTCCTTTTGTAAGAAAGCGGTGAATCTCAAGGATGTTTTCAACTTTTAGCTCACCAAAGTAATCAGGGTGGCTGAGGACGTAGTCCAAAGCGGCTTGATGGTTTAGAAGCATGGCGGCTTCTTCTTTTATTTTACCTTTGGCTCGTTTTCCTTCTTTGAAAAGTGATTCGGTTTGAAGCAGCGTGTAGGTGTTACCTTCAATTTGGGATGATTTCCATGATAAATCAATGGCTAATCTCTCCATTTCCTTCTGTCGAAGTACAGGCGATAGTCCTTTCCAGCGTTCTTCGAACTCTCTTTGTCGTTCAACGAGTGTTCTCATTTCTTCCTGAGAGAAAAGATCATGACTCCTTAACGTGTCAAACAAATCAAAGTTAAAGGAAGTCAACGCTTGGCGGTCATCCTGTTCTTTCCGGAAATATTCCTCTGGAACTCGCGGATTAAACAATCTTCCTAAGTTTGTTACTTCATACTTGGCAGATCTCCCGGTACCGCTAGTTTTCCGTCTTTTGCCAAAGACGAAACTAAACGATAAACGGTTGTCTTAGAAAAGCCGGCACCTAATTCGTCTGCGAGCTCTGAAAGACTCTTTGGAGAATTAGAAAGAGAAGACAGAACTTTTGATTCTTTATCTAAGAGAATGGACATTTTCGTTCCAAAATATATCGATTTTCGTCCTATTTTAATGATAGATAGAACGATTAGAGAGAGATTTTGGAACGATTAACTTGTTTCTCGAAAGCAAAAATGTCTACGGAGTTTGCCAGAAGGCATAGAGACGCCGGCCCTGACTCCCGGTAGTTTTCTCTTAGAATTGGCCTGTAGGCTCTAGGAGCGGAGGATGGAGGAATTAAGGTTACTGCCGCTGGGAACTTCAGATTTTGCGGCGCTAAGGCTTAGAAACCAGATATATGTAGACAAGTCGGCACTTGTCTACAAGGTTGCTTCTCAAAATGGAATATTCCTCTTTGTTCGGCCCCGTCGATTCGGAAAGTCCCTGTTGATCTCTACATTTGAATCCTTGTTCAAGTTCGGATTGAGAGATTTCAAAGACCTAGCCATTGAAAAACTTTGGATAGAGAAAAAGATTTACAACGTCGTTCGGCTGGATTTTTCGGAAATGAGACCCGACTTTGGTTTGAAGAAATTCAGGGATGATTTACGAGATCGCTTAATAGACAATTTCTCCTCATTCGGTTTTCGCTATGACCAAGCCGGATCTTCGATTTTGTATGGCTCAAGAAACAAGAACCTAACTCATTAGTTCTCCTTGTAGACGAGTATGACACGCCTCTAACCTCTTGTTTGAATAATCCTGAACTTTTCAACAGTGTTCAGGTTGCTCTTTCAGATTTCTACGCCGTTCTGAAATCTAACGATGACGCGCTGAGATTTGTTTTCATTACCGGCATTGTCAACTTTAACAAGGGGCATCTTTTTTCCGAAGTTCAGGAGTTGTCTGATATTTCTCTGGATACGGAATTTGGCGAGCTCTTAGGTTTCAAAAGAGGTGAGGTAGAGGAATATTTTTACCCGTATTTGGAGGCTGCTTCTCAAGTCTTGAATTTGCCAGTTTCAGAACTTTTAAAGAAGGTAATTAAGCAATATGGCGGATTTTGCTTTGAAAGAATGGCAACAGAAAAAGTTTTAGCTCCGTGGTCCTTTCTCAATTTCTTAGCATCGCCAAGGAATGACCTCTTGGATTATTGGTTCGAAAGCGGTGGTAAAGCTTCTGCTCTCATGGATAGTTTGAAGTCGGACTCTATGAGGGATCCGGAAGAATACGGAAGAGATAAATTCGTTTCCTTGTCATCATTGTCCGGAAGTTCCAGTCTGGAATCTTTGTCTGACTTAGCACTTCTTCCCCAGACAGGCTACTTAACCATCAAAGCGGTCAAGTATGGAGATACCGTTTTTCTAGATTATCCAAATCTTGAAGTAAAGAAGTCTATGGGGCAACTGTACGTAGAGCACCTCTTGACAGGTAGAAGCGCTGGACAAGTTGGAGCTGGTCCAATTGTTCAAGTTTTGTCGGAAGAATCAGCCGAGGCGCTTGTCCATATCTTTAATCGTCTTTTTGCAGCAATTGATTATCAGCGATATCCGGTAAGAGATGAAGCCTCTGTCAGAGCATTTACTCAAGTTTATTTAGCAGGTGCTGGATTAGAGCCAAAAGTAGAGCACCATACCGCTCACGGGCGCAGTGATTTGGAAGTGAAAGTTAACAACAGGCATTGGATCCTAGAATTTAAGGTTTCTCGGGATCAAGACGACCTAGATAAAAAACTCGGAGAAGCTGGCGAACAACTGAAACTTAAGGGATATGGTAACGATTCTTCATCAGGAAATCTGATCAAAGTTGCCTTAGTTTTCTCGATTGAAGAGCGAAAATTTGTCCGTTGGCAAGAAGTCTGATTGCTAAGGATAACACCTCGAAGATTCTTAGAATCAGCACTTTAATGACACTTCTCTTCCCATAACGCCAAAAGGTGGGTCGAGTTTTCGATCCTAGGAAAAGATTGGGCCGTCCGAGATAATGGGTAACTGAAATACGTTTCTAACTAATTCTTGGAGGTTCTATTGAAGAAATGGATGTTTTAGAGATTGAGATAGACAAGGAGTTGAAGGAACAAGTCGAAGCTTTACTTCAGGAAATACTGTTCATCAAAGAATGCGTTCGTATAAAAGGTCTACTCTTTGAAGTCAACGATCCTTTACTCGGTGTCAAACCTCAAACGCTTACAAAAGACCATCCAAGCAAGGAATGAAGAGAAAAGATAGTGGAAAGAGAAACGTAGAGGATCAAAGTAAGAAATTGCCAGTCCCAGGTGCTGAGATTAGAGGGGAGTGTCTCAAATTTTGTGTCTGCCCTAAATTCATAACTTAGGTTGCTCTTCGGAGGGGCGGTTCGCTTGTGGAA
>ENA-UPXC01002553-UPXC01002553.1-human-gut-metagenome-genome-assembly--contig:-NODE-2553-length-21082-cov-12.512783_pt1 | contig 21082 bp, 15 predicted proteins | sample MGYA00250047_ERZ773371 | MGnify/ENA primary metagenome ERZ773371 (study PRJEB29103, sample SAMN06111975) | human gut metagenome | biome: human gut; feature: ankylosing spondylitis patient; material... | reverse complement strand
GGCCTCGGAGCAAGGTTTGGATACGAGCGTGTATAAGCGAGTATTCAAACCGCCGCGACTAAAGTCACAAATATAGGTTCTTTTATTTACTGCGAGCGTCTATTTTGCCTGCGGCAAATCAGGATTTATATCGTTTTAATATATCTGAGGCGTATCTTACCGACAAAGTTCTGTTTCTCATACAGAGCCTTTTTCAAATGTTTTACAAAGCACTCCAGCGTATACATTTCATGTGGTTTTAAAACTATTCCGCCGAATCTGGTTTTTTGCACGAGTTTTATCATTCTCTCATATTCTTCCTGTTCGATGTCAGAAAAATTTGTTTCTATCTGTTCCCAAAGTTCTAACGGATGAGAGAAGTTTCCTTTTACCTTTCCAGCAATTAATACCAGCCCAATTTCTTTGATGTAGTAGGATACAAGTTTGTTTTCTGAAATAGCGGTTTGCTTTTTATTCGTTTGTATATGCAGACGAATGGCTCTCTGTAATTCTAATAAAAGATAACAAATTATCGCTACCGCCCAGATAAATAAAAGATAAGTAAAGACCATAGACAATACTTTTTCGTGCTTTTTCTTCTCTTTTTCCGCTGCCTGCCCAGAGCCGGTTCCACCACCCTTGGCATCTTCTCCAGTGTCCAAATTGTCCTGATTCGACTTTGGATTGATTTTATAAGCAGGTTTTCCTTCAACCGTTTCGTTCGTGTAAGTTTCTGTATATAATCCCGGAACGACTTCTACCGGCAGCCAGCCTACTCCTGTCACATACACTTCCGCCCAGGCATGAGCATTCTGTGTTGTAAGAGTAACATCTTTCTTGTTTTCATTTACAAGAATTTTGGCTTCCGCTGCTGACAGATGGTAACCTTCTACATATCTTGCCGGATAGCCAGCGGTACGGTACGCCATAACAGCGGCGGTTGCATAAGCTACCGCATTTCCCTCTTTACTTTCTTTTAAAAACCACTGTAAAAAGTCGGTATTTTCCGGCGAAGCCTGTGGCTCTTTATTATAAGTCATTTCTGAACGGAGTATCTGTCGAATCTGTGTTGTTACTTCTGTAAAGTCTTCTTTGGTAAAGTCCTTTTCCCTCTTGCCTTTTTCAAAAAAGACTTTTTTAATAAGGTTTCTTTGTTCCGTATCGACACTCAGATAAAAATCCTCAACAAAAGAATGGTAAATGGATTCGTTATTCAGATATTTCTGCTGGCCTTCAGAGACTGGATTCTGTGTCCAGTCATCAGCTAAAACTGTCTCGGCGGCTGGTGCCGGCTGCGTCATGCTAAAGTCATAACTTTTTGCTCCGAAAAATGCCGTGGAAATCGTATTCCAGTCTTTTTCCTGCTTTGTTTTTCCACTATCCCACGAGGAGAGCGCGGACGGAAGATACATATATTTTCGGTAGGCATTTTTATTTTCCACACGAATATTCTGATATTCTGCCGTTCCACCAGAAGCTTGTTTTGAAAGCGCATCATAGGCCGCATACTGTGTCGCCGGAAGAAACTCGTTTTTCTCAAGCCAGGTAAGCATACCATCATACTTTCCCGAATAATTTTCCAAAGGAAGTGTTGTCCAAAATCTCTTTTTATATTCTGAACCGACATAACCTCGAAGATACAGCTCCTGTGGCTTATCCATCTTCACTTCTAACCGCTCCTTTGTTCCTTCTAAAAGTGTCGGTGCTTTTTTAAAAGTGCCCTGTGGGAGAGAATCCTCTCCATATCGAAACTTTTCAAGTGCTCTGGCTACATTATACTTATACTCTTCAATACTTGCCGACTTTTTATAACCGCTGCTAAAAAGAGTTAGTAACAGGACAAAGACACAGATTGCCCCAATACAGCCACAGCCGTAAGCTCCCACTCTTCTCTGCGGCACACTGTAAAAAATAAATAGCCCAAGTATAGAAACAAGCAAAAGAAGCATCCCCAGCCAGATATTTGATTGTCCAAGAATACTCGAAAAGGCAACGGCAATTATTATTATTGCAACAGGAAATCCCATTCTCCTTTTCTTTATCTGTGACAACAAAATATTTCCAAAAACTGCTCCAAGAATCAGCCAAAGAAGAATGGAACCAAGTCCAACGCCTCCTCCCGTAGAAAGCTGTACTGCCTCTGTACCAAACCGAAGATTCCAAAGCTGAATAAAGAGATTCGTCACATACAAAAATCCCTGTATAAGCAAGATAGCAAAAATAACACAGAAAGCCACGCAGACGATATAAAATACTGCGTGGGCTCTCTCTGTTATTTTACCATACTGTTCTACTTTCTCAAAAAATAAGATTACAACAAAACCTGCCAGCAATGCTGCTATTATGCAGCTTCCAGAATAACTTAAATCTTTCAGAGAAAGAATAAAACCAGACAGCAAAAGATATGTGAAAATTGTCTCTGAGACGATTCCCATACCTTTATTTTGGCTTTCTTCTTTTATAACCGCTCTTTCTATCTTCTCCATGTTACATTCTTCCTCTAAATTTTTATATTGCAATATTATGTACTCGTTCTTTATAATTTCCTGCATCAACCGCAATGACAGAATAACCCGAAGTATCTACAAAGACATTATCTGCTCCATCCACAATCTGAATCACGGTAAGGTCAATCTCCCTGGCAAGCTGGCGGACGATTCTCTCTTCATATTCTGTCGTAATATATATAATCTTTGTATATTCGCCCCGCATATTTCCCTGAAGGAAATGGTAAATGGTATCTCCTCTGTTCTCCTTTTTTGCAATCGGACGGCACAAAAGCTGATATATCATTTTTTCATGGGAGGCGATGGAATAAACCGGAAGTATCTGGATATCTCCGCTGAATACTCTTCCTACATTGTGTTCCACATGCAGTTCCATCAGCCGGTAACTGACTTCATTAGTAACCGCCAGTACTGCATTATTATGTTGATTGGAAATGCGCATTTCATTCACATTTTTCATCATATCATAAAGTACTAAAACGGTATAATTTGACGGGTAGCCAAAATCTCTCACAATAAGTTCATCAAGTTTACCGGAGAGTTTCCAGTGGATTTTTCCTAATGAATCGCCTTCTTGATATTCCCTAAGTTCTGCCACTTCACTGACATCCTGCCCTTTTCGATGCTGGTCATACAGATCACCTGTCACGCTTGTCTGTGGTATTCTCATAAGCTGCATATTCATCTTAATCTGTGCTGGATATACTAAAGTATCCATCTGCATATCTATAGGTATTTTTCGGCAAAACAGCCCTAGAAGGTCATAACACCAGATATCTTCTACTATCACCCTAACATTTCCACAGTCCCTCATTTCTAATGAATATTCAAACCGCATTTTTTTCTTTTCTGCCGGCTGTAACAAAATCTCTTTTATCTGTGTGGAATCATATAAAATATTTTTTATTTTTACATGCAGATGAAGCGCTCCCATCGGGAAAAAGCTCTTTCGTTCAAGCTCTATCGTAAGCGGCAGCTTTTCATCTACCCGGCATCCAGTTTTCATGTGACAATTTATGGACATCCCTCGCATTACCAGTAACTGTACTGCGATTAATATTGGCGGGATAATCAGCAGGCTGATTAAAAATACCCGTATTTCCTGCCTGTTTGCCAGAATGTATATGAAAAAGATAAGTGCTGTCGTTATTCCATACCATATCCGATGTTTCTTCATAGTCCCTACCTTCCGTCAAGTGACGGTGCTTTTATCTTATTTAATACTTTATCTAAGATATCTTCCGCTGTGATTCCCTCGATTTTTGCCTGTGGTTTCATAACAAGACGGTGCGCACACACATCTTTAAACACTGCCTGAATATCTTCCGGAATCACGTAATCTCTCTCCTGAAGCACTGCTCTGGCTCTGGCAAACTTCGCAAGGGCACTGGCTCCACGAGGGCTGACTCCAAGTTCCACTAACGGTTCTTCTCTAGTAGCAAGACATAAATCAGAAATATAATACAAAATGTCATCAATCATTTTTACAGAGTAGAGATACCCCTGAATCTCTTTAATATCTTCTGCCGTCATTCTTGCCTGTACTTGGTCTAAGTCACCTTTCCCACGGCGGTTTTTCAGGATTGCCACCTGAGAATCTCTGTCGGGATAACCGATACTTAAACGAATCATAAATCGGTCAAGCTGGGATTCCGGCAATACCTGTGTTCCGGCAGCTCCGTAATGGTTCTGTGTCGCAATACAGATAAACGGAACTGGAAGAGGATGTGTCACCCCGTCAATCGTAACATTTCCCTCCTCCATAACTTCAAGTAAAGCTGCCTGTGTTTTGGGGGAAGTACGGTTAATCTCGTCACCGAGGAGCATATTTGCACTTGCCGCTCCTGGCTTATATTCAAGATTCCCTGTATTTTTATCATATACGCTAAATCCTGTAATATCGGAAGGCATCGTATCCGGTGTAAACTGGATACGACGATAGGATAAGTCTAACGCTCTTGAAAATCCGAGAGCAAGGGTTGTCTTACCTACTCCCGGTGCATCTTCAAGAAGGATATGCCCTCCAGCATAAATCGCCATCAATACTTTCTCGATAATCTTATCTTTTCCGATAAATACCTTTTTAATTTCCCGCATTACCTGCTCGGACTGCTCTATAATCATTCTTCTTTCCCCTTTTCTGCCACTGCAGCTTTCTCAGAATCTTCTGTGTTTTGCTCACTTATTTTTTATCTTTTTCTGCTGTCTGCTTATCCGCCTTATGCATCTCTTCTATTTCTTTTCCGGTATTTTTTCCGTAGAAGCCTTTGCATCTTTTGACAGAGTTTTTTGTTCGGCAGCAGATGTCTTTTCCTTGCTTGCAGAACTTTCTTCTGATTTCTTATCTGTTGTTTCTGTACTCTTAGAAGATTCACCCGACTTTTCCGTGCTTGTCGAAGATTCCTCTGATTTTTCAGTCGTTTCTTTCTTTTCTGAAGAAGTCTCTCCCGACTTTTCTGTTGTCTCGGTTGTCTTCTCTCCATCTTTTTCCGTTGTCTTTTCGGTACTGGATCCCTCGGACTTCTTCTCGGTACTTGTATCTGTTTCTGACTTCTTCCCGGTTGTTGTATCTGTTTCTGACTTCTTCTCAGTTGTTGCTTCTGATGCAGAATCTGATTCTTTTGCCTTATCCATTTCTTCTTTATACCGGTCCTTTGCTCCATCTGAAATAGAATCTAATACGGCATATGCCTTGTCCTCTCCTAATACTTTCATTAACGCCTCAAGATAGGCTTTATAAATATTATCTCCATTGGCTTTACTATCTAATACATAAATGCCAAAGTCATCTGCCATCGAAGAAAGGCTCATACTTCCGATTGCTGGCGGTTTTTCTGACTGGAAAACGAGTGCACCCATTCCTGTACAGCCATCAAAGGCATTCGCTCCAATAGAAGTAACGGAAGCGGCTAACTGGGTTGTGTAAATGTATGCTTTTATGTCAGAATTCACCACTACTCCTGTTGCCATACTCTTACAGCCCTTAAATGCATTCACTCCAATCGTTTCGAGATTGCGGTAACGTCCGATACTCCAGCTTGCGGAGGCAGTTAATGATGAGCATCCTTCATAGGCGCTCTCGCCAATCGTCTTTAAAGCTCCAAAGGCTGCTGCGGTTCCTCCGGTACGGCTAAGATTTGGGCAGTTTTTAAAGCAGTCCTTTGGATATTCGCTGAGTGATGCATAAAAACTGACATATTGTAAGCTGTCACAGTTCATAAAGCAGCCTTCTCCGATGGAAGTAACATTCACCGGAACTGTTGGTGATTTTAAAGTGTCACAGTTTTCGAAAGCGTACGCTCCGATTGTTTTAAGTCCCTTATAGTTACTTGTTAATAATGCAGTCAACAATTTACAATTCTTAAATGCGCCCTCTTCAATGACTTCTAATTCATTTCTGAAATTAGCAGATATACCAGGCGATGTAACATTCTCACAATCGGCAAAACATTCCTCACCTAATACGCGTACCGGCACAACAATTTGAATCGCACCAACAGCACTAAGATCTGTACACCCTTTAAAGGCTCTTGTGCCGATTCGCTCTATTACCGGGTCGGTAGAAGCAGCTCCAATGAATAACTGTGCGGCAGAGGTACAGTTCATAAAAGTCTCCTCGCCCCATTCTGGAATGTAACTGTATATCTCTATCTTTAAAAGACCCGTACAGTTTTTAAAACAGCGGTCTCCAAGACGGATACTTGCCCCTCTTGGAAGTACAATTCCAGCAAGCTTTGTGCAGTCCATAAATGCCTCATCTGCAATTGCAATTGTATCTTCCGGCACCGTATAACTGCCGGAAAGCTTCTTAGAAGCATGTTTTAATATACGTCCCTCATCCGTAATTTCAAATGTAACACCCTTGATTACTTCTACATTATCATCCACTACTTCAAGGAGATTCTCTGCTGTTCCCTCTCCGTATTCCGGGTCGAGAACTTCTTTGTAGGCAGTCACATAATCAGAAAGAGCAGAATCTTTTACCCATATATTCAGGTATTCCGGTAGTTCTTCTCCAAAAACATATTTCCCAAGCTGTGTTACTGATTCTGAATTAAGCTGTAAAATAGAAAGACTGTTACAATATTCAAAACTATTTTCATGAATCTTCTGAAGAGAATCTGGCAGCTTTACATTAAGGAGTGACACATCGCAGGAAAAGGCTCCCTCTCCTATCTGGGAAAGATTATGGAAATCACTGAAATCCATTTTTTCCAAAGTAGGACACTGTGCAAATGCATAAACTCCGATAACTTTCATAGAATTTTTCACTGTTCTTGCAGAGGAATCAAAACTTACCTTTGTCAGTGTGCGACAGCCATAAAAACAGTATCTTGGAATTCCTGGAATATCAGCATTCATCTCTACCGTTTTTAATAAAGTACAGTTCTCAAAACAGCTCTCCCCGATACTTGTCAATGTCTCTGGCAAAACGAGGCTCTGTAACATACGACAGGCATAGAAGGCATAATCACCGATGCTTTCTGCTTTATCAACTGGTGCATTCTGCAAAGCATCACAACCATAAAAGGCTGCGTCTTCAATCTTTGTTACATTCTCCGCTTCTATAGCATTCAGCGCATCATCATTATAAAACATCTGCTTGCTAATCGTATATATTGACTCTGGCAGATAGATTAATTTTAACTGGTGACATTCCTTAAACGCTTCTTCTCCGATTTTGGTTAAAGAAGTATTTTGGCGCAAATCAATATACTCTAAAAAATCACAGTTTTCAAAACAACGTGCCCCTATTTCTTTTAATGCATCATGGTCATCACTTTCGCTAAACAGAGTTATACTGTGGCAGTCTTTAAAAGTTTCCTCACCATATGCTACGGTTTTGTCCTTTATAACAACTTTCCCTGCATAATCCGTCGGTACATTTAAAAGCGTTCTTTCTCCTGCTGTATTTTTACCGTAAATAATGCCATCTTCGTATTCAAAAGAGACATATTCTTTTCCCGCAAAATAAACAGCTGCACTATCTGTTATACCAGATGCTGTACCGATTTTCGTTTTACCGCTGTTACAAAGAACTGTTTCTAATGCGATACAATCTGTAAACAGCCCTTCTGGAATCTCTGTAAGTGTATCTGGCAGAGAAAGGATTTCTAATGAGGTACAGTCTGCCAGGGCTTTTGCCGAAACAGACACGGTTCCCTCTTTTACCTGCAAGGCAGTCTTACTCTTCTGGTAAACGGCAACTAAACGGTACTCTTCCTTACTTTCGGAAGTTAACTTCTGATACTTCATGCCGTCTTCATAAAGGTAGCTGATCCTCTCTCCATAAAGAAGCGTCTTTGCCGTGTTTTCCCCGTATACCGGATCTAACAATTTCGTCCAATTTTCTAAATAGTCCTTATAAACTGCAGAATCTACATAAACCGTGATATCTGGTGCCTTGCATCCATTCGCCGTATCACCAAACAATTTACCTGCAATGTCAGTCTTCTCCGCTTTCAGCGTCACTGTTTCCATTCTGCTTTGTAAAATAAGACTGCTTTCACAAAGCTCTGTTACCTGTGCTCCCATTATAATATCCGTAAGCCTTTTACAGTCGATAAATGCCCCACTTCCAATAGATGCGACATCTTTACTTACTGTATATTCTCCGGAAGTTTCTGCTGCGATCGCTGCAAGACGGGATTCCTCCTCTTTGTAACGAATAGTTTTATCTGCTTCCTTATATACATAAAGGTCTTTCTGACTTTCTGTATCAGAAAATGTCATTGCATTGGCTTCTTTTCCAAAAGCAAACATATATCGCTTATATACGGTGTTGTAATCGGAAGGAGAAACCTGTATCGTTCCAGTATAACCAGTCTCACCCTCAACAGTCGGTGCTTTTTGACTGTCAAATGTAACGACAGCATCCTTTGACATTCCTCTGAAACAGTCTTTTGCAAGATTCGTGACGGTTTCTGGTACTGTTACATTTGTTTTTCCTGCCGGAACAGACAGAAGCGTCTTGCCATCTGCACTGTAAAGAACACCGTCAATAATCTTATATCCGGCAAGTGCCAGTTCTTTTTCCGAATCTGCTGCCACATAATCCGTAAGATTCGGAAGGTTCTCTGCAATAGTTTTTGTATCTGCCGCGCTGACGCTCTGTGGAATACTAAGCTTTGTCACCTGCGCAGACTTTTTCGTAAGAGCAATCTTCGTTACTCCCATCGGAACAGTAAGTGTAGTATCGCTTCCTGTATAACCTTCTAATACCTGGTCTGCCATATATTTTTCCAAATCACCTTCATTACTGGTAACTCTGCGTATTTTATAGCCAGATGGCACTGCTGTTATAACGTTCACTACAGCTCTTCCGATTGTATTCCAGCTTTCATCGTATGGATAGTATATATAGGAACGGGAATCCTGAAGTGTCTTATTATATATATACCGAAAGCCTTCCAGCATTGTTGTAAGATACCCTTCACTATCTTCGGAAAGAAAAACAGTCGTAGCATAATTCTCTCCGGAATATGCCCCAAAGGCTTCCTTTATAGCTGAATCCCCTAAATGTGCAATCATCTTCTTATGAATATCCGTAAGATTGAAAATATTTCCTTTAATCACTGTATTATTTGGAAAATTAACCGTCTTTTTTAAAGCATCATAACTATCCTTATCTATATTCTCTAAAGGCACTCCCGGATAGTTGCTGATATACCAGTCATTCGTATCTCCATAAGCAGCCGCATAATATATATTGACATAATTGCCCAAAACAGTATATGCTGCGCGTGCTGTCGTTCCCTTATAGGAAAAAACAGCTGTCTGGTTTCCTGTTACCCTTGTTGAGAGAGTGACACTGTATCCATCGCTGCCGCCATAAGAAAGTGTCTTTTTCGTTTTCGTTCCATCTTTTATAAGGTTAGCTACAACCTCTGCATCCTCTGCGGAAAAAGATTCTCCCTTTGTGTAATTTGACTTTTTCATCGTTACTGTGATAGATGCCACCTTACCATCTGCTGTCTCTACCAGATCTTTTGCCGTTAACTGCTCGTCTTCCCAGGAAGTTTTGTTATCATCCTTTCCTGTATTCCCTTCATCAGAGGATGTGTTATCATCTGAGTTATTGCCACTGTTGTTATTATTATCCCCGTTTGACGGATTATTGCTGTTATTATCGTTATTTCCCGGATTATTGTTATTATTAGTATCGTCCTTGCTACCAGTATTATCCGACCCATTATTTGATTTATCTGATGGATTCTGATTATTTCCGTTATCATCTCCGGCACCCGTGTTGTTCTTTGTGTTCGTACCACCATTTGTATTATTTCTGCCGCTCGGCTTTGTACCGGCAGAACTGTTATTTTTAGAAGTATTATTATTGGTATCAGTAAATTCTACTCCATTCTTCTTATTTGTTTTGGTAGTTTTCTGATTATCTGCAATTCCAAGGTCATTCGAACCTTTTTTCGTTTCTGGCTCTGATACCGGAAGCACCTGCAGCTGGTCTTCATCCTTTCCCTTACCATCTTTATCTTCATCGGCAAGATTCATATCATCTCCGTCACCGGCTGCATAGTCATAGTTATCGGATTGGTATCTGTTTTCAAACTTTTTAAACTTTCCTGGATTAAATAATGATTCTAACTTCGATGCATTCATCAAAGAACCTGCTCCTACACCGGCAACTACAAGAACGGTTATTATCGTAAGAAGCTTACTTTTCATCCATTTTTTCATGCTTTATGACTCCTCATCTCGTACATATGGGTTCCAATCAGTTCTCTTACTTCATTAAAGTCAACTGGCTTGCTGATATGTCCATTCATTCCAACTTCTAAAGAATGACGCTGGTCCTCCAAAAAGGCATTCGCCGACATGGCAAATATCAAAATATCTGCATCTGCTCTTTGTAAAGCACGAATTTTCTTCGTTGCCTCCCATCCGTCGAGCTTCGGCATCTGAATATCCATCAAAATCACATCGTAGTAACCTTCGATACTGTCCTCAAACATCTGAATGACTTCTTCTCCATCGACTGCTCTTGTCACAGACACACCCTGCATTTCAAGAATCTCTGCTGCAATCTCCGCATTAATATCATTATCTTCTGCCATAAGAATCTTAAGCCCCTCTAAGGTGAATTCGTCAATGGCTTTTTGTCTTTCTTTATCCTGCTGTCTGTCAGGGCTCTCCCCACCCGGAGAACTCTGTTCCATATCCTGTGCGATTGGAAGAGAAAGATATACGGTGAACTCAGAACCTTTACCTTCCTCACTCTCTACAAGAATCTTACCGTTCATAAGCTTAATAAGACTGTCCGCAATTGCCATTCCAAGACCGCTTCCTCCATAATTATGGGCTGTGGAGGCATCTTCCTGCTCAAATGGCCGGAAAATCTTACTGATAAAGTCTTTTTTGATTCCCTTTCCGGTATCCTTTACCTTTATCATGAAATGTAAGTCTCCGCCAATCTTATCCATCTGACGGAAGGTAACGGTAACACTTCCGCCCGCCGGAGTAAACTTATTCGCATTCGAGATAAAGTTAATAATAACCTGACTCAGACGTAAGGAATCTCCCACAACATACCGGACATCAAAATCCTGCATCTCCACCTGCCAGTGGATTCCCTTATCCTCAGCAGTTGTCCGAAACATGGTATCTAACTTATCCGCCATCTGGTATAAGTCAAAGGTCACTTTCTCAAGCTTCATCTTTCCACTCTCGATTCTTGACATATCAAGAATATCGTTAATCAGTGTTAAGAGGAACTGCGATAACTGCTCCGTCTTATCAAGATACGCAACTGCCGCTCTCTCATCCCGGATATGTGTCCGCATCAGGCTTAACATACCAAGAATACCATTCATCGGTGTACGAATCTCATGTGACATCTGCGACAGGAAGTCCGTCTTAGACTGGCTCTCCCTCTGTGCCTCCTGCAACTCTCCATAAATCTGCTGTCTTAAATTATACTCTTCCGTAATATCACGGAAAGCCAGCAGATATCCTTCCTCGTCCTGTGTCGTTTCTACTGTAATACAGGCTCGTTTATCTTCCTCACTGCCTCTTTTCTTGTAATCACATTCAAACTCTAATGAATCCCTCTTATCCCAGTCATTAATTTTTCCCTGAATCCTCCTTCTCGTTGTATGCGTATACAGAGTATTCAAAACCTCAATATCCTCATACATTAATTTGGATGCAATCCCTGTTATATGCTGAAAATTCGGACTAATATACAAAATCCGCAAATCTTCTTTTCTAAAATATATAAAAAAATCCTTTCTCTCTTTCACGAACGCTCCGTAATATTTCCGCTCACCGGCTACAGAGAGTTCTGCTGCTTCTGCTCTCTTTTTCTCCTTTTTGTACAAATTCCAAAGAACAATTACTAACAGAACCAACAATAGAAAGAACAGAAAAGATATTTCTCGTTCCTTTATATATCCCAATATCATACTCATTCAAAATCTGCCCCATTTATAAAATATTTAGCTATTTTCATTGAAATGTCCAACTATCCATTTATATGGTATCACAAGATAATGCAAAACTCAATATTTGACATTTTTTGATTTGCGAAGCAAAACTGATGTTCTCGAAGGACAGCCGAGCAATAGAACCCCTATATGCCCTATTTCCTAATCACACTAATACAGGTGCCGAGACAGTCTACTTCATCCATTCGCCGAAGCAGCATATCTTTCCCTCTTCCATTCAGGCATTTTAAACAGTACATTTCTCCTTCCATTTTAAAATAGCGGAAATAAGCTTTCATTCCATCTGTAAATACGGCGCATTCTCCTAATTCAGGAAAACGATTCTCTAATAATATCCTGTCTCCTTTACAATATGCAGGAGCAAAGTTATTATTAGTAATCTCAATAGCCAGATAAACCTTTTTAATCATTGTGTATTCGTCTTCTACCGTACAACTATTGTAATCAATACCATCTCCAATACGGCCTACTGGAATAAAACATGGGATTCTGTGTTTCATTTTACGCAAATTCAATCTTTCTTTTCTTGCTGCCTTACATTCTAACCGGGCAACTAAACGAATAATTGCCTTTCCATGATTCCCACACTCTCTATAATTTTCAAGAAGTTCTTCCTCTATGCCCTCCTGTCCTTCTGAATTCTCCGCCTCTTCCTCTGTCGTACTCATATCTTTTAATAAATACTCAACGGTAACTTCAAGCGCACTTGCTAATTGAAAAGCAGTCGATACTTTTGGATCTTTTACTTTTCTATAATAAATATTACGCAATGTCTCAAATGGAACTCCAGAAAGTTCCGCCAAATCCGTAAGGGATATATCCCTCTCAATCATTAATTCTCGAATCTTATCACTGAACATCTTGTCTCCCACGGGTCATTACTGACATAACTTTTTAAAACTTTTATAATTGTTATGTTATTCCTAATATTTTATTATGTCAATATACATATTAAAATGTAAAAGATAACAAAAAGGAAGGGGATATAATATATGTCTAACGTTTTTATTGATTTTGCGGGAATTTTCCATGTCAAAGATGACCTTTTCAGATTTATCGACACTATGGAGGATCATCAAAAAGTACTTATTTTTACTATAAACAGTGAAAATGATTTTAAAAATGTTTTACGCATCGAAACCTCAGGAATTCAAAAACTTTTGATGCAAATCGGAATTCCCGCTAATATGCTTGGTTTTTCTTACATAGTAACCGCATTAGAACTTATCGCACTTGATCCTGATTATTTAAACAACATTACAAAAGGGTTATATGTCGATGTTGCTAAAAAATGTTCGAGTACAGCCGCCCGGGTCGAACGAAACATTCGGCATGCAATTGAAATTGGATTTTTAAAAGGTGATTTAGAAGAGATTGAGAAAATTTTTCATTGCTCCTCTTATTCAGATAAAGGAGCTCCGACGAATTCTAAGTTCCTTGCGGAGGTTTATTATTATATGGTGAATAATGAATTGTAGTTTACTGTTCCATTCGGTAAGCAAATGGCTAAACAGACGAATCCATGAAATAAAATAATCCATATCTGCGACTAAAGCCACAGATATGGATTATTTTATTTCATGGATTCGTCTGTTTGTCCGTTGTTTAATGAATTAAATCATCATTGTCTATGTTCCACAGAAGCAATCAGTTCTCCATCCTGTTCGTCAATAACAATCGTATCCTGTGGATATACCTCGCCGGAAAGTATCATTCTCGCAGCAAGGGTATCGACATGTTTTGTCAGATATCTCTTCAATGGACGTGCACCGTATGCCGGTTCGTATCCATGTTCGATAACATAACTCTTGGCGGCATCGGTAAGATGAATAGAAAGTTCCTTGTCTTCAAGACGTTTGTTGACATCGGCAAGCATAAGCTCAATAATGCCTCCGATATTATCTTTGGTAAGAGGTTTAAACATGATAATCTCATCAAGACGATTCAAAAACTCTGGTCTAAAGTGAGAACGCAGGTCATTCATAACCATAGTTTCCGCATCGGCCTTGATGTTTCCATTTTCATCGATTCCTTCGAGCAGATACTGGGAACCGATATTGGAGGTCATGATTAATATCGTGTTCTTAAAGTCTACTGTTCTGCCCTGAGAATCGGTGATGTGCCCGTCATCAAGTACCTGCAATAGCACATTAAATACATCGGGATGTGCTTTTTCTATTTCATCAAAAAGAACAACCGAGTATGGTTTTCTTCTGACGGCTTCGGTAAGCTGACCACCCTCCTCATATCCTACATATCCTGGAGGCGCTCCGATCAGACGAGATACGGAATATTTCTCCATATACTCACTCATATCAATACGAACCATGTTCTGTTCGTTATCAAACAAGCTTGCGGCAAGTGCTTTCGCAAGTTCTGTCTTACCTACACCAGTAGGTCCGAGGAACATAAAGGAACCAATTGGCTTTGTCGGATCTTTAATTCCTGCTTTCGAACGGATAATGGCTTCAGTAACCTTTTCCACACCTTCATCCTGACCGACAACTCGTTTATGGAGTTCCTTATCAAGATTCAATGTCTTATTTCTCTCACTCTCGGTAAGTTTTGCTACCGGAATACCCGTCCAGCGGCTGATGATCGTTGCGATTTCATCATCAGTTACAGATTCGTGAACCATAGAAGATTCTCTCTTCTTTGCACTTTCTTCCGCTTCCTCTAACTGTCTTTGCAATTCTGGCAATTTACCATATTGTAATTCTGCTGCTTTATTTAAATCATAATTGCGCTGTGCAATCTGAATCTCATTATTTAAACTTTCGATTTCTTCCTTTAACTTGGAAACACGCTCTACTGCGGATTTTTCCTGATCCCAGGAAGCCTTTTTCGACTTAAATTCCTCACGTAATTCGGCGAGTTCCTTTTGCAGATTTTCAAGACGTTCTACACTAAGACGATCCGTTTCTTTCTTTAAGGCTGCTTCCTCAATCTCTAACTGCATAATCTTTCTCTGCACCTCATCAAGGTCGGCCGGAAGGGAATCTAATTCCGTCTTAATCATCGCACATGCTTCATCCACAAGGTCGATTGCCTTATCTGGGAGGAAACGGTCGGTAATATAACGGTTAGATAAAACAGCGGCACTTACTAAGGCACTGTCTGCAATCTTTACACCGTGATATACTTCGTAGCGGTCTTTTAATCCTCTCAAAATAGAAATCGTATCTTCTACCGTAGGTTCATCGACCATAACCGGCTGAAAACGACGCTCCAATGCGGCATCTTTTTCAATATACTGACGGTATTCATTCAGTGTTGTAGCACCGATACAGTGAAGTTCCCCTCTGGCAAGCATTGGCTTTAACAGGTTTCCGGCATCCATCGCACCGTCGGTCTTACCAGCACCAACAATCGTGTGCAGCTCATCAATGAATAAAAGAATCTGTCCATCGCTGGCTTTGATTTCTTCAAGAACTGCTTTTAAACGTTCCTCAAACTCACCACGATATTTCGCTCCTGCTACTAAAGAACCCATATCAAGGGCAAATAATTTCTTATCCTTTAAAGAATCTGGCACATCACCTTTCACGATACGCTGTGCAAGACCTTCAACAACAGCTGTTTTACCAACACCAGGTTCACCAATCAATACCGGGTTATTCTTTGTCTTTCTGGAAAGAATACGAACGACATTACGAATCTCGCTGTCTCGTCCGATAACCGGGTCAAGCTTCTGCTGTTTAGCTCTCTCTACAAGGTCATAACCATACTTCTCCAATGTCTCATAAGTAGCTTCTGGGTTATCACTGACAACCTTCTGGTTACCTCTTACTGTAGACAATGCCTGAAGAAAACGCTCTCTTGTAATTCCATATGCCTGAAACAATTTCTTAATCTCTGTATTCGGATACTTCATTAAAGAAAGGAAAAGATGTTCTACAGAAACATACTCATCTCCCATTGCCTTCGCTTCATCTTCTGCACTGACAAGCACCTGATTCAATGACTTACTGATATAAGTCTGTCCGCCGGACACTTTCGGTTTCTTCTCAACTGCCTGCTGTACCTGTGACAGAAATGCTTCTTTATTCACCTCCATCTTTTCAATTAATTTTAAAATCAGGCTATCCTCAATCGTAAGCAGGCTATATAAAAAATGTTCCTGATCGATTTCCGGGCTGCCATACTGATAAGCCAGTTTCTCACAGCTATTTACTGCTTCTAATGACTTTTGCGTAAATTTATTTATATTCATATAAGTTCCTCCTAACCCGAAGATGCTTATTTGTTCTACACTTCGTATAACATATATATATCACCATCTATTAGCCATGTCAATAGGTGAGTGCTAATTATTTTATGAAGAATTTGTGAACGCTACAAGCCATGCAAAATATGGTGAAAAAGACGCCCTGCTAGTTTACTTGCAAAGGCGTCTATTTTTGCTATTTTATAGGGCGACAGCCCTACAGCGAGGAAAGTCTTTCCCGAGCTGTGCATGGCGTATGCCACTACTTCACAGGGATTTTCACTTGCTTTCACACTCAATTTTCTTGTTTTTACACCATTTCATTTGATTTTGGTGTAACATCTATTTTCTTTACACCAAATTACACCATCGACTTACATTTACACCACAGCAGGTACAGTTTCCGGCAGGTTCATTTTAGACATCTCATTCTCCACGTGAGACATTTCTGCGATATGATTGTAGATATTCATAGTGATCTTCGCATCAGAGTGTCGCTCTCTTTTTTGGCTCTGCCATCTACATTGTCATCTTCTGCGGATAAACGGATGTAAACAGCTGTTTTTCTATGATCTGTCATCTTGACTGCGCTCCTTCTCTTTCTTTAATTTCTGTAAATCTGCAAACGGATCGTCATATACCAGCTTGATCTCATAATCATACTTACCATGGATAATAATTGAATCCACAAAGGCATCTGCCATTTCTTTTGTCAGCTTACGATTTGACATATAAGTATGTATCACATTTCCCCAGCCTTCTTCAATGTGGTAATCCTGGGAATACCAAACCTGTGCCGCCAATACCGTGTCCAGACGACTCTTGATATTCTCAATTTCATTGGAATAGATCCGAGAAAACTGTATGTATTCTTCTGTAATCAAACGTTCCGAGTAATCTTCATATAAATCCGATTTACGCTTGCTGATACGGATCAGTTCCCGTCTAAGTTTCCCTACTTCTTTATCCAAAAGCAGGTACTGTGTCTGATTTTTGGAAGCTGCATTCATTTCCTGAATCATTTTTTCCGTATCCAATACGGTTTTCATATGCGTTTGGATCAGGCGAAGAACATCGTCATCCACATATTCTTTTCTGACTCTATGCCCTTTACATTGCTTTCCCCCTGATTTATGGTTGGTATTGGCTCCGCAGATATAAAAGAATGTGCCATTTCTTTCTCTGGACAACGTCATGCGGTTGCCACAGCCTCCACACCATATCTTTCCTGTATAGAAATTATGATTTCGAATAGCCCCATTGTTCTGCTGATGTCTCTTCTTATACGCTTCCGTATGCCAGTGCAGACTGCCATCGTCTATCTACAATATTCAGTTCTAATTCTTCAATTCGGTCCAAAAATGTAAAACTGACATCTCCCTGCATTATTTTTCCCTCCCTCATATTTACATCAATCATGTACTATAATCAGTATATTTTTATTTATAGCATATGTCAATTATAGAATTGACGCATCTTAAAAAAGCAAGTATACTATGTTCGTAAAGGAGATAACTGTTATGAACTTCGAAAATTATTTTCCACTATGGAATGACTTAAACATAGCACAGAAAAAACTAATTTCAGACAATTTAATCACACAGAATGTAAAAAAAGGAACGATCATTCACAATGGAAACCTGGACTGTACTGGATTATTACTGGTTAAATCCGGGCAGCTTCGAACCTACATACTTTCAAATGAAGGACGAGAAATTACACTTTACCGTCTGTTCGATATGGATATGTGTCTTTTATCTGCCTCATGTATCATGCGATCCATTCAATTTGAAGTAACCATTGAAGCAGAAAAAGATACTGATCTTTGGATCATCCCTGCTGAAATCTATAAAGGTATTATGAAGGAATCTGCTCCTGTCGCAAACTATACCAATGAGTTAATGGCTACTCGTTTTTCTGATGTCATGTGGCTGATTGAACAAATCATGTGGAAGAGTTTGGATAAACGAGTTGCTTCATTTCTTCTAGAAGAGACCTCTATCGAAGGAACAAACGAGCTGAAAATCACTCATGAGACGATTGCTAACCATCTTGGTTCCCACAGAGAAGTTATCACTCGAATGCTCCGATACTTTCAAGGCGAGGGTCTTGTCAGACTCTCCCGCGGCAAAATCGCAATCCTTGATTCGAAAAGACTGGAAACACTACAAAGATCATAAAAATGTTTTTCTATAACATTTAAAGAATCCTCCATTTATCAGAATTATGAAAGTCATTCTAATAAATGGGGGATTTTTTATACTACGAGAAAATCATAAAAATATTATGATTATTTTTAATAATCCATACCGCATGCATATGCCCTTTCGATCAGCGCACGATCATTAACCACTGCATCATAGAAGCGGAATCCACCGGAAAAGTTATATGTTTCATAACCGTTTCCTTCCAGAATACGGCTGGCAATGTAACTGCGCAGACCACTTTGGCATATCAGATACACAGGCTTTCCTTTCTCAATTTCGTTAATTCGTTCCCTCAGTTCATCTACAGGAATATTGTTGAATCCATCCATATGACCCCTGTTAAATTCACCTACCGTTCTCACATCCAGCAACACCACATTTTGATCTTTAGAAATCTTATCCATATCTTCCAAATGCCATTGTTTTAAGGTACCTTTCGCTATATTGTCTATCATGAATCCAGCCATATTTACAGGATCCTTGGCAGAGGAATAAGGCGGTGCATATGCGAGATCTAAATCTTTCAGCTGGGTTGCCTTCAGCCCTGCATGAATTGCTGTTGCCAGCACATCAATACGTTTATCAACGCCTTCATATCCAATAATCTGAGCACCAAGCAAACGATAGGTTTCTTTTTTAAAAACCACCTTCATGGTCATCACTTTTCCACCAGGATAGTAACCGGCATGACTCATAGGAGAAAGAATTACTGTATCTACCTCTAATCCTGACTTTTTGGCATTGGTTTCATTGATACCTGTAGTGGCTGCTGTCATATCAAATACTTTGATAACGGAGCTTCCCTGACTGCCCAGGTAACGACTATCACCACCACAAATGTTATCCGCGATGATCCTGCCCTGTTTATTAGCAGGTCCCGCTAAAGAAATCAGCGCATCATCACCCGTAACATAATGTTTTACCTGAACTGCATCACCTGCTGCATAAATATCCGGTACAGAAGTTTCCATTCTGTCATTCACTACAATACTTCCCTTGATGCCAAGTTCCAGACCAGCTTCTTTTGCTAATGCTGTGTCTGGTGTAACTCCGATTGCCAGCACCACCATATCAGCCTGAAGAGATGGTTTATCTTTCAATAAAACCTCCACTCCGTTGTCTTTTTCTTTAAATCCTTCTACCGTATAGCCCAATACCAGTTTTATTCCATGCTTTCTCATTTCATTATGGATCATGGATGCCATATCCGGATCAAAAGGATTCATCAGCTGTTTAGGCCGCTGGACAATCGTAACATCCATGCCAAGCTCCCTCAAATTTTCTGCCAGTTCCAGACCAATAAAGCCACCACCTGCCAATACAGCCGATTTTGGATGATTCTTATTTATATATTCTTTTATCCGAAAAGTGTCTTCTACAGTACGAAGTGTAAAAAGTTTATCAATACCTACTCCAGGAAGTCTCGGCTGTGTTGGCTTTGCACCTGGAGAAAGAATCAGCTTATCATAGTTTTCTTCAAATATTTCACCTTTTTCCAAATTTTTAACGGAAACCGTTTTACGGTCCGGATGTATGGAAATAACTTCATGATGTATCTTCATATTAATACGAAATCGTTGAAAGAAACTCTCTGGTGTCTGCAGGGTAAGCTCTTCCGGATCTGTGATCACATCTCCAATATAATATGGAAGTCCACAGTTTGCATACGATATATATCCGGATCTTTCAAATACAGTGATTTCAGCTTGTTCATCCAATCTGCGTATTCTTGCTGCGGCTGTAGCTCCTCCGGCTACACCGCCTACGATTACTACCTTCATCTTATCTTTCTACCTTTCCTGTGTGAGCAGCAGTGTCATTGAAAAGCATTCTCAGAATTGCATCCTTAGGTCTCGCACCTGAAACCTGTTGAACAATCTTCCCGTTCTTCATGACCACTAAAGTCGGGATACTCATAATACCAAATTTACTTGCCAGTTCAGGCTGCTCATCCACATTGATCTTTCCAACTTTGATATCCTCACGTTCATTTGCAATTTCCTCTATGATCGGAACTACCATACGGCAAGGAGCACACCAAGAAGCCCAAAAATCTAAAAGGACAGGTTTATCGGCATTCATTACTTCGTTCTGAAAATTATTTTTATTGATATTCATTGCAGGCATTTTACAATCCTCCTCATATTTTTTATGGCTTTATTATAATCTGAATTTCATTTCTTTTCCGTGATAACATCACCATACCACTCATTAAATGCCACCGAACTCTATAATGTTGGTAACCCTTTTCCCTATATCACAATCCCCACTTTCAGGTGGAAATATCCACCCCAAATACAAAAAAGCAGCAATGACTTTTTCAATCATTACTGCTTAAAATAAGCATCTCCATAAAGGAAAATATAAATGTTGCAAACTGGAAATTATTTAATTCTCTGTGTACCTAATTGTAATTGTTCAACTGCTATTTTTGCTTTATTGTCATCTTCCTTTTGAAGATTTTCTATTTCCGAGCTCCGAATAGTCAAAATGATTTCGTCCCCCACCTGTAAATCATCAAGTGTTATATCTACAACATCTTGTGTATCATAATTACAATAGATCATAGGAATTTGAGAACAATCAATAAGACAATCATCTCCTAAAACATCTTCTTCTCCGCTATCTTTTGTGGTTATGATTTTATTTTCTTTATCAATTTCTGTTATTATCGCATTGACACCTAAAGTAAGTGGTTCGTTTGTTTGTTGTCCAGAACAC
>ENA-UPXC01002552-UPXC01002552.1-human-gut-metagenome-genome-assembly--contig:-NODE-2552-length-21088-cov-4.220551_pt1 | contig 21088 bp, 18 predicted proteins | sample MGYA00250047_ERZ773371 | MGnify/ENA primary metagenome ERZ773371 (study PRJEB29103, sample SAMN06111975) | human gut metagenome | biome: human gut; feature: ankylosing spondylitis patient; material... | reverse complement strand
TTGCGCTACGCTTGATGTATGTGGGGACGGCCTATCACGGCTGGCAGGTTCAAAAGAACGCCGTCACCGTGGCGGAGACGCTGGAACACTCCCTGGCCTCGGTGGTGGGCCACCCGGTCAAATGTACCGGCGCGGGCCGCACTGACGCCGGCGTGCACGCGGAGACCTATATCGCCAATTTCCGCACCTCCTCCCGTATCCCCTGCGACCGGATTCCCCTGGCGGTGAACACCCGGCTGCCCGATGACATCGTGGTGATAAAGGCTACCGAGGTGCCCGACGGCTTCAACGCCATCGGCTCCTGCCTGAAAAAGGAGTACACTTACCGCATCTACAATTCCCACATACGGAACGCATTTTACGTCAACCGCGCCTGGTTCTATCCCAAACACCTGGACGAGACTGTGATGCAGCGTGCGGCCTCCCACTTTGTGGGTACCCACGACTTCGCGGCTGTTCGGAGCGTCGGCACCGAAACCCGCACCACCGTGCGCACGGTTCACTACTTTAATATCTCCCGCAGCGGAGAACTGATCGAGTGCCGGGTGTGCGCCGACGGCTTTCTCTACAACATGGTGCGCGCCATGGTGGGCACTTGTGTCTACGCCGCCGACGGCAAATTCTCCCCCGATGACGTGCCCGCCATTCTGGAAGGCCGCAACCGCACCGCCGCCGGGCCTACTGTACCCGCCGGGGGGCTCTATATGACCAAACTGTGGTATCAGGAGGACGTCCTATAGCTCACTCTCCTGCCCTTATGTGAACTCTGGAGGTATTTCTATGCCTGCTGCACTGTGGTTCGCCATCGGCGCCGCCATCCTCTGCGCCATAACGTCAGTCTATTTGGGAACGAAAAAATAATTCTATTGCAGGGCCTGCACAAGCGCCCCTTTTATCTGTGCCGCTTATGCCTCTGCCGCATGAAATCCATGAAGGAGCATAGAATGGAAGATATCAACGGCAGCCGTCCCAACGCCGCCCCCAAACCCAAAAAGCGCCCCAACCGTTTTGTCCGGTTCCTGGCCTTTCTGGTGACACTGGCCCTGATGGTGGGCGCGGTCGCCCTGGTGGCCAACTATGACAAGCTGAATTTTGACTTCATCAAGCGCTGGTTCTCCTACCGCACCTTGGCGCGCAACGACAGCGGACAGGCGGAGTCCTTTCATTTTGTTGGGGACTCCTCCAACGCCTTTGCCGTCGTGGACGGAGATCTTCTGGTCTGCTCCCCCAACACCATCCGGCTGTATTCGGGCAGCGGTCAAGCCTTTGTGGATCAGACCGTTTCGATGACGAATCCTGTGGTCAGCACCGCAGCCGGCACCGCTCTGGTCTATGATGCCGGCGGCCGGGAGCTCTTTGTCTACTCCGGTCGGGAGGAGGTCTTTTCCCTCACCCAAGAGGACGGCCAGGCCCTCCTGTCCGCCGATGTGAACCAGAACGGCTGGCTGGCCGTCACCAGCCAGGAGAGCGGGCACAAGGGCTCAGTGACGGTCTACGACAACAGCTACAGTCCTCTGGTGCGCTTCAGCCTGTCCAACCGTTTTGTGATGGACGCCGCCGTTGCCCCGGACAACAAATCGGTGGCTCTGCTCACCATCGGCCTTACGGACGGTAATTTTGAGAGCCGGGTGGACCTCTATCGCCTGGACCGCACGGAGGAGGAAACGGAGCCGGACTGGACCTGCCCGGTGGGCAACAACGCGATTCTTGATCTGCGCTGGACCAGCAGCGGCATTTGGGCCCTGGGTGAGTCCGGGCTCTATATTGTCTCCGGGGACGGCGTGCTCTCCGGCTCCTACGACTACGGGGGGCGCTACCTGAAGGCCTTTTCCCTGGACGGGGACGGCACCGCCTCCCTCCTGCTGGGGAAATACCGGGCGGGCAGTACGGCGGAGCTGCTCACCATAAACGCTTCAGGTGAGCTGGCCGCTGCCCTCCCCGTAGAGGAGCAGGTACTCTCTCTCTCCGCTGCCGGGCGGTATGTCGGCGTACTCACCGCCGACCGGCTGGATATCTACAGCCAGGATCTGGAGCTCTATAACACCCTGAACGGCACACAGAACGCACAAAAGGTTTTACAGCGCTCCGATGGCAGCGCCATGCTCATTGACAGCACCACCGCCCGCCTCTATGTCCCTCAATAAATTCGGAGGAAAACCCTATGGCTTATCTGATTGCTGACGGCCTGATTCTGGCCGTGCTGCTGCTCTTCGCCCTGGTGGGCGCCCACCGGGGGTTCATCCTGTCCCTGTGCGGTCTGCTGGCCGTGCTGGTGGCTTTTGTGGGCGCCAGCTTCGCCGCCCGCACTCTCTCTCCTATGGTGGCGGATGCCTTAGAGCCCAAATTCGCCTCGGCCATCGAGGAACAGCTCAACGCCTCCATCCAGCAGCAAGTGGCGGAGGAGGGCTCCGCTGCCCTGTCCCCCGACGACGTGCCTCTGGACGGGGTACTGAACGCCCTGCGGGAGATGGGCTTTTATGAAACCCTGATCAACACCGTGGACAAGGCCGTGGAGAACGGAATGACCTCCGTGGCCGCGAGCGCGGCCGCCGCAGTTGCGGCTGCCATCGCCCAGTCCGCCGCCTACCTGATCCTCTTTCTGCTGGGCTTCGCCCTCATTCTCATTGCCTGGAAGTTGATCAGCCATGCCCTGGATCTGGTGGCGCGGCTGCCCGGACTACATTTCCTGAACAAGACCTGCGGCGCGCTGTTTGGCCTGGTGCAGGCCTGCGTCCTTCTGTTTGTGGCGGCCTGGCTGCTGCAATTCTTCGGGCACGTACTGCCTGAGTCCCTGGTAAACCAAACCCACCTGCTGAAATTCTTCATGACTACCAATCCCCTCTCCCTGCTCAGCGGCCTGTAATCCCGCCCTAAACCAAAGAAAATCAGGTGAAGCTCCTATGTCCATCCCAAACCTTCTCTCCCTCCTCCGGCTAGTACTGGTGCCGGTCTTTGCCGTCGTCTTCTTTCAGCCCGCTCCAGACGCTCATCGCTGGGCGGTGCTGATCTATTTAACCGCCTTCCTCACCGATGTAGCTGACGGCTGGATCGCCCGGCACTTCAACCAGATCACCAAGCTGGGGCGGATTCTGGACCCTCTGGCGGACAAGCTGATGACCTTTACGGTCATTATCTGCATCACCGCCGACGGCATCATCCCTCTGTGGGCGGTCGTCGTCTTTTTCCTAAAAGAGCTGACCATGGCCATCGGCGGCTATCTCATGTACCAGAAACTGGGTGATGTGATCTCCTCCAACTGGCTGGGCAAGACCTCCACCGGCGTCTTTTTCGTGGTCTGCGCCGCGCTGGTGCTCTTCCCTGCCATCCCACGCCCCTGGGCCACTGGACTGATCTCCTTTGCCCTGGCCCTCACTCTGGCCGCCCTGTGCAGTTATATCTTCCAGTACCGGAAGGCTTTAAAGAAAAGAAAACAGGCGTGATTCATACGCAGTTCATAATTTCGAATTAGAATCATTTCTCTGAGGGGACTATTCTCCCCTCCAAAGGAGCTGAATACAAATGCAACCCACACTTTGTTCCAGATGCCATAAAAATGTGGCCGTGATCTTTATCCAGAAGATGGAGGGCGGGACCACCAAAAGCGAGGGCCTCTGCCTCAAGTGCGCGAAGGAAATGGGCATCAAGCCCGTGGAAGATATGATGCAGAAGATGGGCATCAGTGACGAGGATCTGGAGGGCCTGACCAATGAGATGATGTCCGCCTTCGGCGGCGCCGAGGGCATGGAGGGCCTGATGTCCGCGGAGGAGGCCGACGAAGACGAGGAGGACGAGGGCAAAACCGCCACCTTCCCCTTCCTCAACAAGCTCTTTGGCTCGGCTCAAAGCCCCCAGGCCCAGCCCCCTGAGCGGGAGCAGCCCCGCGCCGAGCGCGGAGACAAGGACAAGAAGGGCGAAAAGCAGCCCAAGCGCAAGTTTTTGGAGAATTACTGCATCTCCCTGACTCAGAAGGCCGCTGACGGCAAGCTGGACCGCATCATCGGCCGGGACGAGGAGATCCAGCGCACCATCCAGATCCTCAACCGCCGCCAGAAGAACAACCCCTGTCTGATCGGTGAGCCCGGCGTGGGCAAGACCGCCATTGCGGAGGGGCTGGCCCAGAAGATCTACCAGCGGGACGTACCCTACAAGCTGCTGGACAAGGAGGTCTACCTGCTGGACCTCACCGCCCTGGTGGCGGGCACCCAGTTCCGCGGCCAGTTTGAGAGCCGCATGAAGGGCCTCATCGAGGAGATCCGCAAGCTGGGCAACATCATCCTGGTGATTGACGAGGTCCACAACATTGTGGGCGCGGGCGATGCCGAGGGCAGCATGAACGCCGCCAACATCCTGAAACCCGCCCTCTCCCGGGGCGAGCTCCAGGTGATCGGCGCCACCACCCTCAACGAATACCGCAAGCACATTGAAAAGGACACCGCTCTGGAGCGCCGCTTCCAGCCCGTCATTGTGGAGGAGCCCTCTATCGAGGAGAGCGTCAAGATCATTGAGGGCATTGCCCCCTACTATGAGGCCTACCACCAGGTGTCCATCTCCCCGGAGATGTGCCGTCTGGCGGTGACCATGAGCGAGCGGTACATCACCGACCGCTATCTCCCCGACAAAGCCATCGACCTCATTGACGAGGCCTGTTCCAATGTCAACCTGAAAAACACCACTCTGGCCCGAAAGGCCGCCATCACCAAAGAGCTGGCCGACCTGAATAAAGAGAAGGAGGTCATGATGGCCGCCGACACCGAGGAGGCCTATGCCCGTCTGGCCAACATCCGCAGCCAGGAGCTGCGCCTGGAGGCCGAGCAGCACGAGCTGGATGCTCAGTCGGTACCCGCGCTGGGGGTGGAGCACCTGGCCAACGTGATCGAGCTTTGGACCAATATCCCCGCCAGCCAGATTCGGGAGCAGGAGTACGAGCAGCTCTCCAAGCTGGAGGAGCGCCTGAAACAGCACATCATCGGCCAGGACGAGGCGGTAAAGGCCGTGGCCGCCGCCATCCGCCGTGGCCGTGTGGGCATCAGCCCCAAGCACAAGCCGGTATCCTTCATCTTTGTGGGCTCCACCGGCGTGGGTAAGACTGAGCTGGTCAAGCAGCTGGCTCAGGACCTGTTCCACGCCCCCGAGTCCCTCATCCGCCTGGATATGTCCGAGTTTATGGAGAAGTACGCCGTCTCCCGCATCATCGGCTCTCCCCCGGGCTATGTGGGCTACGATGAGGCAGGCCAGCTCACCGAGAAGATCCGCCGGAAGCCCTACTCCGTGGTCCTTTTTGACGAGATCGAGAAGGCCCACCCGGATGTTCTGAACATTCTCCTGCAAATTCTGGATGACGGCCACATCACCGACGCCCACGGCCGCAAGGTGAACTTTGAGAACACCGTCATCGTCATGACCTCCAACGCGGGCAGCAACTCCAAGGTGGGCAGTGTAGGCTTTGACCGCACCGCCGAGGAGCAGGGCAAGGACCGGGCTATGAAGGCCCTCCAGGACTTCCTGCGGCCCGAGTTTATCAACCGGGTGGACGAGATCGTCTACTTCCACCAGCTCACCGAGGACAACTTCAAGGATATCGCCGCCCTGATGCTGAACGAATTGAAGGACTCCCTGGCCGAAAAGCACATCACTCTCACCTGGGATGACAGCCTGCTCGGTTACCTGGTGAAAAAGTCCTACTCCGCCGCCTACGGCGCCCGGAACCTGCGCCGGTGCATCCAGAAGGAGCTGGAGGACGTGATTGCCCAGCGCATCATCGAGAGCTGGCAGCACCCCGTCACCCAGCTGAAAGCCACCGCTGACGGCGACCAGGTCCAGCTGATATCCATGTAAAAAGCCATCCTCATTGAGGCATAAAAAGGTTGGCCAGTCCGTTTGGACTGGCCAACCTTTTTTGATTATGAGATTTTCATTCCGGACACTCAGGCCGCGGGAAGGGTCTCGCCGCCCATCATATCCATCAAATCCACCACGGTGGCCCCGGCGGGGGGCTCCGTGGCAGGCTTCGCGCTGGTGGACTGATAGGTTCCGTCCATAGCCAGGTCCAAAGTCAGGTCCATCTGATAGAGGGTACCGCTGCCCTCCTGGCCCTCACCCTGAGAGGCCGCCACATTCATGGCCATCTCCATCTTAGAGCCCTTCATGGAAATGGACATCGTCATCTCGGCGCCCAGCACGGCGGGATCAGCCTTCAGCTCCATGGCATAGCCATTCACCTTGCCGCCGCTGGTGTAGAGGGTGAAGGTACCGGTGAGGCCGCCCTCATTGAGGAAGGTGTTCTCATAGCTGGAACCGGACTTGACAAAGTGGCTGTCGCCGCAGATGGTGTTGAGCAGCTCCAGATAGTCGGTGGTGGTAAACTGTACGCTGGTCAGAGGCATCTGCTTGAGCATGTCGGGTAGCAGCTGGGAGAAGTCCTCCTCCAGGGAGGCATTGGACAGTTCCATCAGCTGGTCGTAGTTCATGCCGGTCAGATCGGCCATCTCATCAAAGAGGGCCGCCAGATCAAGCTTATACCAGTTCTTGGTATCCCAGCCCGTCAGCTCACCCAGCTTCTCAGAGTCCAGGTTAAAGTAGAAGGTCCCGTCGGCCATATCGCCCCGCATGTCAAAGCCCAGCTCCATGGGAAGGATGGGGGTACCATCCTCGGCGGCTACCAGACCGGTGACGTCCACGCCGTTGGACACGGCGGTGGCGTCCAGGGTCATGTCGGTGTCAAACTGGAAGGCGGTGGTTCCACTGGTGATCATGTTATACTTGCCATCCACAGTCAGGTCCAGCTTGCCGCTGGTCTCCTGATCTTTCTGATCCACAGCCAGATCCATGGAATAGCTGCCGGTGACCTTCTGGTTTTTCTCCACGAAGGTGCGGTTGTAGGCCTGGTACTGATCCATCAGCTCATAGGTCTCGGTGTTGGCGGCCAGGATGGCGTCCACGTCATCAATGATGACCGCCCCGATCTGGGCATCCCAGCCTACATTGTAGCCCAGGGCGTCGGCCAGCAGGCCGAAGGGGATGTAGGTGCGGCTGTCAGAGATGTAGGGGGCCACTTCGCTCTGGATATGATCCACCACCTGGGCCTGATTCCCGTGGGGGCCAGCCGTGGTATTTCCCTCATACCAGTACGAAATGTCATTGGAGCCAATGGTCAGCTGAACGGTCAAATCGCCCTGTTTGGTATCCCCCTGAAAGGAGGTATAAACCACGTCAGGCTTGACCGCGGTGACGGTGCCGGTGGAAGCATCCCAGGTCATGTTCTCCTCAGGGAAGCCCAACTGGTCAAAGACCGCCACAAAGGGCAGGCAGGAGCGGCTCTCCCGAATCTGGGGTACCGCGTCGGGGAAGGTGACGTATTCCCCATTGACCATCACATAGAAGTCCCCCTGCTTGGCGGGGAGCGAATCGGTATCCGCAGCCAGGGCAGGCATCGCCAGCAGAGCGGCAGTCACCCCGGTACACAGCAGCAGACGAAGATATTTTTTCATATAAGTCTCCTTTCTCAACATGGGGGAGATGCTATTTTTATTATACACTTATCCCAGTTTCAAATCAATTAAGACTATCTTAATTGTTTGATATGACCGCTCTTTTTCTGCTGCACTCAAACGCATAAATTTCACTCACTGTACATCAAACCAGCGATGGAACCGGATGGTGTAATCCTCTTCCAGAATGAGACGGAAGGACCAGGTTTCTCCCGCTTCCACACCGCTGGCCGCGTCATTGTCCGAAATGGTGAAGTCGATTCCATCGACTCCCACGTCCTCCACATGGCCGGTGATGGTAAAGGTGCTCCAGCTCCAGGCAACACCCATCCCGTCTATCTTCTCCCCACAGGGCACATCGTCCCGGAAGTAGAGCGCTCCCTCATAGAACAGGAAGGGGGCGTCGGGCCCGGAGAACATCTCATCGATCATGCGCTGCGCCAAGGCGTCGGAGAAGTAAAACTGGAAGGCTCCCAGCAGCTCGTTCTGGTTCTGGGGGTATCCTCCTCTCTGCACCAGCTTCCACTGTTCGGGCAGGGTCTGGGCCTGGTAGCCCGCCTGGGCCAGCTCCTCCCGGGTAAAGGTGTGCTCCCCGATCCCGCCGATATGCCCCTGGTACAGCCGCATCCATTCTTCCGCCCCGGCATAGGCCACCTGGGCCGCAGCCTTCCACTTCTCTTCTTCCGACAGACCGGGCAGCTCATACCAAAACAGGGGGTGGTCCGGGGCAATATCGGATAAGGTTACGCCCTCAATGCTGCCGTTGCGGACGATCAAATAGGCCGTCATAGAGTAGTCCCGCAGCCAGCCCTCCTCGTCCAGCTCCATGCCCCCGGCTACCACCACGTTTTCCGGGTGATCCACCAAAAAGCGGTACTCGATCTCATACACCGCGTATCCCAGCACCATTCTCTGGAACAATAGGGACTGGACGCGGCCGTCCAGGTAGTTGTAGCCCTGGGCCCACTCCGGCGGTCCCTGCTCCACCTGCTCCTCCAGCCAGACCTGGACCAAATCATGGATGCTGTCCAGCTGGAAGCTGTCCAGCAGCTCATCCACCTCTGCGTACATGGTACCGTAGCGCTCCAGGGCCCCGGGGATCGTCACGTCACAGGGCAGGTCGGTGGGCCCGGCAGCAAACAGGACTCCCTGTGCCGATTGGCCCAGAAAGCGCTCTCCATAGGGACAGCCCGCATCGGCAGTGCCCTGCCAGTCGACTGGGTCGGTCAAGTAGATGCTCACCAGCCAGCCCAATCCATCCCCGTCTCCCGCGTTCTTCATGTAGAATTCCACGCCGCCGTCCACTTCCCGGATATCCACGCCCTCTGCCCAGCCTTCGGGCAGGGTAAGGGTAAAGCCATAGTCGTAGTTATGGTAATACGGGTAGGCCTTGGAGTACTCCCTCACATGGGGCAGCAGGTCTACGGTGTACGACTGGCCCGCCAGATCTATATCCATGGACAGCTGTGTGACCTCACCAACAGATTCTCCGTCCAGGTCAAAGGAGTAGGTCTCCCCCGGGGTCCAGTTCGTCTCGTCCAGGTAGTGCAGGCTCATGCCGCCCAGCTCGTCGGTCTCGGCCCGCCCGGCAATATGCAGGCTCCAGTTTCGCTCCCCCTCCGGTAGGGTAAAGGAAAGGGTCTGCCCGTCATAGGTGATGGTGTTTTCCAGCTCCTCCACCGCCTGGTCCGGCCCGCTGTTCTGGGTCTGCTCACAGGCCACCAGGCCGCCCACCAGCACGGCGCAGGCCAGGGCCAGACACACCAGAGCGCGGCCCCGCTTTTTTGCCACAAACAGGTTGGTGAGCCGGGCCTTCAGTTCCTCCTTGCTGCTGCCAAAGCGGCTGGACAGCACGGGCCCTGCCCCTTCTGCCGCGCACTCCAGCAGCAGCTGGCCGTACCGATGGCGGAAGGCAGCGCTCTGTTTGCCCGCCACGTCCTCGTCGCAGCACAGCTCCAGATTCCGGCCCGCCACCCGGCTCATCCACCACACCAGGGGGTTAAACCAGTGCAGCCAGCAGGCCGCCATCATCAGGCCCTTGTACTCCAGATCCCGGCGGCGGAGGTGGTTGAGCTCATGGAGCACCACCAGAGAGTCGCACTCCCCCTGGGGAAGCAGCAGCACCGGACGCAGCACGCCCATCACCATGGCAGAATGCACCCGGTCGCTGTGCCGCACCTGGAAGGTCCGCTTCAGCCCCAGCCGCAGGGCCAGATGCTCCACCTGCTCCCTGGTCTCCGAAGAGACCGGCCGCGCCCAGCGCAGCAGGGCCCGCCGGGTGACCAGATAGCTGCTGACTTGAATGAGGGCGATGGCAAACACGCCCGTCAGCCACAGGGTCCCCAGCACCACCGCCACCGGCACGCCGGTCTGGGCGGGAAGGGCGGTCTCCTCCTCCGTCTGGGGGAGGGTTGACTCCACATTGGGTTCTATGGGCGAGAGCTGATGATCGTCCGGCAGCTCCGCCGAGGGGCGGTTCATGGGGAGGGTCACCTCATACTGAGGCACCTGCACTGTCACCGCGGTCTTGGGCAGGGTGATCTCCACAGGCACGATCAGCCGCAGGGCAAACAGCAGCCACAAAAGGTACAGGCTCTTGGCCTTAACCCGGCTCTGCAGCCACCGGGAGGCCAGCAGCAGAGGCAGCAGCACCGCCGACACGGTGGCCGACAGCCAGACCACGCGCAAAAACAGGGTCTCCATTTACATGCCCCCCTTTTCCTCCAGCTCATCCAGATAGGCCCGCAGCTCCTCCACCTCGCTCTGGTCCAGAGCCCCTCCGTCGTGGAGGGCGGCGGCAAAGCGCTTGAGAGACCCCTCGTACAGCTTGCCCAGGATGGTGCGCCCCTCCTGGCGGCGGTAGGCCTCCCGCTCCACCAGGGGGGTGTAGTGGTTGGTCTTGCCCTCCTTGCGGCAGGCCAGATAGCCCTTCTCCTCCAGCCGCTTGAGGTAGCTGTGCAGGGCGCTGGCGGTGAGCGGCCGCTCCAGCCGCTCCAGGATGGCGGGGGCGGTGGCCTCTTTCAGGTCCCACACCACCAGCATAATGTCCAGTTCCGACTCGGGCAGACGGGGATAGTCCTTCATAAGAACTCTCCTCCTTTCATTTTTTGCATTTGCAGATTTTCTATTTATATTCTACATTTGCAGAAATTGATTGTCAAGAACTTTTCCCCATTCTATTGCCAAAAGTGCAAAAAGAGCCAGGCCATGCTCCACCCCAGGGCCGCGCAGCCAGGGAAGGTCAAGCCCCAGGCCAGGGCGATGGTCCCCGCCACTCTCCAGTCCGCCCCCTTTCCTCCGGCAGAGCCCACCCCCAGCAGGGCGGCAGTACGGGTGTGGGTGGTGGAGACGGGCAGGCCCAGCACGGTGGCCACCAGCAGACAGCCCACCCCTGCCACGTCGCAGGCAAAGCCCTCCCGGGGGCTGAGAGTCACCATCTCCCGCCCCACCGTATCGATGATCCGCCGTCCCCCCATCCCGGTGCCCAGGGCCATTCCTCCGGCGCAGAACACTAGCAGCCACAAAGGTACTACAAAGGTCTGCTCGTCCTGCCGCCCCTGGACCAGAGCCACCCCCAGCAGGAACACCCCTAGAAATTTCTGCCCGTCCTGGGCCCCGTGGAAGAAGGCGGTGGCCGCCGCCCCCGGGAGCTGGAGGCCACGAAAGAGCCGCTCCGACCCCCGCCATCCCCGGGCCGCCCGTCCGGCTATCCGTCCGCACCAGAACCCGGCGGCGGTGGATAACAGCAGGCCCCAAAGCACCTTGCCCCAGCTTCCCCAGTGGACACAGGATAAATCTCCCTCCAGGGCCACCGCCGCCCCGGTGATTCCCGCCACCAGGGCGTGGCTCTCGCTGGTGGGGATGCCCCACCGCCAGCACACCACCGCCCAGATCACCACCCCAGCCATCCCGGCGCTCAGGGCAACGGAGGCCGCCCGGGCTCCGCCGGGGAAGGAGGCAATGGAGTAGACCGTCTCGGCCACCGAGGCGTTCACCGCCGTCACGCAGCACCCCCCCGCAAAGTTGCACACCGCCGCCAGGAGCACCGCCCGGCGGAAGGACAGAGCCCCGGTGACCACCGCCCCGGCGATGGCGTTGGGGGCGTCGGTCCAGCCGTTGACCAGCAGCACCCCCAGGGTGAGCAGGGCAAAGAGAGCCAGGGCTGGAGTTTCCCCCAGCTGCTGGCAGAAGGCAAAAAAAGAGTGGGACATGAACTCACCTCCATGTCCCACGGTATGTCCCTATTTGGGATGATATGCGCCCCCCGGCGGCGGGGCGTGCCGCTCCCGGTCCATCCCCTTGGGGGTGGACGCCCGGCCGATGGCCCCTTTGCCGTACTTGTCCCGGATGGCATCCATGGTCCGGTCCAGCTGCTCCAGGCGCTGGCGCTTTTCCTCCTCCGCCCCGGCAAACAGGTCCTGCTGGGCCACCGCCTCGTCCTCAGCCACCAGGTAGATGGCGGTGACGGTGAGGGCCCGCACGGGCAGGCTCATATTCCACAGCTGGTCGGCCAGGTCCATGGTCTCCCGGGCCAGCTCCCGACTGAGATTGGTGGGCCGGTCCAGCCTCTTCTGGCGGCTCACATCCCGGAAGTCTGGGTCCCGGATGGTGAGGGCCACCCCGCCGCATTTCATGCCATGGCGGCGCAGGCGGGCGGCCACCTGGTCGGAGAGCATGGTAATACCCGAGGCGATCTCCTCCCGGCCCTGGAGGTTCTTGGGAAAGGTCAGCCCATTGCCCACCGACTTGGGGGGCGCGTGCTCTCCCGCCGGGGCCACCGGGGCCCGGTCCAGGCCGTTGGCGTAGTCGTGGAGCTGGGCCCCCGGCCGCCCCAAGAGCTGATAGAGGGCCTCCCGGTCAAACTTGGCCAACTCCCCGATGGTGCGCACCCCGAACTTCTCCAACGTGCGCCCTGCCGCCCGGCCCACAAACAGCAGGTCGGTCACCGGCAGAGGCCAGACGATGTCCCGAAAGTTCTCCGGGGTGATGCAAGTGGTGGCGTCGGGCTTTTTGTAGTCGCTGCCCAGCTTGGCAAATACCTTGTTGAAAGACACCCCCACCGAGATGGTGAGCCCCAGCTCCCCCCGCATCCGCTCCCGCAGGCGGTCGGCCAGGGCCACCGGGTCCCCACCAAAGAGGTGGAGGGTGCCGGTGACATCCAGCCAGCTCTCGTCAATGCCGAAGGGCTCCACCAGATCGGTGTACTCCTGGTAGAGCTCATTGACCCGCCGGGAGTATTCTCGGTATTTGTCGTGGTGGGCGGGCAGCAGCACCAGGTCGGGGCACTTTTTCCGGGCCTGCCAGATGGTCTCTGCAGTTTTCACTCCGAACCGCTTGGCAGGCTCGTTTTTGGCCAGGATGATGCCGTGGCGGCTCTCCGGGTCGCCGCACACCGCCACCGGCAGATGCCGCAGCTCCGGGTGGCTCAGCAGCTCCACCGAGGCGTAAAAGCTATTCAGATCACAGTGGAAGATCACCCGGTCCACAGTCCCACCCCCTTTTCTTTATCATAGCGCCTCCGCCCACGTATGTCAAACAAACGTTCTGTTTCCTCCGTTGACATTCGCTCCTCTCCCCGATACAATGGGACCGGAGATAAAAACACAGGACGGTTGGTAGTCCGTCCGCGGGCCGCGCTCCCGTCAGTAGCCTTCCCTCCCGGGTCGTCCCTTCTCCATATTCACATTTTTATGGGAGGAAACTGAATATGGAACGGAACATCAGCCAGCTCACTGTGTTGTTTCAGCCCCCCTTCTGGGTGGGCATTGCCGAACGCTGGAGCCAGGACGGCTATCAGGCCGCCCGGATAGTTTTTGGGGCGGAACCCACCGACGCCCAACTGTACCAGTGGCTCCAGCGGGAGTGGTCCCGGCTGCCCTTTGGCCCTGTCTTGCCAGAGACCGCTCCCCGGCCAGCTGCGGCCAATCCAAAGCGGATGCAGCGGGAGGCCGCCAAGGCTACCCAGCCAAAGGGGCTGGGCAGCAAGGCTCAGAAGGCCCTTGCCCGCCAGCGGGAGGCCGTGGGTCTGGAGCGCCAGGCCCGCCGGGCCGCCCAAAAACGGCAGACACAGGAGGAGCGCTTCCGGCTCCGTCAGGAAAAAAAGCGCGAAAAACGGCGCGGGCATTAGCCCGCGCCGTTTTGTTAATCAGAATCAAATTACACCGGCCAGCACCAGAGCAAACACCACAAAGGTGGCCAGCAGAGCCAGAGAGAACAGCACAAAGCCGGCGCTGATCTTCTTGGCCTGGGTGCTCTGAGAGGGGGGCACTACACCGGCGCCCCGCAGGGCAGCCACCACAGGGGGATAAATGAGCAGGGTAGCGGCCATATTCATGCCGCCCTTAGCCAGGTTGAAGGGCAGGAACAGGGTGGGCAGCATAGCCGCCACATCCGCCCGGGAGAAACCAGTCATGTACAGGGGGGTGATGAGGTAGTTCCACAGCAGCATCACCGCGGTCAGGGCTACTACGCCGCAGGCCAGGCCCAGCACGGCGCCCTTCTTGGTGTGCATCTTCTTATAGATGTAAGAGGCGGTGCAGCAGAAGGCACAGGTGGCCAGGGCATTCATGATAAAGCCGATGGGACCAGTGGTGCTGATGGTAATCATCTCGATGAAGGCCACCAGAATGGAGATAATCGCAGCGGCCATGGGGCCGAAGGTAAAGCCGCCGATGCAGATGATCACATCTTTGAAGTCAAAGTCCAGGAACATGACGCTGGGCATCAGCTTGGAGGCCAGCATCACGATATAGGCGATACCGGTAAGCATAGCCATGCTCACCATCACTTTGGTATTCATTTTGGCACGGGCAGGGGTGCGGGTCATGGAAGGTGCAGACATAAAAAAACACTCCTTTTGTTTGATACATCTGAAAGAGCATGTCTTCCAGGTGTAAAACAATCAAGGAGGTGCGCTTTTCGCGTGCCAAAGGCGCGCGTTATTGTTTTGACACACATCTTCTTCCATCCGGACTATAACCGTTGGTCCCGGAGTTTCACCGGGTCAGCGGACCTGCAAGCAGATCCGGTCGCGGACTGTACCGCCAGTGGGGAATTTCACCCCGCCCTGAAGACATATCATTCAGTTGTCCATATCCTATTATACACGGCGCAAAGAAAATTGCAACCCCCCGTTTTTTGGCAAATTAGAACAAATATTCGATATTCCGTTGACTTTCCATGGCCGCTATATTACAATGACTCTGAATTCCCGTGGGGAAGGAGGGCCTGTCATGGATAAGACCACCACCTGCTGTTTTACCGGCCACCGCCCGGACAAGCTGCCCTGGGGCGAGGATGAGACCGATCCCCGTTGCCTGTCCTTGAAGCAGCGGCTGGCCGCCGCTCTGGAGGATATCTACCGGGGTGGCGTCCGGCATTTTATCTGCGGCATGGCCCGAGGGGCCGACCTGTACTTTGCCGAGGCGGTGCTGGAGCTGCGCGCCCGGCTGCCCGGGGTCACGTTGGAATGCGCCCGCCCCTGTGAGACCCAGTCCCACAGCTGGCCTGCGGAAGAGCAGGCGCGCTACCAGAGCATCCTGGACCGGTGCGACTACGAGACCATGGTGCAGCAGCGCTACGACCGCTTCTGCATGATGCGCCGCAACCGCTACATGGTGGACCACGCCGCCCACATTCTTGCCATTTACAACGGCGTGCCCCAGGGGGGCACTGCCCAGACATTACAATACGCCATCCGGAAGGGCCTGCTGGTCCATCCGATCCCACTGGAGGAAAAAACATGAACACACTCATGCATATCTGCTGTGCCCCCTGTGCCAACCGCCCCATCGCCCAGCTGCGGGAGGAGGGACACTCGGTCACCGGCTTCTGGTTTAACCCCAACATCCACCCCTACACCGAGTACCAGGCCCGGAAGGCCACCCTGGAGAGCTATGCCAAGGAGATCGGGATGAAGCTGATCATCGGCGGGCGGTACGACCTGCGCACCTTTATTATCAACGTGGCGGGCAACATTGACGGCCGCTGCGCCTACTGCTACCGAGTGCGGATGGAAGAGACCGCCAAGTACGCCGCTGAGCACGGCTTTGACTCCTTCACCACCTCCCTGCTCATCTCCCCCTACCAGAAACATGACGCCATCGCCGCCATTGCCCGGGAGATGGGACAGCAGTACGGGGTGGAGTTTCTCTACCGGGACTTCCGCCCCCTCTTCCGGGATGGCCAGGATTTTGCCCGGGAGCACGGCTTCTACATGCAGAAGTACTGCGGCTGTATCTTCAGCGAGGAGGAGCGGTATATGGCGGCCAAGTGGAAAAAGGAGGCCAAACGCCGGGAGCAGGAAGCCGCCGCTCAGGTTTAACCTGTCTTTTCTAAATATAAAAAAGCCAGTCCCGATTGGGACTGGCTTTTTCGTTTGGCTGGGAAACTTTCTGAACTTAGCCGAAGATGGGCAGGATGTTCAGGAAGCCGGTAATGATCAGGCCGTTGAAGAAGTCGATGAACAGGGAGCCGACCAGAGGCACTACGAAGAAGGCCTGAGGAGCGGGACCATAGCGCTTGGTAACAGCCTGCATGTTGGCCATGGCGTTGGGGGTAGCGCCCATGCCGAAGCCACAGAAGGCGGCGGTCATGACGGCGGCCTCGTAGTCGTGACCCATGATGTTGTACACCACGAAGCGGGCGTAGAAGTACATCAGGATGGTCTGAGCAGCCAGCATGGCGATCATGGCAACGGCGACGCTGGCCAGCTGCCACAGAGCCACGGACATCAGAGCGATGGCCAGGAAGATGGACAGAGAAACATTGCCCCACAGGTCCAGAGCGCGGGAAGGCATCACGATGTGCTTGGCATCGCAGAAGTTACGGATGACAGCAGCGATCAGCATGGCGCCGATGTAAGTGGGGAAGGTGAAGCTGAAGTGGAAGTTGCCGATGTTGATCTCGATGCCGTTCAGAGCAGCGGTGAGCAGGGTGCCCAGGCCAGCGGCAACGATCAGCAGGATAGCAGCGTTGGTGAAGGAGTCCACGTCCACGCGCTCAGCCTTCTCGCGGTCAGCAGCGCTCATGTCGTCCAGCTCCACGCCAGTTCCGCTCTCGGTGGACTTCAGGTTGTACTTGTTGATGATGCCGCGGGCAGTGGGGCCACCCATCAGGGAGCCGGCCACCAGACCATAGGTAGCGGCAGCAATGGCGATGACGTTGGCGCTCTCAATGCCCATGCCCTCCATCAGAGGACCATAGGAGCCGGCAGTACCGTGGCCGCCAACCATGGGGATGGAGCCGGTGCACAGGCCCAGACGCAGATCCCAGCCAAAGACGCCGGCCAGGACGGAGCTGAGCACGTTCTGCAGGCACACCATAACGATGGACACCAGCAGGAAGGTGATAACCTTCTTGCCGCCCTTCTTCAGCAGGCGGAAGCAAGCGGTGTAACCGACGCTGGTGAAGAACAGGGTCATGAAGAAGTCCTTGACGTTGGAGTCAAAGGTAAACTCCACCACGCCGGCCATACGCAGAGCCAGATGGGCCAGAGCGAAGATCAGGCCGCCCACCACGGGGGCAGGGATACAACACTTTTTCAGGAATTCAATGCGGTTGGTCAGGAATCGTCCCAGGACAAACAGCATCATAGCGATGGCTGCAGTCTGGTACATATTCAGGGCAATTTGCTGCATGTTTTCCTCTCTCCTTTTCTATGTATTACTTGGTTTCCCAGTTCCTACATGAAGGGATTTTACACAGCTTCCTTCAAATTGCTTCAAAATCCTACGCGTTAAAAATTTTTTCCCCAAATTTCACAATTTCTCGTTTTTAATTTTAGGGTATCTGCCCACTTATTCCTGATATTATCCTTTTTCTTCCTGTTGTTTTGTGTTGACTCCCCCTTTGACAAATAAAATGGAAGATTCTCGCAAAATGAGGTCAAGATATGCAAACCTATAGGTTAATGGCTTAGTCTTCCTCTGCCAGCACCAGCATACCGTCCAAAAAGCATTTCAGGTTTGCCTTGCCCTTGCTGCCCTTTCCCTGGATAAAGGCCATCTCCGCCCGCACCTCCTGGAAGGGGAACAGCCGGGAGGCATACTGGGTAAAGACCTCGTTGCCGTAGTCGTCCAGTCCCAGGCTGGCCAAATGGTTGAGTCCCCGCTCCACCGCCCGGCGGGCCCGCTGCTCCATGGACTTAGGGCTGTCGCTGAGCTTGGCACACAGAGCGCCCACACCCACCTGGCACACCTGCTGATGCCGGTCCAGCAGGTACATGCACATGTCCATAATGTCCTTGGCCCCCTTCTCGCCCGCCATGCCCAGCTGACTCAGGGCATACTGGATGCGCTTGCGCTGCACGTCAGACCGGGACTGACGCTCCACGGCGGGAGCCTGCTTGAGGGTAAATACACTTTGGATGGTATGCAGATCTCGCTCATTTTCCATCTGCTGGCGGATATTCCGGATCACCTGGCGCACCTCAATCAGGTTAATGGGCTTGCTGATGAAGAAGTCCACCCCCGCCAGATAGGCCTTGGCCACCATCTCTTTGCTGCTGACCTGGGAGATCATAATAAACTTGGCCGGGCATCCCCGCTCCTTCAGCTCACGGACCACCTGGATGCCGTCCTTCCCGGGCATCAGCAGGTCCACCAGCACCAGATCCGGAGCCAGCGCCAGAATCTTATCCAGGTCCAGGCCGCTTCCGCTGTCGCCGCATACCGTTCCCAAGTCGTTGCTCTCTACAATATCTTCTAAAATGCTGATGACTGAGATATCGTCTTCCACAATATAGATTCTCATGCTTCTCCTCTCCTCAGTGCATCCATGGGGATGGTCACCTGGAAGCAGGCTCCCTCTCCCTCGCTGCTGCTTACCTCGATGGTTCCATCCAGCTCTTCTACCAAAAACCGTACCGCCGGCAGACCGACGCCCCGGTTGATGTTTCCAGTCTGTGGGTCAAATTTGGTGGAATACCCCACCTGGAACAGGTTCTGCATGGCCCGCTTGGAGATGCCTGGCCCGGTGTCCCGCACCGTCAGCACCAGCTGCTCCCGGACCACACGCTCCTCCACCAAGATCATTCCCGCGCCTTTTCCGCTTTGAATGGCCTCGGCGGCATTCATCACCAAATTTTTCAGCACCGACATCAGCCGGTAATGCTCCGCTGTGGCAAAATCTGATTCGCACCGACACTCCAACAGCACATCGTTCTGCCGCTCCCCCAGGATATGCCGCATGGTATCCTGCAGGATGTGCAGCAGATCAGACATGCGCATGGTCTCGTCATTGTAGGCGTCGGCTACCTCTCCCTCAATGCCCCGGATGATACTTAGATTGTCCTTTTTTACCTCGTGTACATCCCGGGCAATGGACAGGGCCAGCTGACGCAGGGATTCGGGATAGTCTTCCGCCCCCAGCTGCTCATAGAGCTGGTAGGCCCGGGTCATGATCCCTTCAATATTCTCCGCGTCCTTTTTCAAGAAGTACAGCTCGTTTTTCAGATTGGCCGTGAGGAGAAACAGTCGCTGATAGCGCCGCTCATGCTCCTCCTCCATCAGCAGGCGCTGGTAGCGCCGCATTCCCCACAGGATACAGGCCGCCAGCAGGGAACGGGCCAGCCCTAACAGCACCAAAGTCACAATGGCCTGCACATCTGGCAAAGCCATCCGGGACAGGGTCAGGTCCTCCATGTTGGAGAGCATATCGCAAATCCAGAAGCTGCGCCACAGCGTGGCAAGGGAGGCCTCATACCGGTTTGGCACCTGGAGGCACAGCAGGCAGTCATAGCACAGGTAGAACAGAGCACCCGGGTACTCCTGGAACGCCACAAACAACAGCTCTTCGCCTCTGGCCACACCGATGATACACCGCACCACCAGCACGGTCAGAGCGGTGAGCACCCCGGTATCCGGCTTGCGGCTGTCCTGCATCAGAGTGAGCAGAAGCACGGGATAGAGCACCACAGCCGCCGAAATACGGAAGTTTTCCGCCCATACGTTGAAAAACAGCTCCGCGCTCAGGGCGGTGCCCAGGGCGGCCAGCAGTTTGCGTTCCCAGCGGCTGGCCCGCCATCGAATGAGTTGTCTCTTTTTTCCCTCCAAGCCTCTGTCCTCCTTCATACGCCGCCCTCGGGGCGACCGGCCTTATTATACCACGTTCTGGCCTTTTTGCCTAGAAACACGCCGCTGTTCCCGCGGCTTTTTTGTATAAAAAAACGTCTGCGCTTTGAGCGCAGACGTTTAAACGAGCAAAACTTAGGCCAGGGCCTTCTTGGCAGTCTCAGTGAGCTGAGCAAAAGCGGCCTTGTCGTTCACAGCCAGCTCGGAGAGCATCTTGCGGTTGATCACGATGCCAGCCTTCTTCAGGCCGTTCATGAAGGTGGAATAGTTCATGCCGTTCATCTTGCAGGCGGCATTGATGCGGGTGATCCACAGCTGACGGAAATCACGCTTCTTCAGCTTACGGCCGGTGTAGGCGTAGGAGCCGGACTTCATCACGGCCTGGTTGGCCATCTTAAAGTGCTTGGACTTGGAGCCCCAGTAGCCCTTGGCCAGCTTCAGGATCTTATTTCTTCTCTTGCGCGTCATCATCGCGCCCTTAACTCTTGCCATTGTTCGTTCCCTCCCTCTTCTTACTTGTACAGGATCATGCGCTTGATGGCGGCCTCATTGGTTCTGTCCGCATAAGCGCCGGCACGGAGGCCGCGTTTCCGTTTGGTGGTTTTCTTGTTCAGGATATGGCGTTTATTGGCGTGTGCGCGCTTGACCTTGCCGTTTTTGGTCAGGTTAAAACGCTTCTTGGCGCCGCTGTGGGTTTTAATTTTGATTTTAGGCATGGCGGAAAACTCCTTTGTAAGATTTTACTTTTTGGTCTCTTTGTTCTGCCGGCAGGACAGGAACATGGTCATGTGACGTCCATCCAGCTTGGGCTCCTTGTCCATGGTCGCCACCTCGGCGCAGTCGGCTGCGAATTTTTCCAGCAGACGCTTTCCGATGTCGGTATGGGCCATTTCCCGGCCACGGAAGCGAACAGCAACCTTGACCCGGTTGCCATCGGCCAGGAAGCGCTGGGCGTTGCGGACCTTGACATTGAAATCATTGACGTCGATTCCCGGGGACATACGCACTTCTTTGATCTCAACAATCCGCTGGTTTTTCTTTGCCTCCTTGTCCCGCTTGGTCTGCTCAAAGCGATACTTTCCGTAGTCCATGAGCTTGCAGACGGGGGGGACGGCGTTGGGAGAAATCTTCACCAGGTCCAGGTCGGCGTCGCCGGCCTTGGCCATGGCCTCGGCCAGGGGCATGATACCGAGCTGTTCACCCTGGGCGGAGATCAGGCGCACTTCCTTGTCGTGAATTTCCTCGTTGATTTGATGAGCCGTGTGAGCTATGATAGACGCACCTCCAATTCTGAAATAGGAACATAAAAAATGGATACCTTTCGAAAGGTATCCGCACGACAGGCAAACCAACGCCCCCTCCATGGGAGCGATGATGTTACCTTATAAACCTCTGTCGCCCAAGCGCAGAGGTGAGGCAGGCGGAACCTTCCTACTTTATAGATCGGAAGAGCGTCGTGTAGGGAAAGAGTGTAGATCTCGGTGGTCGCCGTATCATTAAAAAATGAAATTGTGTAGGGGTCGGGTGTGT
>ENA-UPXC01002542-UPXC01002542.1-human-gut-metagenome-genome-assembly--contig:-NODE-2542-length-21199-cov-5.739561_pt1 | contig 21199 bp, 16 predicted proteins | sample MGYA00250047_ERZ773371 | MGnify/ENA primary metagenome ERZ773371 (study PRJEB29103, sample SAMN06111975) | human gut metagenome | biome: human gut; feature: ankylosing spondylitis patient; material... | reverse complement strand
ATTTCGGCCAGATCCTTTGAAAATTAAGTCTCTAAAGGCCATTGGGAAGAATCAAGCATTTTACAGAGCTTCCTTAAAGCTTCCTCAAAAATTTGAAGTGAGCTTCCTCATTACTTTTTCGGCAATTTCTAATTCTTCCGGTTCTACTGCTGAAAGGATCCTCGCCGAAAGGTCTTCAGAAATTTTTCCGAAAACCGCCTCAAATGCGACACCCTTTTCAGTAAGTGACACCTTCACTCCTCTCGCGTCAGCCGGGTCCGGTTTTTTGCAAACATAGCCGAGCTTAACGAGCCTATCCACAAGTTCCGAAACGGTGGACTTAGAACGGCGGGTGCGTCCGGCAATTTCCTTTGCACTCAGTTCCCCGGCCTCAAACAGCACATGAAAAATATCTCCATGGGCCATTTTCAATTCAGGGTACCCGTACTTTTTCAGTTCGTCCTGAATAAAGTCTCCGGCTTTCTCGTTTAAAAGCGAGGAAAGATAAACAATCTCAAAATTTTCCATGACGAAATTATAGTTCGGCGACGAACTAAATTCAAAAAGAAGAGCCAGAAAAGATCCCAAATCAGATTTTGTTTTTTGTCCAATTCGGAATGAAGACAAATTATTCCAAATAAACAATGAGAAAAATTAAGATTATAGAGGGGTTTGATGATATTGTTATATAGTGAGTGGCGGCTCCAGCAGGAATCGAACCTGCACTTCAGTCTTAGGAGGACCACGTTGTATCCATTCAACTATGGAGCCGACGCACGAAATTCTAATCGAAATTCGGTTTTCATGTCATCGGAAAAGAAAGACTCTCTTTGGAATTCTCAGCCTCATTCTGCCGTGAAAACGTCAGAGACCTTGAAAACTTTTCCGGTACCGGTAAAGTCATACCCTTCAAGCTGTTCCTTATGCTCAGACCAATCATAGCTTCGGAGGAATTGGAGGAAATTCTTTGTTTTTTCTGTCTCTAAAAACTTTGCATCGGCGGCGGCAAGGTAATAAACCTCTTTTGCCAGTGGAATAAAATCCAAGCCGTTTTCCTTCGCCACATTTGCCGTGCAGAGTCCTACGTCCACTTTCCCGGCGGCGATCTGAACCGCTGTAAAGAACTGAGTGTCCGAAATATCGTTATAACCTTCGATTTCTTCAGGTTTTACGGCCAACACATCTAACATTTGATCAAAAAGAATCCGAGTTCCCGTCCCTTCCCTTCGATTGATAAACTTTGCCTTACGGGAAGCAATATCTAATATTGAATAGATTTTCTTCGGATTATTCGGTGCAACGGCAAGCCCCTGCAGTCTGGTGGCGAAGAAAATGAGTCGGTTATTTTCCGTAAGCAAATGACCGAACATCCCAAAAGCTTTACTGTTGCTGCTTGATGACTTGGGAAAATTAAATCCTGCCAGTTCACATTTTCCTTCGCGTAATGCTTCCAGACCTTTCCGGCTGGTCGTGAAGTTCAATTCAATTTCACAGTCGGTTGTTCTTCTTAAAAGATTGAGAGCCGAATCCGCGCAGCCTTCAATCACAATCGGATCCCAAGCAGAGTTAAATGCTTTTCTGAAGGAGTACGAAATACCGGATTGAAGTTCAATAATTTGTTCTTTGTACTTCGCCTCAACTTCTTTATTAGTCCACAAAAGCTGCTCTGCCAGAGGAGAAAGCTCTGCATTCTTTCCGCGGGAACGACTCACTAAAGGCTGGCCGAGTTCCTCTTCCCACTTATTTAATTCATTCCAAATATGTCGGAAGGAATATCCAAGTTCTTCAGCTGCCGCCTTTATCGACCCTGTCCTCTGTATGGCATCTAGAAGACTGATGAGGTCATTTTTGAGTAGAAAAAAATCTTCTGATTTATTTTCAGTTATTTCAAAACTCAACCGAATATTAAATAACCTGGATTTCATATTTTATCTCGCCTTGTTATGCATATATTTTACTTCTGTAAGCTTTATTACTGAAAGGCATCTGCTCAAACATTGGGATAAACCACCCCAATTAAATACTAAAAACACATGATCATACTTAGTATTATTACTGTAAATTTATTTATTTAACATTTAATTATGAACTTTTATTTATAATTCTTTTTATCTTAGTTGTTTTTAGTTCATACCAAGGAGATCATTATGGAAACAAGAAAAATGTTTTTCTCTCGACGCAATATTCTCAAAGGTTCAGCCGCCTCTCTTGCCGCTGCTGCACTCGGTTCGTCCTCGGCGGCTTTTGCCCAGCAGTCTTCTGCTCCGACCATCCGTCCTTTAACAGGAAAGATGACTTATGAGGAAGTCAGGAATCGTGCACGCGAAATGATGATTCCGCGCTGCTATGTCTGCCCGGAATGCAACGGACGCGGCCCCTGCATCGGTCAAGTACCTGGCTTTGGAGGCATGGGTGCCTCCCGCGGCTTCCAAGCTAACTACGATTCTTTAGCTGCCGTACAGCTGAACTCACGAGTTGTGCACGGCGTTCATGTTCCGGATACATCTATCGATTTCTTCGGAACAAAAATCTCCATGCCGGTTATTGCTGCACCGACAGGCGGTACGACCTATAACATGGGCGGAAAATTGACTGAAGAAGAGTTTGTTAACGCCATATGCGGCGGCTGCAATAAAGCCGGTACCTTGGGTGCGGTCGCTGACGGCATCGGCGATCCGCTGCCGGTTTATGAAAAACGCCTTCAGACTCTGAAAGAACACGGATACAAGGCAATTGTCGGTTTGAAGCCTAGACTTCAAAAAGACGTCATCGAAAGAATGCGTTTGGCAGAAGAAGCCGGAATCATTGCACTTACCATTGACTTAGACAGCGCCGGACGCGCAGCCAGAGCTACCAAAGGCCAGACCGTAGAACCGAAGACTTTTGAACAACTTAAAGAATTAGTCAAAGCCTCTAAGCTTCCTCTTCTCTTCAAAGGCATCATGACTCCGGACGAAGCAGAACTCTGCATTAATGCCGGGGCGGCCGGTATCGTCGTCTCTAATCACGGCGGCAGAACGCTTGCCGACACCCCGGGAACAGCTGCTGTACTCCCTCGCATCGTCGATAAGGTCAACGGACGCTGCTTCGTTATGGTTGACGGAACTTTGGCCCGCGGAACGGATGTTGAAAAATACGTCGCTATCGGTGCAGACTGCACACTAGCGGGTCGTCATTTTGTTCGCGCCGCTCATGGAGGTTTAGCTGACGGTGTCGCCTTGTTTGCAAATAAGATGAAGAATGAACTCGCAGTCGCTATGGTCTTAACAGGAGCCCAGACCGTTAAAGATATCAATCGCTCTATGGTTGTGATTCCTGACTACAAGGCTTGAACACTATGAAAGCACTCTATTTGTCTTTCATCAGCCTTTTGATCTTGTTTAGTTCGGTCGCCTTTTCGGCAACGATCGCTCAAAACCATCAAGTTAAAGGCCTTAACTGCGAAGGCTGTCATACGACCATGCCGATGGCCGATTACAACAAATGCATTGCGTGCCACGGAGGAAAAGAAAGGCTGGCTGCTTCGAACCCGCAGCACTCAGCATTAAAAACTGCCGACATCCCCTGCTCCGTATGCCATAAAGGACACACTGAGCGGTAATAAATAATCCTCGGTGCGCCCGAGAATTTTTTGCCTGAACTCCCGAAATCTAGATTTTAAAAATTTCAAAAACTAACGATTCACTCTTGAAGCGCAGTCCCACATTGGGTTCTGCGTTTTATTTTTACTCCTTTCATAGATTATAATAATGATATCTATAAAAGAGGCTTGCCATGGATCCGATCCGAAATATCATCAAGGTTAGAGTCAATAATCAGGACTATCTCTACCAATACGAAAACGCCTGGGATAAGGAAAAGCAGCGCTCTTACTCGAAACATCGAATGACCGTCGGAAAGCTGGTTGACGGAAAGGTTCAGCTGGGAAGAAAGTTCCTAACCAACAATCCGCAGTACAAAGACATTGAATTCAAATTTGAGGATCACAAGCTCATTGCCACTTCTGATTTGCCGACCGTCAACGACGCCGGTGTAAATGCCGTTCTATCCAAAACGTTCCCGCTAAATGCAGGAGCTTCCTACGTATTGAAGGAGATGGCTCAACAGGACGGTCTGCTCGGGGACTTGAAAGCTGTCTTTCCGAACCACTGGAAAGATCTTCTGGCCCTTGCAATGTTCTTCGTTATTTATCCGGAAAGGAACCTGGCCAATTACGACATCACTGCAGCCCACAGCCAGTTGGGAGGAAATCCTCTGGATTCTCAGAGAATCTCTGAGTTGCTGGAAAGCATTACCGCAGATCAGCGTCAGCAATATATGAAGCGTCGTCTTAACCACAGCGGCGGAGAAAACAACAATTTCTGGGCCTTTGATACCACCTCGATCTCTTCTTATTCGGAAACTTTATCCAAGGTTGCTTACGGCCACAATAAAGAAGATCCGGAAATGCCTATGATAAAAATCGCTCTCCTGATCGATGAAACCAACGGTGAGCCGCTTTACTACAAGGTCCTAAACGGCTCAATTGCAGATGTGTCGCTGCTTAGGAATCTATTTGTCGATTTAGCTCAGCTGAGGGATAAGCAGATCAACTTGGTTTTAGACAGAGGATTTTGTTCGGAACATAACTTCCTCATGATGTTCAGAAATCACGTTGGATTTGTCGCGGGCCTGCGTTCTGACCTAGCCATTGCGGCTCAAACAGTGGATCAACTCATGCCGTCGCTTAGACTGGCACTCACCGAATACTACTCACCTACGATCGGATGTTACTGCGCGACTAAGCAAATAGATTGGTACGGCGCCACTCGGGCGCATGGAAAGGAACAATATCCTTTCTATATTCACGTCTATTACGACAAACAGAGAGAGGCGAGTGAAATCCTAAACATGACTGAGTTAGTGGAGAGCTTTAAAGCAAGGCTTGAAAAAGGTGAAGTTCCGAACGCACCTTACTTCCGAAAATTCTTCAAAAAGAAAAAAGACAAACAGAAAGCAGACAAACCGGACAACGTCAAACCGAAAGATCTTTACGAGTTCGACGTACAATCTTGGGTAACTTTTACTCGGACCTGCGGATGCTTTGTACTTGGATCCGGCGAAGTAAAATCCGCCTCTGAAGCACTCAACATTTACCGTCAGAAAGATACGGTTGAGAAAGCTTTTAATAATTACAAAGACAAGTGCGGAGGACGCAGAATCAGATGCAGGGAATGCGCGCTCGAAGGAAAAGTCTTTGTTACTTACTTGTCACTGTGCCTGCGGCTCATGCTTGAAAGAAGACTGGAAAGAAGCGGCAACGATCCATTAAACACTCCGAGAGTCCTGGAAAGACTCAACAGTCTCGTGCTGTATCGGCATGAGACAGACGATAAACCCAAGCTCTATTGGCAGGAGATCCCCAAAGAGGACCGTCTGTTGATGGAACGCCTGAGAATAAAAATTCCCGCTCCGATATTTGTTATCTAGAAGCGGGAATTCAGGTTTTGTTTCATAAAGGGGCTGTGAATGCCCCTTCATCTCAATTAACTGAAGAACTGAGCAGCAAGAAGAATCGCACCGCTTCCGATAATTGACATTACGGAGGAGACGGCAATAATTTTTGCTTTATCTTTCTGCTCTCTTTTTCCTTTTTCCATATTTTCACCCTCCTCTTAAGAGAGCGGAAAATATATACTTTTTCAACTAAGAAATCAAGAAGTTTCATACTCTTTTTGGAAACAAAATTTATATTGAAGGTTTCACGAAATAATTTGGTTGCCGAAGGCCTGATTTGGTTTTGTCTCCTCGTTTTATCAAAGAAATCCTGTTTTAGATTGAGATCGGATCAAACTGAAACTTATAGATTTGTCTCACTAAATTGTTAAAAAAAATTTTCAGATTCAAATTAAATCACCTAATTGAATACATTGAATTTTTTATTACCAAAGGACAAAAAATGAGATTCAACTAATTCAAAATGAGGGCATTAATTTGGAAAAAAATAACTTTTCCTCAGGAAATTCCCTATCTCATTTTATGAGTTGCGTTTTCGTAATGTGAAAATGAACTGAAAAATAAAAAAAATATAAATAAACTCCTTCTAAACACGTTCTACCTGTTTCTCATGTAACTAACCCAAGGGAAAAAAATGTCATATTTGGATAAAATCATGCGGCCGCGAAACTTGGCCGTTGTAGGTGCTTCCAATAAAGAACACACGATCGGCTCCGATATCATGAAACGCCTGTTGGAGTACGGCTATACGGGCAAGATTTTTCCGATCAATCCTAAAGATTCTGTAATCCATACTCTGCCGGCATACAAGACCGTTTTGGACGTGCCTGAAGAAATCGACATGGCCGTCATTGTGATTAATGCTAAATATGTACTTTCTGCGATTGATCAATGTCATGAGAAAGGCATCAAAGGCGTTGTTGTCATCAGTGCAGGATTCAAAGAAACCGGTAAAGAAGGCGCTGAACTTGAAGCAGAGCTTGTCCGCAAACTTAAAGAGTATGACATGACTTGCGTCGGGCCTAACTGCTTAGGTGTTGTCAATACAGATCCCGCTTATCGCCTTGATGCTTGTTTTGCCGAATCGCTCCCAGTTCGCGGCGACATCGGTTTCGTTTCCCAGTCCGGCGCCTTAGGCGGCGGCATCTTAAATATTCTTAAAGACCTGAACCTCGGTTTTGCTCAGTTCATTTCAATCGGCAATCAGGCTGATGTGAATTCCGACTCCGCGATCGAATATTGGGAAAACATCGACGATGTGAAACAAATTCTCCTTTATATGGAGTCTATCGCTGATCCGACACGTTTCCGTACGCTTGCAACGCGCACAACCAAGAAAAAACCGATCATTGCATTAAAGGCGGGCCGCAGCGCAGCGGGCGCCTCCGCAGCTTCCTCTCATACAGGGTCTTTAGCCGGAGCAGATAAAGCTGCAGATGCCTTGTTAAAGCAATCCGGCGTCATTCGCGAGTTTTCTTTAGAAGATCTTTTTAATACGGCGAAAGTTTTCAGTCACTGCCCGGTTCCCAAAGGAAACCGAGTCGCCATCGTCACCAACTCCGGCGGCCCCGGCATTATGGCCACCGATGCAGTTTGCGAAAAAGGAATGCAAATGGCTCAGCTCAAAGACGAAACCAAAGCTGCCCTTCGCGCATTCCTTCCGGCCGCAGCATCGGTTAAGAACCCTGTCGACATGATTGCTTCGGCTCCGCTTGAACACTATAAGAAGACGCTTGAAACGGTTCTTGCCGATGACAGCGTCGATATGGTCGTCGTCATTTACCTCCCCTTCTTAGGTCTCAAAGACATCGACGTCGCCAACGCCGTCATGGAAATCAAGGCTCAGCATCCGGAAAAACCGATCGTCGGTGTTTTCATGACTCAGAACGAATTCTTCTCCCATCTCTCCGATATCGAGGTCAATGTTCCGTTCTTCATGTTTGCAGAACAGGCCGTCGATGGATTGGCAAGATTAAATCAGCAGCGTCTCTGGATCGAGCGACCGAATACTACGGCTCCGCGCTTCGATGTTGATACCGAGCTTGTTGAAACCATCTTCAAGAATGTCGCAGCAGACAATCGCAATCAGCTGACTACCGGAGAGTCTTTACAGGTACTTTCTGCTTACGGCATTCGAGTTTGCCGAGACGGCGAAGCTGCAGACGCCGAAGCAGCCGTAGCTTTGGCCGATAAGATCGGTTACCCGGTCGTGATGAAACTCAACTCTAAAAAAATCTCTCATAAAACCGATGTCGGCGGCGTCAGAGTCGGTATCAAAGATGCAACTCAACTGAGAGCCGAATTTAACGACCTTGTCAGCAAATTAACAGAAAAAGGCCTGATGGACGGATTTGAGGGTGTGATTATCCAGGAAATGGTTAAGAGCGACCGTGAAATGGTCTGTGGCTGCGCCAAAGATCCGCAATACGGACCGATGATGATGTTTGGCCTCGGTGGTGTTTTTGTCGAAGTGATGAAGGATGTTACCTTCCGCCTGGCTCCTCTCAATGTCGAAGATGCCAAGGACATGATCCGCTCCGTTAAAGCCTATAAACTTCTGGAAGGCGCCCGCGGTGCCGTCCCGGCTCAGATGAATAAGGTTGAGGAAACGCTTTTACGCCTTTCTCAGCTCGTCGAAGACTTCGGATTCATCGAGGAATTGGATATCAACCCCTTGATGATCAGCGACAAGGACGGAGAACCGATTGCAGTTGACGGACGAATCAAATTTACCCTTACTGAAGCTCTCGTCGCTTCAGCGCTCACCTAATACTCTTACGAAAAGGAAAATACTGTGTTCCAAATTCGATTACACGGCCGTGGCGGCCAAGGTGTCGTGACTTCGGCAGAAATGCTGTCATTGGCAGCCTTCACCGAAGGCCACTACGCACAAGCGTTTCCTAGTTTCGGTAGCGAACGTACAGGTGCTCCTGTCGTCGCTTTTGCTCGCGTCAGCGATCATCCCATCCGTTTGCGCGAACCTATCATGGAACCGGATGCTGTTCTGATCCAGGACCGCACTCTGTTGGAAAGCGTCAATGTTTTCGGCGGCTTAACTGAAAACGCCTATGTTCTTCTGAACAGCTCTCAAACCCCTGAGGAGCTCGGTTTAGAAGACTTAGTGAAACGCCTTCCGAGAGGACACGTCATTACGCTTCCCGCCACCAAATTTGCGATGGCTAGAATCGGACGGCCGCTTCCCGGCGCTGCTATGCTTGCAGGTTTTGCGGCACTCACCGGAAGGCTTAAATTGGAAAGCGTCCAACAGGCTTTCCAAACCCGCTACAAGGGAAAAGTCGCTCAAGCCAACGCTGATGTAGCTGCTGATGCCTACTCCTTTGTGCTTGAAGCAAAGAACAATTTATAAAGGAACCACCCGATGCTCAAACAAATTGAAGGCTCCTTAGGCGTTGCAGAAGCCGTTGCGCTTTGCCGCCCTGAAATTATCTGTGCCTATCCTATTTCTCCGCAGACCCACATCGTCGAAAACCTCGGCGCCATGGTCAAAAAAGGAACATTGCAGGATTGCGAGTTCATCAATGTCGAAAGTGAATTTGCTGCAATGAGCGTAGCCATCGGCGGCTCTGTGGCCGGCGGGCGTGCTTATACTGCGACGGCTTCTCAAGGCCTCCTTTACATGGCCGAAGCCGTTTACAACGCTTCCGGCCTCGGCCTGCCCATCGTCATGACCGTCGCATCCCGCGCAATCGGTGCTCCGATCAATATTTGGAACGACCATTCCGACTCCCTAAGTCAGCGTGACTGCGGTTGGATTCAACTTTTCGCCGAAGATAACCAAGAAGCTGTTGACCTCCACATTCAGGCTTTCAAAATTGCCGAAGAACTTTCTTTACCTGTGATGGTATGCATGGACGGCTTTGTACTCACGCACGCCTTCGAGAGAATGGATATCCCCAGCCAGGAACAGGTTGATCAATTCCTTCCTCCTTATGATCCGAGACAAAGCCTCGATCCGGAGAATCCGGTTTCCATCGGTGCCATGGTGGGCCCCGAAGCGTTCACAGAAGTAAGATATTTAGCTCATGCCCACCATCTCCAGGCATTTGCTGCTATCCAAAAGGCTTCAGACGAATTCCGTGAAATCGTCGGAAGAAAGAGCGGCGGCCTGATTGATCTTTATCGCCCTGAAGATGCAGAAGTGATGGTTATCGCCATGGGTTCTGTCATCGGTACGATTAAAGATGTGATCGATGAAATGAGAGCCGACGGCAAAAAGATCGGCCTCTTATCGGTTAAGTCTTACCGTCCTTTCCCGGCTGCCGAAGTTGCCGATGCTCTGAAAGGCGTCAAGACTGCCGTCGTTATCGACCGTGCGCTCCAAGTCGGAATCGGTGGTGTAGTTACCGACGATGTGATCCGCGCTACGCGCAAGATGAGCGACTTGGACATTTGCGGCGTCATTGCCGGCCTCGGCGGGCGAGCCATTACCAAACACAGCCTCCATCAGATTTTTGATATGGCACTTAAAAAAGATCTGCCGGAGCTTTATTTCCTCGACCTCGACAAGAAGGTCGTTGAAGATCAATTGAAACATGAACAGGAAGAACGCCACTCCGGTCCCATGGCAGAAGCTATTGTGAAAGCCGTGGCCGATCTTCATAAAGGAGAACTTTAACCATGACCGAACATCAGATTAAGTTCTATCAAACCGGAACGTTCACCGTCGGAAACCGTCTTCTCAAACCTGACCAAAGAAGCGGACAGGCAAACATCGAACGATATAACTCTTTGAATTCAGGCCACCGCGCCTGCCAGGGATGCGGAGAAGCATTGGGCGCTCGTTACGCTGTGGACGCTGCTATGAGAGCTACCGAAGGACGGCTTATTGCCGCAAATGCAACAGGCTGTTTGGAAGTCTTCTCCACTCCTTATCCCGAAACCAGCTGGCAGCTTCCTTGGTTTCATTCGCTCTTCGGCAACACTGCCGCAGTCGGCACCGGAATGGCGGCTGTAGCCCGAGTTAAAGCCAACAAGACCGGTAAACCGCTCGTGCGCGTGATCGCTCAAGGCGGTGACGGCGGAACTACCGATATCGGATTCGGTTGCCTTTCCGGGATGTTCGAGAGAAACGATGACGTTCTCTACATCTGCTATGACAACGAAGGTTATATGAACACCGGCGTTCAGCGCTCATCTGCCACTCCTCCCGCTGTTCGTACCGCTACTACTCAAATTGTCGGAAAACATCCCGGCAATGCCTTCGGCCAAGGTAAAGATGTCCCTTTGATCGCTATGGCGCACGGCATTCCTTATGTTGCAACAGCAACTATCGCCGATCTTCGAGATCTTGAAAGAAAAGTTGCCAAAGCCATGACATTCCACGGAGCTCGTTACATTCACATTCTCGTTCCCTGCCCGCTAGGTTGGGGAGCCAAATCCTCCGACACGGTGAAGCTCGGACGTTTGGCTATCGAAACCGGTTTATTCCCGGTCTTTGAAGCAGAATACGGAGAAATTACCAACGTAACTAAAATCCGTCAGCTTCAGCCCGTTGAAAACTACATGAAGCTTCAGAAACGCTACGCTCATCTTTTCGGACCGAAGGGGGATGCGGAAGCGTTCGCACGCATTCAGGCAATTGCTCAAAGAAATATCAGAAGATTCGGACTTCTCGGAGAAGAAGAACCCGAAATCATTCCGCCGTCCGTTCAAGCCGACGAACGTGCTGACAAAGTTTAAGGAAGCCCCATGAAAAAACCTTTTGCTATCACATTAGACGTCGGAACCTCTCTTGAAAACCGCACCGGTTCCTGGAGAACGCTTCGTCCGACTTATGTACATAAACTTCCCCCTTGCAATCATCAGTGTCCTGCCGGAGAAGATATCCAAGGCTGGCTGTTTTACGCTGAAAGCGGTAAGTATGAGGAAGCCTGGCGTCATCTCACTAAGAGAAATCCCTTCCCCGCTTGCATGGGACGAGTTTGCTACCACACCTGTGAAGGTGCTTGCAACCGCGGCAAACTCGATGAATCCGTGGGTATTAACTCTGTAGAACGATTCTTGGGCGATAACGCCCTGGAAAACGGCTATAAATTCCATAAGCCTGCACAAAAAACGGGTAAGAAAGTTCTGATCGTGGGTTCCGGTCCTGCCGGCCTGTCCGCTGCATACCAGTTAGCCTTGAAGGGCCATGATGTCACGGTTAAAGAAGGCAGTCCGGAAGCCGGGGGCATGATGCGCTACGGAATTCCAAAGTATCGTCTTCCTCGCCGCGTGCTCGATCAGGAAATCGCCCGTATCGTCGACCTCGGTGTAAACCTTGAACTCAACGCAACGGTCAAAGACGTTGAGGAAGAAAAGAAAAATTTTGGCTATGACGCTGTCTTTCTTGCCGTGGGAGCCGGAATGGCTAAAAATGCTTATATTCCCGGCGGCGACGCTAAACACATGATGGATGCTGTCTCTGTTCTTCGTTCCATGGAAGGCGAAAACGAACCGCTTCTCGGTCGCAAAGTGGTGGTGTACGGCGGTGGCAACACGGCAATCGACGTTGCTCGTTCGGCAAAACGCTTGGGCGCCGAACCTCTCATTATTTACCGCCGTACCCGCGAAAAGATGCCCGCTCATGACTTCGAAGTTGAAGAAGCTCTTCAGGAAGGCGTATCCGTCAAGTGGCTCTCTACTATCACAGAAGCCGAAAATCCGAGTGAAATTCGCATCGAAAAGATGAAACTTGACGAAAACGGAAACCCTCAGCCTACCGGCGAATTTGAAACGGTTGAGGCAGATACCGTTGTTTTGGCTCTCGGACAAAATGTCGATCAAAGCCTCATCGACAAAATTCCGGGACTCGAAATCGAAAAAGGAACCGTTAAAGTAGATCGTTTCATGAGAACCGGCGTCCCGGGCATCTATGCCGGCGGCGATATGGTTCCCGGAGATCGGAACGTCACGGTAGCCATCGGTCACGGTTACAAAGCCGCTTATGCCATTGACTGCTTCTTGAACGATAAAGAGCCTCAAGAGCATCCCAAAAAAGAAATTGCGACTTATGAGGGACTCAATACCTGGTACTACTCCGATGCTCCTAAGACGATTCGACCGATGTTGGATTTAGTCCGCCGCCAAAGCACATTCGACGAAGTTCAGCACGGCCTTACTGAAGAAAATGCCCTTTTCGAAGCTCGTCGATGCATGTCTTGCGGGAACTGCCTCCAGTGCGATAACTGTTACGGAGTTTGCCCGGATAATGCCGTCATCAAGACCGGCGATGACAAGGTACCTTACATCTTCAATTACGACTACTGTAAAGGCTGCGGAGTCTGCTCCTCCGAGTGCCCTTGCGGTGCAATTAAGATGGAAACGGAATCGATTTAAAAGTTCTTTTCCGTTGACCTAATCAAAACCGCGTGAGCCTTCCGGTATCACGCGGTTTATTTTTCCAAAGATTTAAATCGGTTTTCAGGCTAATGCGCCAATTTACTCATTGCTTGAATTAAGAAGGCACCTGCACCTTCAAAAATCATTTGTGCGGAAAGCGCCGCCAATATTAAACCCGTCAATTTGCTGAGTACGACAAGACCGTTTTTGCCGATGGCTTTCTGAACGTAATTAGAAATCAGCAGAAGTGCCCCTACAAGGACAATGGCGACGCTAATCGAGAGATAAGCCATAAAGAAACCCAAGCCGGTTTTAATTTCACCACCGTAAACCATCAAAACGCCGATTGATGCCGGTCCTAAAGTAATCGGAATAGCCATAGGGACTACCGCAAGAGATTGGACTGAGTCTCCTGAAGGAACATGAATCGAGTCCCCTCTCACCAAGGAAACTGCAGTTAAAAACAACAAGGCACCCGTTCCGATTCTGAACGCATCCAAGGTAATCCCGAAAATCTTAAAAATAAAACCTCCGAAGAATAAGAGGACACCGCTGATAATAAGAATCCACAAGGTAATCCATATAGCAAGTGTCTTCCGCTCTTGAACCGTATTGTCTTTAGTGACGGACAAAAATGCCGACATCACAAAAGGAGGCGTAAGAAGGAAGAAGAACTTCACAAATAAAGCAAACGATTCTGATAAAGACATTTTTAGTATTTTATTTGGGTGGGTAGAACGTTTGTCCGGTGATATGTGATCACCGAATCAGCCGTTTAGATTTCAAAGTTATAAATTTCAAAAGTAAGCAGTTTTTCAACTCTGAGATTTTAGAAGCAGATCTTTCCGTTCTAGAGCAAATCGAAGGAAAAATTTCAGCGACTGTCCCGGTTCCGAAATTCGGAATCATAAGAGCTTTTCCAAATCATTTTCTTTAACGAGCCCTTTTCCGTAATCTTCCAAAGAGCCGAGAATCGAAGAAATAAAATTATGATCTTCCCAGTCTGCATAATTCCCGATAACGATCACGGTTTCTTTTGCTCGACTTACAGCTACGTTTAATAAATTGGGGCTTGATGTCACCCAATTCCTCGCACCGAATCCTTCTTTTCCGGTTTTTGAACCCAAGACCAAAATTACGATATCACTCTGTCGGCCTTGAAGGGTATGCACCGTACCTTGACGGGTAACCTCAAACCAACTTCCCTTCGTTCGCCCGTTGCGTCGAAGTTTTCCGGCTACAACCCTGAAAGGAGAACAAATCAAGATGTCCTTTTTTTCAAAAACTTCGCCCATCAAGTGAAGTTCAGCAGTCTTTGCATCAATGTAATCCAAGACTTTGTTTAAGGCATGAATTTCTTCCTCAACGCAATTTGAAAGGCTTGGGATCTTCGGGACAACATCCAGCCAGAAGCTTTTCAAAAATCGTTTTGGAAGCTCCGTGACACGCATATCCTCGGGTAAGACCATTTGCCCTGCATAAGCAATTTTGTTGCTTATATTGAACATCGGCGGATAACTTCTTCGTTGCAGCCGCAAGGGCAAGCCTGTCCAAATTTTTCGGGCCTCATCTCCCATCCAAGTTCCGTAGTCGGAAGTCGCGTCGGCAAGTTCTTGCAGACTCTTCAAATGAGGGGACCATTTTCTTAATAATTCATCTTTACCACATAACAATTCACTTAAAGATTCCGGAAGTGTCACGACCGGCCTAAGTTGCATCGGATCGCCGACAACAATCAAACGCTTCGTTTTCTGCATCAAAAGAAGCGCAGACTGAGGCGTTGCCTGAGAAGCCTCATCGACAATTACCCAAGGCAGCATTTGAGTGCCGAAATTTTTGAATTTATAAGCCGAAGCTGCGAAAGTCGTAGAAATGACAGGAATAAAAAACGCGATCGTTCCCAAAAAGGCAAGTCGGTTCGGACTTCCTAGGTCATACATATTCGCTTGAAGGGAGCCTCGGATACCCTCTACAAAATCGTCTCTTTTAGCGAAAATCGTCAGCTTATGAAGCTGAAGCGCCGATAAAAATAATTGCGTTCTTTTCCTATCAAGTTCTTCGGATGTATATAACCGCCGGACATGGTTCTTTTCTTTATCGCGTCCGGAAAAATCAAAACGGCTTACCGGATTTGATGAAGTTTCATCCTCCTTAGCGAAAAGCAGGGCACGCAAGGACGCGGCTTTTTCTTTAATTTTTCCTTCAGTTAATTTTCCGCTCTCTTCTTTATCCTTTTTATAGCCTTGATATTGAGATCTAAGTTCGGCACCAACCTCTGCCAATAACCGGTTAAAGCGTTCTTTTTCTTCCTTCCACGCTTTTCTGACTTCAGCCGGCCCTCCCAGTCTTTCAATTTCTCTATCTAAGAAAAACTTGAAATAAGTCGTCTTCCCTTTCGGCATTTTTTTCTGACTGAACAGCGTCTTCCAAAGTCTGTTCCAATTTTCAGTTTTACCCAAGGGCACCGAAATAAAACCCCAGGCACCTTTTTCATGATTAAGGTTTTCTACAAGTTCTGAAAAATAATCAAACGGTTCGTCAAAATCGAACTCATAGGGAAGTTCTTTGGTAATGTTTTCGACGGCATTGTTGTTATTTGAAGCAACAATGATAGGAAATTCCTCGACAAATTCTTTCTTAAGGACAGGGACCATCGCACCGTCCCAACCGGCCTTGTACTCAAATATCACTTCGGTTCCGATATCCGGGATCCGAGCTAAAGTTGCAGCGCGGTTGATGACGACCTCTGTGATGAGTTCTTTTAAAATCATCGTCTTCCCGGTACCCGGAGGTCCGTTTACCGTCACGATCGGATAATAAGGATCGCAATCCGCCATGGAAGACACCGCTATCTGCTGGCAGGGAACTAAATATTTTTCTACAGAATTCGGCCAGCGACCCAGAACCATCTTCAGAGGATTTGCCAGATCCAAAAAATCTCGCGGATTTTTAAGAATATCTTTCCGAACGGTATTGCCGTAGGCAAGCTTAAAAAAACGCTTCGATACAGCACTGAGAATTTTATCGGGCCCTTCGGACACTATTCTTTGTTTCGTTTTTTCAAGGAATTCTATGTAAGGAGAATTCATAAAATCGAAATACAAAGCCTTCGGACGCTCATATTGCGAAATTGAGACCCAAATACTGTAACTTGGCCCCAGTCCTGCCAGCTCAAGCCAATCTTTGCAAAGCTCATCGATTTTTTTTACATCCAAAAGATTTTTTTCAGGAAAAATGTCGATAATTTCCTTTAGGCGTCGCCCATTCTGTGCCTCTTGTTCGGAAGCTTTCATGTTGTGAACTAAGGTCCCGCAAAAGTATTTATCCTTCTCATCTTTCTTTGTTACTTCGAACTCTGATTCAAGAGCCAAGTTCCTGATGGCCCTTAAATGCAAAAAATCTTCAACGTCCGCCAAAGAGTCAAAGCTTTGGTCTCCCTTCTTTTTTTCTCCCAAATTAAAGAGTTCACACAAGGCGTAAGACGGTTCTATCGAAGAACCGATAATTTTTCCGAAATGATTTGCTCTCAACACCCCGAGGCAAATCACATCATCGGTTCTTTGCTCTTCGGCAGAAAAATCAGAAAGATCTTGGGAAATATCGATTAAATTGGATCGAAGCAGATGCTCTGCCCTGTCTATAAATTCATTTCTAGCGACAACTCCGACACAAATTGTAATGACCCTAATATATTCGTTCAGATCTTTGGGGTCGGAGGGTAATTTCTTGAGTTCCACCTCCAGACGGTCTCTCTGACTCTTATCCAAATTATTCCAAGTAAATAGGGAGAACCCGGGATTATTGACACCCGCCGGTTGAAAATCATTGAGATTATCTTTATTTAGGTCAAATGGAGTTAACGCTTCGACATGTGTCCAAAGCGAGAGGATTTTGGAAAGATCTTCTTTTTTTAACTTCATAAAATAGGACTTGAATCAGAAAGGGAAGCCGAGCCTCCCTGCATAATTTTACCCATATTTGCAAAGGTTCTTCTTTAGAAATGGCTTGCCGAAATCAAGCGTTTCAGAAATATCTCGCACAAAACGACCTCGGCGTAGAGAAATTGCAAATTAGGTCTTGTGGTTTAACCCCCTCAAGAACAATTAAATCCGACTAAACTGATACTGAAAACTTTGCCTGGCACTCTTTTCTACTTCCGAAATTGCTCAAATTTTCAATTCCGATTATTTCAAATTACTTAACCATTAAAAAATTTCAGATCCATTTTTGTAACTAAGCCTTAGGTCAATCTATTTGACTTAAAACAACCAAAATTAGGTAATAACGCTAGTTTTTACCGAAAATATCAAAAGATATAATTTAAATAACTAAAAATTAAGTTATTTTTGTGACCTTTAGATTTTGTAATAAAGACAATAAGTAAATTTTTTTGACCTAAACCAAATGCCGAACAACCTAGAATTAAAACTTAAATCCATAGAACTCAGCTTTACAGATGAGGACAAAGCTTGCCTTGAAACCTTTTTTCCGCTAGCTGACTCTTTCGCTTCAATTTTAGGAAACGAGTGTGAAGTGGTTATCCATTCGTTGGAAGATTTTAATAATAGCGTCGTCAAGATCGTCAACGGCACCCTTAGTGAAAGGTCTATCGGCGCTCCGATTACCGATTTAGGACTTCGTGTCCTGAAGGAATTTCTCGGAACCGGGTCCCGCGCACCGAAAACTTACTTTACCAATAACAAAGACGGGGGCTTGATGAAGTGTTCCACTGTTTTATTGGTAAATCCGAAAGGTAACCCGATCGGCATGTTCTGCATTAACTTAAATCTCTCCGCTCCGTTATCTTCTTTTCTTGAAAGCTTTATGGCGGCCTTCTCGGAAGGCAGAACTGAGAAAGAAACTTTCGGCTTAAATAACCAGGAAGTCATTGAAAAAACAGTAGAAGATACCATTCGGAAGGTTAACGAAGACCAGGAAATCACCCTTAGAAATAAGAAAAAAACAATTGTCCAAAATCTTTATCGAGTAGGCATATTCGATTTGAAGGGAGCGGTTCGGTATACCGCTTCCGAGCTCGGCATTACCGAGCACTCTGTCTATAAGTATGTAAGACAAATACAAAATCAAAAAACCGATCTTTAATCCTCTTCCAAGAAGGAATGCTATGAAGCAAATAATCGCAACAAAAAAAGCGCCGCTCGCGATCGGCCCTTACTCCCAAGGAGTGAGTTCAGGAGGTCTGATTTTCATTTCCGGCCAGCTCCCTATCGATCCTGCGACAGGTGAGATGCCCGCCGACATCAAAGCTCAGACTCGGCAATCGCTTGAAAATGTCAAGGCAATCGTCGAAGCAGCCGGCTGCTCACTTTCCGATGTCTGCAAGACGACTTGCCTCCTCTCGGATATCAAAGATTTCGCTGCATTCAACGAGGTCTATGCCGAGTTTTTTCCCTCGGATGCCCCCGCTAGATCAGCTTTTGCAGTCCTCGATCTGCCAAAAGGTGCAAAGGTAGAAATTGAGGCCTTTGTGCAGAAATAGGAGATTTCATCATGGAAGTTGTCATTCTCTGTCTAATTGTTATCGCGTTTATCGTCTATTTGCTCTTGAAGGGCTGGTACCCCCAGGCTGTTTTGTTCCTAGGCGGCCTCATCCTCTTGAGCTTCACTGCTATCTTTGATTGGGGAACCATTCTCGGAGCTAAACAAACCACCCACTTCGTCGGTTTTGATATTTTCAAAGCTTTCGGTACCGGTTTCTCCAGCCGTATCGCAGGCTTGGGTTTAACTTTGATGTCCATCGGCGGTTTCTCTAAATATATGGAACACGTCGGAGCCTCCGGAGCGCTTTTCGCAGTTTTTGAAAAGCCTTTGAAGATGATCCATTCACCTTACATTCTCTTGGGTGCCAGCTTCCTGGTCTCCCAAATTATGGTTGTCTTCGTCCCTTCTCATGCAGGTTTGGCCCTTTTATTAATGGTCACTCTTTATCCGATTCTGGTCCGCTCCGGGGTTAGCCCGATGTCCGCATTAGGTGTCATCGGCTGCGCTCAGTTCATCGACGTAGGCCCGGGCTCAGGTAACGCCATCCTTGCAGCTCAGACCGCTGGAATTGATGTTTCCGAATACTTTGTCCATTACCAGTTACCAGTTTTCGTCACAGTAACAATCGTCCTGGTTTTCGTTCACATGATTGTTCAACGCTGGTGGGATAAAAAAGAAGGCTGGGTTTTTGACCCTGAAAAAGTAAAAACTTTGGCAGGTGTGAAATCTGCCGAATCCGGTGAAAAGGTACCGAGAATATACGCTATTCTCCCGATCCTTCCTCTCTTCCTTATCATCTTCTTCTCTAAGGTTGCGGGCAGTACCATCCGTGTGGACGTCGTCACGGCTATGGTTATTTCAACCATTATCTCCATCTGTTTTGAATTGGTTCATCGCCGTAACATCAAAGAAGTTTTCGGTTCCTTCAAGATCTACTTCGAAGGTATGGGTAAGATCCTGGTCTCTGTAGTATCCCTTATCGTTTGCGGTGAATTCTTTGCCTCCGGCCTTATTAAATCGGGCTTTATGAGCACAATTATTCATGCAGCGGATTCTGCCGGTTTCGGTTTGGCTACCATGGTCATTATCGGCGGCGCATTACTTTGGATCTTCGCTTTCATCATGGGTTCCGGCAATGCTGCATTCTTCTCATTCGCACCGTTAATGCCGGCTGTTGCAAAACAGTTAGGCGTTGAAATTGTTCAGCTCATCTTCCCGCTTCAAATTCTCGTTTCCTTCGGCCGAGTTTCTTCTCCGATTACCGGCGCCATCATCGCTATTTCAGGTATCGCTGGAGTCTCGCCCTTTGCTGTGGCCAAACGAACAGTCATTCCTATGCTGGTAGCCACTGTCCTGGTATACATCCTCTACTTCTGCTTCTATTACTAATTCTCCCAAACATCCAAAAGGAGTGAATCATGAAAATTACAACTGAAATTCTTCATAACGGCCGCGGCGACCAAGACGTCGAAGTTCGTTCTGTAAACCCGGTGCTTATGCGTGCCTCTACCATTCTCTTCAAAGACTATGACACATGGCAGCACTACAGGGATCTTCGTAAAACAGACCGTGTTCTGAGCTACGGTGCAAGAGGTACCACCACTAATTTCGAATTAGAAAAGCTTGTCTGTCTCCTCGAAGGCGGTTACAGAGCCCAGCTCTTCCCGACCGGACTTGCTTCTTTGGCAATGGTACTTTTAAATTACGCAGAAACCGGCGCCCATTTCATCGTTTCCGACGCTATTTACGGTCCTGTCAGAACCGTTTGCGACCTCTTCCTTAAGCGCGTAGGCGTAGAAGTAGACTTCTGCAAGGCCGACGGATCGGATGTGGAACAATTGATCAAGCCTAATACCAAACTGCTCCTGTTGGAAAGCCCGGGATCTATTCTTTATGAAGTCGTCGATTTGCCGAAGGTTAGCAAGATTGCACATGATCACGGAATTATTGTCGCTATCGACAATACTTATTCTTCCGGATATCTCTATAACCCGCTGCAACTCGGAGCTGATATTTCCGTAATCGCTGCAACGAAGTACCTCTCGGGCCATTCAGACGTAACCATGGGCATCGTGGTCTGCAATGAGAAGGCATGGAAAACTTTTGACAAACTTCCTGAAGCTCTCGGCTTTACAACCAGCCCTGACGATTGCTACCTGGTGCTTCGCGGAATGCGTACCCTGGCTGTCCGTATGGCTCAGCATGAACGCAACAACGACAAGGTTGTTGAATACTTAAAGACCCGTCCTGAAATTAAGACAATCTTTTATCCCAAACTCGAATCCCATCCTAACCATGATGTCTTTATCAGAGATTACAAAGGCACAAACGGTATGTTGACGATTGAGTTTGCCGACGGCTACACCAAGGAAGATGCAGCAAAATTCACGGACGCATTAAAGTTATTTGCATGCGGCGCAAGCTGGGGCGGATACGAAAGTTTAGCCACCGTTACAGTTCCTCCTCGCACTGCTTCTGACTGGAGCGACAGAGGGCCTTTCGTCAGATTCCACATCGGTTTGGAAGATCCGGAAGACTTGATCGAAGATATTGCTCAAGCTTTGGATTCAATCAAAAAGTAATTTGACCCTGAGATCCTGAAACTCCCCTTTTTCATTTGGATGTGACTAAACCTTAGTCACATCCTTTTTTTCCAACTTGTTAAGGTTAAATGCGTCCTCCTTGTAAAATAAGAAAGATTTTCTAAGGATTTTTCTTCGTGAATCAGTGTTAAGTTTCGGCCTTCCGATTTCCGTAAGAGCTAAAGAAGAGAACTCGGTTCGATTCAAAAGAGTGCGTTTTAGATTTAGGGAACCTCTGCACAAAAGGTGGGTGATATGCTATAATTAGCACACTACCGAAAAGTGTGACTATGAAGATT
>ENA-UPXC01002532-UPXC01002532.1-human-gut-metagenome-genome-assembly--contig:-NODE-2532-length-21303-cov-9.243569_pt1 | contig 21303 bp, 20 predicted proteins | sample MGYA00250047_ERZ773371 | MGnify/ENA primary metagenome ERZ773371 (study PRJEB29103, sample SAMN06111975) | human gut metagenome | biome: human gut; feature: ankylosing spondylitis patient; material... | reverse complement strand
GGTAGTGGATTTTGCCGATTCGGAATGCGAAGCATCGGCAAAATCAGTTACTGTTTGCGCAAGGCGTGAACAGTAACCTGCAAACAGAAAATCTCTGCCGGATATTCCCGGCAGAGATTTTCCCAATTCGATCTCCATACAAGATCTGATTACACCACAATATTTATATTATGCGGATAATCTTTCCAACAGCTGCTTAGCACCCTCACAGCCGCATCTCAAATTATCGTTAAAAGTCAACTTCAGTTCCGTAATATGTGCAGGTAAGCAGCTTCGCCATATTCGCAGGATCGATCTCTCTCGGGTTCGATCCGGTACATGCATCGCCAACCGCGAGTTCCGCGATACGGTCCACCTTCTCCTTAAATTCGTCCTCATTGATACCGAATTCTTTCAGTGTCTTCGGAATATTCAGCTTCTCATTGAATTCATTGATCTTCGCGCAGAGACTGTTAATCAGGGCCTGTCTGGATCTTCCCTCTAATCCCATTCTTCTTGCGATCTCCGCGTAACGCTCAGCTGCGACGGTATCCTTCGCGTTATACTGGATGACATACGGAAGATAGATCGCGTTCGCGCATCCGTGCGGAATATGTCCGGTGGAGAACGCAGCTCCCGTCTTGTGGGCCATAGAGTGAACGATTCCAAGAAGCGCATTGGAGAATGCCATTCCCGCGAGACACTGCGCGTAATGCATCTCCTCTCTCGCATGGGTATTTCCATTGTAAGATGCCGGAAGGTATTCCAGAACCATCTCGATCGCCTGAAGTGCCAGCGGATCCGTAAACGGTCCGTTTAATGTGGAGACGTACGCCTCGATCGCATGGGTCAGGGCATCCATACCGGTATAGGCAACCTGTTTCACCGGAAGTCCCATCACGAGATCCGGATCTACGATCGCAACGTCCGGAGTAATATTAAAGTCAGCCAGCGGATATTTCACTCCGGTCTGATAGTTTGTGATAACAGAGAATGCCGTTACCTCTGTAGCTGTACCGGATGTGGACGGAATCGCCGCGAATCTTGCTTTCTGTCTCAGTTCCGGGAAGCTGAACGGAGTGATCAGGTCTTCAAATGTAGTCTCCGGGTACTCATAGAACGCCCACATCGCCTTCGCCGCATCGATCGGGGAACCGCCGCCCATGGATACGATCCAGTCCGGCTCAAACTTGCGCATCGCTTCCGCGCCTCTCATAACGGTCTCCACCGACGGATCCGGTTCTACGCCCTCAAAAACTTCAACTTCCATTCCACCGTCTTTTAAGTAATGAACAGCCTTGTCAAGGAATCCCTGGCGTTTCATAGAACCGCCGCCTACTACGAGAAATGCCTTCTTTCCCTTCAGATTCTTCAGTTCTTCCAGACATCCTTTTCCATGATAAATGTCTCTCGGTAATGTAAATCTTGCCATACGCTCTCTTCTCCTTTCACAATTCTGTCATTACAGACAGGGATCTCACGTTTCCGACCTGTGTTTCACAGGTTTTATCAGGAACCAATCACGCTTCGCTTTTCTAAGTTCTATAAACATTATACTATTGTTAAATAATTAACGCAAGTATTTTGTTATTAATTTTATAACATTTTTATATCGTCTCTCTTTACTTTTCATGAGCAGTGAATGCGAGATCAAAAATATCTTCCAGCAGAATTCTTTCCCCTTCCTCTAAAATCAAACAATGACTCTCCTCGTCCACTCTCTTTATATGACCAGAGATCGTCCGATATGCTCCTCCGGCCTTCTTTTCATCGGGTACAAAAAAGGTTACTGTGATTTCCGGACGGGATTCCTGTTTTTCCAATAGAAGCCGCAGATTCTCATTCAGTTTTTCCTTTTCATATTCATCCAGCTCGATCCGCTTTTCTGTAATACGTTCCGTCTCTTTTAATACTGCGCCAAATCCGGTGAGCGCAGCAAAGGGAGCAAACTGGGCTGCCCTGTCCCTCACCGGCATCCGGGTATGCTTTGATTCTCCCGGATATGGAAGATCGATCATATCCCGATATTTCTCCCATGTACTCATGCCCTGTGACCTCCGATCTGGCTGTTCCGCTTTACCGCGGTCGCGCCCTCTTCCAGATTCATTCCCTTTAAGACCGCATTCTTTCCGAACTTTTTCTTGATCTCCAGAACCGCCTGCTGCATCCGTTTTTCCCGCGCCAATTCTTCCTCTTCCTTCTTTTTCTGCTCCACCTGTGTGCCGTAATCGGTAAAGAGATTCAACTGTTCGTACTCCTGCACTTTCTGTTCCGTTCCCTCACAGACCACATGGTTTGCGGAAATCGCGATCCGGCGCACAAGAAGCTTTGGATTCATGATCTCATCGTAGAGCTCCATAACCGCCTCCGTGATCCGTTTCGTGGAGGAAGTTTGCCCGCCAAGATTTCTGGAGCCGTGGGCGTGTTTCGGGATCCGTCTTCCATAACGGTCCGTGGATATCTCCCCGCTGTAGTTCTTTCTGAGTTTTGAATCCGTCAGGTTTTCGATATCGTATCCCACCGTCAAGACCACCTGGTCCGCTGTCAGCTTTTTCTCCACAAGATCCAGAGCCAAAAGGTCCGCCATCTCCCGCACGACGAGCCTTGCCTTCTGGACGGTATATGGACAGGCAAGAACCTGCCCGGATCCGACGCTGTGGTTTTCCGGCTGGTACGCCTTGACATCCGCGATCGTACACGGCTCATACCCCCAGGCATGGTCGATCAGAAGTTCCGCGTTGACACCGAACATCCGGTACAGAAGATCTTCGTTATAATAATCGTTTTCCTTTCCGAGGGAGCATCTGGCGATATCCCCCATCGTGTAGATTCCCCGTTCTTCCAGTTTTTTCGCGTATCCCCGGCCCACACGCCAGAAATCCGTCAGCGGACGGTGTCCCCACAGATATCTCCGGTAACTCATCTCATCCAGTTCCGCGATACGCACTCCGTCCGCGTCAGGTTCGATGTGCTTTGCCATAATATCCATCGCGATCTTTGCAAGGTACAGATTCGTTCCGATCCCCGCAGTCGCCGTAATTCCGGTTTCTTTCTGCACATTCCGGATCATCCGTGTCGTCAGCTCATGCGCCGACATATGGTATGTCTCAAGATAGGAAGTCAGGTCGATAAAGACCTCATCGATCGAATAGGAATGGATATCTTCCGGTGCCACATATTTTAAATAGATCTGGTAAATTTGTGAACTTTTCTCCATATAGTGGGCCATCTGCGGCGGCGCAGCGATAAAATCCAGCGCAAGATCCGGTCTTTTCGTCAGTTCAACCGCATCACAGGAACTTCCCGTGAATTTTCCACCGGGGGCCCGCCGCCTTCTCTCCCGGTTCACCTCTTCCACCTTCTGCTCCACCTCAAAGAGGCGCGCGCGTCCGGGAATCCCATACGCCTTTAAAGAAGGCGATACCGCAAGGCAGATCGTTTTCGATGTCCGGCTCCGGTCCGCGACGACAAGGTGCGTCGTCATCGGATCCAGTTTTCGATCCACCACCTCAACAGAGGCGTAAAATGACTTCAGATCGATCGCTGCGTAAATTCTGTTTGATCTATCCATCTTGCTCATTCTATCCGCCATAGCCCGTCTCCCTTCCGACATCAATTTCCATTTCCCCCACATACCTTCACAAAATATATGCACTCATTGGCAAGATCAAATTTAAAAAATCCCTATGCGGCCGCGCCGGATCCGCTTCAAACACCTGAATCCGCCCATTATCCGGTCCCCGGTCCTTAAACGCCGGAAACATAAATCCGCAGACCGGCATCCCCGGCTCATAATCTCCGCTCACCGGGCACACCGCACAGATCAGGAACCGGTAAACTTCCTCCGATTCCCAGAGGCTTTCCTTATCCTTTGCCTTTCTCGGAACATCATAATTCCCGTGAAAGAAATAGACCGCATAATCCCCCGACGCCGGATATTTTTCCCCAAACACTTCATAAAAAATATCAAGCAGTGCATCGTTTTTCAGCTCACACTCCCGCAGTGCGCAGAGCAGCTGCCACACACTCCCGGGCTTTTTCTCCTCCCCCGAAAAGACATATTCCTTCAACGCCACATTCGTCTCCGAAAACGGGATCGTCTTCGCGATATCAAGATTCTTCTGCTGATCTGGCAGGGAGAGCTGACGGAAATTCTTATTAAATGTCCCGTCTACAAACCCGTCCCTATCCAGATAAGCCCCTGCAATCCGGTCAAATCAGTTTCTCTTCAATGTCATTCTTCTCGTAAGCTCCAGCATATCCTCACGGTTGATCTGATTCATATATTTTCTCCGTTTTCTCTGTTATTTAGTCTTAGCTTTTATTCAGTCTTATCTGTCATCTTCCAGCACTCCAAAAAACCTACAGAACCTGTCACCAACATCCCTTACTAATACATAGCCACTAAATGTCTCTGCGGCTTTCCTAATATGGTTTATCTCGATTCCAGACTCAATTCTCTCCCTAAAATCTTATGTTTCCATTATACATTCAGAACATATGTTCGTCAAGTTTTTCTATCTTTTCCTTCTTACAAGACTTACAGGACCTGCTGCCGACAGCCTCTTCCAACTTCATCGCAACAAAAAAGACCCCGCAGAGCATTCACACGCCCCGCAGGATCTCCCCAATTTCTCTTTTCCAAATTTAAATGGAATGCTGTCTCACATACTCCCAGGTATAAGTGCCGCTTTTTCCCTCATCCTCAAGGATAAACGGTGTGATCTCCTTATATCCCTCATCCTCCATCATATTTGCCGCCTCAAGACATGACTCAAGGTTATTTTCAAAATCTACGGAAATATATGGATTCTTGTCGGAATCTCCGTTGCCGTCCTGATCTAAATGTGCAATCGCGTACTGCATATTGGTAACTTCCTTTCTCATAAATATTTTTGATCAACCTGATTATAGCATAGCGCGGATAGGATATCAAGTAAATATCAGTAATTATTCCTGTTTTTATCTTGTCTGTTATTTCCTGTCCTTTCCCTGTTTTCTGTTTCTTCCTAATAAGATGCAGCCTCTGTCCATACGAGTCATTTTTTATCAAAAGATACCGTGAAAATCCTCAAAAACAAAGCCTTTCGTCTTCTTGACAATCCCCAGTGTTCACGCTATAATACAGAGAATGTAAAGCTAAAAATTATAAAGGGTCATTCTGCCCCGAAACAATAAGAAAGGTAAGACGTCATGGCTGATAAGAAACATATTTTAACTTATGCAGGACTGAAAAAATACGAGGATGAGCTTCAGGATCTGAAAGTAAACCGCCGTCGTGAGATTGCCCAGAAGATCAAAGAGGCAAGAGAACAGGGAGACTTATCCGAGAACGCCGAGTACGATGCTGCGAAAGACGAGCAGAGAGATATTGAGTTAAGAATCGAAGAGCTCGAGAAGCTGTTAAAGAACGCGGAGGTCGTTGTTGAGGACGAGGTAAACCTTGACAAGATCAACGTCGGATGTATCGTAAAGGTTTACGATGTCGATTTCGACGAGGAGATGGAATTCAAGCTCGTTGGTTCCACAGAGGCAAACAGCCTTGAGAATAAGATCTCCAACGAGTCCCCGGTCGGACACGCGCTGATCGGAAAACGCGTTGGTGACGTTGTTGACGTTGAGACACAGTCCGGAGTTATCCAGTATAAGGTACTCGATATTAAAAGAGTCGATTGATCGCCGCCGTGTACAGACGGGAAGCTTCCGGACTGAAAATTCTGTACACGACCATATCGATCATACACAAAGACTACAGTGAAGGAGAAATAGAAAAGTGGCTGAACAGCAGAATCAGAACAAGAATGCAAATGCAAAAGAGCAGGATATCCACCAGCTCTTAAAGGTGCGCCGCGAGAAGCTTTCTGAGTTACAGACAGAGGGCAGAGACCCGTTCCAGATCACAAAATATGATCAGACAGCTCACAGCGCAGATATCAAGGATCATTACGCAGAATATGACGGAAAGGAAGTTTCCATCGCAGGACGTATTATGTCCAAGCGTGTCATGGGTAAAGCTTCCTTCTGCAACGTCCAGGATCTCAAGGGCAACATCCAGTGCTATGTATGCCGCGATGACCTCGGTGAGGATTCCTACAAAGACTTCAAGAGAATGGATATCGGCGATATCGTCGGCATCAAGGGCTTTGTATTCACAACAAAGATGGGCGAGATCTCTGTTCATGCCCATTCCGTAACACTTCTCTCCAAGAGCTTACAGATCCTTCCGGAGAAGTACCACGGACTTACAAACACAGATACCCGTTACCGTCAGAGATACGTTGACCTGATCATGAACGAGGACGTTAAGAAGACATTCGTTATGCGTTCCAAGATCATCAGCTGCATCCGCAGATACTTAGATGACCTCGGATTCCTTGAGGTCGAGACTCCGATGCTCGTCGCAAACGCAGGCGGTGCTGCCGCGAGACCGTTCGAGACACACTATAACGCTCTCGACGAGGATGTAAAGCTTCGTATCTCCCTTGAGCTCTACTTAAAGAGACTCATCGTCGGCGGTATGGAGCGCGTTTACGAGATCGGCCGTGTATTCCGTAATGAAGGTCTTGATACAAGACACAACCCGGAATTTACTCTTATGGAGTTATATCAGGCATACACGGATTACCAGGGAATGATGGATCTCACAGAGGATATGTTCCGTCATATCGCAAAGCAGATCTGCGGATCCACAACGATTCCGTACGCAGATGTCGAGATCGACCTTGGAAAGCCGTTCGAGCGCCTTACCATGATCGACGCGATCAAAAAATATACCGGTATTGATTTCAATGAGATCACTACGACTGAGGAAGCAAAGAAATTAGCAGATGAGAAGGGCGTTCACTACGAGGATCGTCATGTCCGCGGCGACATCATCAACCTCTTCTTCGAGGAATTCGTTGAGGAGCACCTGATCCAGCCGACCTTCATCACAGACCATCCGATCGAGATCTCCCCGCTTACCAAGAAGAAACCGGGTCACCCGGAGCAGGTTGAGCGTTTCGAGCTCTATATCTATGCCCGTGAGATGTGCAACGCATACTCCGAGTTAAACGACCCGATCGACCAGAGAGAGCGTTTCAAAGCACAGGAAGCAGCACTTGCTGCCGGTGATGACGAGGCAAATACCACTGACGAGGACTTCTTAAATGCCCTTGAGATCGGTATGCCGCCGACCGGTGGTATCGGATACGGTATCGACCGTCTTGTTATGTTATTTACAAACTCCCCGGCGATCCGTGACGTACTGCTCTTCCCGACAATGAAGTCCTTAGATTCCGACAAAAAATCTTCCAAGTCTTCCGTAGCCGCTCCGGCAGCAAAGACTGTTGAGAAGATCGATTTCTCCAACGTTAAGATCGAGCCGATCTTCAAAGAAATGGTTGATTTCGAAACATTCGCAAAATCCGATTTCCGCGCAGTTAAGATTTTAGCCTGTGAAGCGGTACCGAAGTCCAAGAAACTCCTGAAGTTCACATTGGACGACGGAGAGCGCAAGGACCGCGTGATCTTAAGCGGTATTCACGAGTATTACGAGCCGGAAGAGCTGGTTGGAAAGACAGCAATCGCGATTGTGAACCTTCCGCCGAGAAAGATGATGGGAATCGATTCCGAAGGTATGCTGATCTCAGCAGTCCATGAGAAAGATGGCCATGAGGGACTGAACCTCCTGATGGTCGATGACAGAATCCCGGCCGGTGCAAAGTTGTACTAATAACGAAACAATCTACTGTGCCCGGGTGGTTCCTTACGGAGCCGCCTGGGCACATTCTTTTTACATTAAAATACGCATCACATCGCCATTGATCTGATAACGGGAATGTGATGCGTACTTTTTTCATATGAATGTCTCCTGATCGCGGGTTACAGGACCCGCGATTTTACCATTCAGCCGTTCTACTTCGTGATCTGGAAGGACCGGTTGATCGGGGAGGCCAGATAGTTACCGCCAAGGACAACGACTGTCATGGTATAACGTCCCGGTTCTGTCGGCGGAGTTGTGGTGCTGGAGTATGCTCTCCATTTGCTTGTAAATCCGGAGGGATGAGGCGTTTTCTTTTTCATATCTGTATCCTCATGTTTCTCTTTAATTTTTTATTTTTCCTTACTTCTCTTTTTCATCACAAGACCTGCCGCCAGAAGGACCGCGCCTGCGGAGAGCAGAATCCCTACCGGCCACCACAGCTGTCCTGTCTGGGGAAGCTTCTTTTCGTTCTCCACGGTTGTCTCCGTAGATGTCTCTGTTTCACTCTCTGCCGTACTCTCCTCCACTCTGGTTTCCGACTGTGTCTCCGCATCTGTGATCGTCACCGTCTCGTCAGCCGCTGTTGTGATCGTCGGCTTCTTATTCGGAGTCGGATCCCAGTCGTCATCATCGCTGTCATCATAATAACGGGTCGGAGAGGTCGGATTCGATGGATCCGTCGGGTTTGTGGGTTCCGTTGGGTTTGTCGGGTTTTCCGGTTCTTCAATATCACACTTGATATCTGCTTCCGCCGCGGCACCGCCCGCTTCCACGAGAACCGGTGCCGGAATGTAGGTCTTGCCGCCAACGGTCAGTGGATCCCCCGTCACAAGATAGAGAGTCTCTCCATCCGGAAGATTCCGAAAAACCACATGCTTTCCGCTTCCCGTTCCGGTCCGGTAAGGCTGGATCCCCTGCGCCTTCACAAAATTTGTCAGAGTGATCGCAGCCTCTCTGGAACCACCTCCGGAAACATCCGCACCGGATGCCTGAAATTTCTCATTCAGCACATAGACACCCGCCTGTTTTTCTGCAACCCGATAGAGATATACCGTCATTCCGGTCTGTTCTGTTTTTATGTTCAGACTACCCCGCTGTGCCGCGTAGGACGGATTTTGAAATATCACCATCCATACCGCAAGCACGGCAAAAATAAAGCCCAGGATCTTATTCTTTTTCCGAATTCCTGTCATCTTGGATTCCTTCCTTCTACATCGATTTCTGTATCTGATCTACATGCTTCTTTTTCTCTTCCCTGCTGCTGCCGCTGTGCCCATAAACAGGAGTCCAAGACCCGTGAACATTCCCCGTCCCATTCCGCCTGTGGACGGAACCTTCTTATCGAGGACCGCACCTTCCACGGAGTCATGTTCTCCATCGTTGACCCAGGCTTCGTTAAACAGCTCGTCCCCCTGGATCGCGTCGTCTGTCACGACCGCTTCATAGGTCACTGTAATCGGATTTTCACCCGTCAGATCTTCATAATCGATGATTCCGGTATTAAAGAGGTTTACAAGATCAACCTCAACCCGGAATGCGTTGGAACCACTGGCTGTTACCGTGTAATACCCGGAAGGAACTTCTTTTCCATCCCTGCCCGCAGTCACACGGAGCGTACCGTCGATAAACTTCAGATACCGGCTCATCTCATCGTGGAAGACCATGGTCTCCACAACAGAATCCGGGATCGCATATTTTTCATCTGCTAAAAGGAACTGTCTGGCAATCTCATTGTCGTAGTTGTCCCTGATTACGCTTCCCGCTCTTCCGGCACCGGATGCGCTGTACATGCGGACTGTCTCCGCACCGGACGCACTGTGTACGCGGACTATTCCCGCGCCGGACGCACTATGTACGCGGACTTTGCGAATCTCCCTTGCGGAGTTTGCCGGTGAGGCGTTGGATGCCGTTACAACATAGCGTGCAAGCAGCTTTGGAAGACTGGAGTTCAGTGTAAACTCGATCTTCTTTCCCTGACTTACGGTTCCGATCTCATCCTCGCCGTCTGCCTTTTTATCGATCGGATAACTTGTCGTCTCGTAGATGTCCGCGCCATGAGCCGCCTTGATCTGGAATCCCGTCTCATATCCGCCGGAAGCTACCGATACGATATGACGGTTTTCCGGAAGGTCATCATCTACCTTCGCCACAGCCGCCAACGAAGAAAATGCCATGGCAGCCGTCATCGCAGCAGCGGCTGCGGTGACGGTCATGAAACTTTTCCATGATTTTTTCATGTCTCTACCTCGTTCTCATAACTAGCAACAATCCGAAAAGTCTGAATTACTGTTCTTCTTTCTTTTTCTTACCTGTCACGATCACAGCACCTGCTGCAACTCCCATCAGGGCGATTCCTGCTGCTGTGAAGGCTTTTGTTCCAACTCCACCGGTGGACGGAACATCTGGATCGATGACCGGGCCGTCAACGATATCCTCTTCGCTGTCGTTGACCCATGCACGGTTCTCCACCTTGTCTCCATTGATAACACTGTCTTTTACCGTTGCGTCATAAGATACGACGATCTGTGCCGCATTCTTCAGCTGATCATACGAGATCTGACCATCATTAAACGCTGCCACAAGTCCTACTGTTACCCGGAAAGTCTCACCTTCAAGATCTGTACGCACCATGTAATATTTCTCCGGCAGTTCCACAAGCTTTCCATTATTCATGATTTCGACTTTCAATGTAGCCTGATTAAGAGAAAGATTACTGCTCATCTTATCATGGAATATCAGCTGATAAGACTTCTTTTCTATAATATATGGTCTGTCATCATCTGGTCTGTCGTCATTTGGAGTACGTCTTTTTACCTGCGCTGACAGTGACTGCGGCAGATTGGATTCCAGTGTAAAAGAAATAACATCTCCTGGCCTTGCTGCCTCGATACGGTCCTGACCATCCGCTTTTTTGTCCACCGACGGTTTACTTTCCTTATCGCTGTCCCAGTAAATTCCATCTTTAAAATAAGTGAACGTTTTGATCAGATTGTTTTCATCAATTCCCGTAATGCTCAACGTTCTGGATCCACTTTCATTCGCTGCATCCACCAACTCCTCGATCTTTGCTTTGGATCCATCCGGATTTAATCCGGCATCAATGCCAAAATCTTCAATTCCTGTCACTCTCCAGCAGCCTTCGCTGTTCTCCGGCGCATGATATGTCGCATAAAATTCAATGGTTCCCGGCTCCACCGCCTCAACATAAAAACTGTTTACGCCCATCTCATTGGAGGTCAATACTGGTGAGATCGTTTTCCCGTTTTCTCTCAGATTCACAAGTCCCACAAGTGCATTCACAAATGTGTTTCCAGAGATATCCGCGCGAACGGCCCCTGTATTACTCAGATCCTGAATCACTACTTTGGCGCGCAGATCATCCGTACCGGTTACCTTATTATTCTTAAAACTCAGCACTCCGCCATCCGAGCCGCCGCCAAAATATCCATGAATAGCAAAGCTACAGTCACGGACCGTATTCCCACTGACCATATTTCCAGATTCCGGAACTACAAAATTATCTCCAAAGAATTCAACTGCCTGCTTAAAACCTGAAATTTTACAATTTTTCACATCAAATCCCGGACTGTCAAATAAAATACCATCCGCAAATTGTGAATCTGTTCCCTTGATCGTACAGTTTTCAACATGAAGAGAAAAGCCAGTTCCACCTACTGCGCCATTGTGATTGGAAACCGCTGCTGTAAACTTTCCCTCTTCAGCCGGTACATTTCCAGCATCAATTGTAAGTCCTTTTAAAGTAATATTACTGCCAAACGCGTTAATTCCGCCAGCATCTGAAAGGTTGTCTGCCACTGACGCATTCATCACCTGAATAACGCTGTTTTTCTCTCCCTCAACCGTGATGTTCTTAAAATCTGCCGGAATTGTAAATCGGTCATATGTACCAGACTTTATTTTGATGGTCCACCCATCTTTATTTCCGTTCCCCGAGATCTGATTTATGGCCTCCTGGATATCCCCGGCTCCATCCTTCGCGTCAGCAACCGCTGTCTTTGACTCCAGATCGAGAGTTGCCCCAAAAGCGGTTCCTGAAAATGCTGTCATCGCTGCTGCCGCTGTGCAGACTACTAAAACCTTGTTCATTTTCTTTTTCATTTTCGATTCCCTCCATGTCAATTTATGTCGAAAAAAGCTCCGTTTTCACTTTTTGTGAACCGGCGCATTTTTTTCATCATTCTTCCGGTTCTGTTACCCGGTGTCCGCGGACAAGGAGCCTGTGGGTATTTACCCCATACGGAGTACAGGTATAAAGCGTCACAAGGTCTTTTCCGTTCTGGACATAAAGTTCTTCCGTCTCTTCCGGAAGTGTTACGAGGATCTGATCCACCTCATACGTGAATGTCTCGTTTAAGACATCCAGAGTGAACCGATCTCCCACTTCTAGTTTGTCCAGGTCAGTGAACAGTTTCGCCTTCACAAGACCGTTATGGGCGGCCAGCACACAATGGGTATTTTCACCGCCCACCGGCAGGCTTGTCCCATACCAGAAACCGGCGCCCGACTGAAGCGCCCGCTCTTCCGTTCCGTGGTAAATGGGAACGTGGACCCCGATCTTCGGAATGTCCACATATCCCATCATCCCTGTTTCCCATGGATCCAGAAGGTGGTCAAGCTCCTCCCGTTCCTCTGCGGGAACCAGAAACTGTTCCTCTTTCTTTGCAAGTCTTTCATTGTACTCTCTGGCCGCCTGGATCATTCCTTCGCAGTCGATCCCCTGAAACCGGTCATACGCCGCGATCGCCTTGTTGAACTGATACTGATAGTACCAGTCACAGATATGCGGGTACAGAAAAATTCCCAGTCCCAAAAGAAACATGACTGCTATGAGGATCCCGCGCCCGGTGAGCCATGAAGGTTTCCTGCCGGAATTACCGGATCCATGCTCCATTTGCATCTACCTGATATCCATCCGGTGTTGTGGTGTTCGCAAGTATTGCGCCAAGTGTTCCCTTGTCGGATGCTGTGTTGAAGTAATACCACTTGCCGTCGATCTCATGCCAGCCGGTGTACATGTGTCCTCTTGTGTTGTCCCGTTATCCTCCGTGAACTCGCCGCCCTCTAAGATCCAACGTCCGGACTTACCAGCTGCGTTTGTGGCTTTGCCTCTTGTGGAGGTGCTATAGTCATAATCACTGCCACTGCCGCTTGATCTCCACTTGTAGGTGATCGTGAAGGTCGTTCCATCTTTTCCTACAATATATCCAACCGGGAATTTATCCCAGGTCTGATCGCTGTAACTGCTGCTCTTACCCTTGGATGCAGGAATATCCGCAAGCGTGAGTTTCGTTCCAACCTCAAAGGTCTTTGTAAGTTCTGTCTGACCGTTCTCAGTAAATGTTCCGTTATATGCAGCTGTCTTGTTAAGCTCAATATCCGGATCTGTAGCTGTTGACGCTGTTCCATCAAAGTTATATTTCTTTGCAGCCGGTGTCAGCGTACCAGATGGTTCACCTGACACATCCGCCAACGACACCCCCGGCACAGACCCAACGACCATACAGGCCGTCATGAGTGCTGCCATAACACGTTTTTTCATTCCGCGCTTCTTCATCTCTCTTTTCCTCCTTCTTTGAATCGTGGATCGTAACTGTATCTCTGTCGAACAGTTACTGTGAGTCAATATTTCAATTGCTGCACACAAGATTCTTCTGCCTCTGTATGCTCACAAAGCTCCTCCTTTCCCCCTTGCTCCTTAAAAATTTATAAAAATCACTCCCTAAACTGCATTCTATGCAGCAGAGCTGCCCGGTATTCCTGCGGTTGGAAGTGTTTTTATCAGTATTGTGATCCCCCTGCGTCCTCAGGAATTTTCTTCGCGATATTTCGCTAAAAATGGATCATATAACCGCTTTTCCGCGTCCAGCCGTGCCTGAACTGCCTCCTCATAGGTTGCGAAGCTGCCAAGATTGTAGGACTTTCCCTGAAAGCCAATGGATGCTCTCCATCGGTTGTTTTCTCTTCTGTATACTTCGCGATGACCGGAAGTATTATTGGAAAATGTCTTTCTGCACGCGATCCGCTCCACACAGGTTCCGTCCATAAAATGGATGGCTTTCTTCATATTTACCTTTCTCTGTGCTTCCTGAAGACAGCCGCAGCTTCTTGTGACCCCGGAGCGGAGATTCTCTTTTCGGCAGATGCATTGTTTTCCACAGTCACACTGGCAAAGCCAGTAGTCACTCATCCTTCCCGGACGATCCGCGCGATCACCTTCGGACGATCCACTTTGCTCCATCGTACCTTCCTTTTTTTCTGTCAGCTCCGCTGCAGGTCCCAGAACCACAAGCCTGCCGTACCGCTGTCCGGTGAGATCAAGGCGTTTTTCCTGGATTCGGATCCGTCTCCTGCAGCCACAGTTCTTCGTATGTCCGTTTTTCAGGTGTGAATCTTCTACGGTGCATGTATTCCCGCAGTCACACCGGCACCGCCAATAGGTTTTCAGTTTTCCCGGAATCTTCACTTTTTCAATTACCACAAGACTTCCGTATCGTTCTCCGATCATACATTTTTTCATTCAAAAAAGCCGTTCATGACATAATGTGTATTATGTCATGAACGGCTTGTCTTAAAAGAGTATGCATCGTTCTTACATGAAATCTGTATACTTTTACGCTTTCTAAAGTTAATTTGAAAAAGTATCACAATCTTCGAATCTGATTCCAGAACCGCATGTTTTTTTGGAAATCATGTAAAAAAACGCAAAAAAGCAAAAATCCTGGAATATCCATTGAAAACAATGGCTTTTCGTGATAGACTTGTTATGTATATATATAAATACAAGGAGGATTCGTTATGACATAATACACATTATGTCGTAAACGGATCCTCTATTTTTCCTATTTGTTCCGTATTACCTTTTTTACCTTCCGATCCCCCTTCTTCCCTTTGGACCAGTCCCAGCTCTAAATCCTTTACGCAGGCCTCCTCGCTTGTGATCATTGTATACCGTCTCGTTGTCTCGATGCTGCTGTGTCCAAGATAATCTGTCAGCCGTGCGAGATCGTGTTCCTTTTCGTAAAAGCATCTCGCGAAGAGATGTCTCAGGTTATGCGGGAACACTTTGCTTGCTGCCACCATTGCCCTCTCGCAGAGGCTTTTCATCTCAGCCCATATATTTCTCCGGTCCAGCGGTCTTCCGTTCCTTGAGCGGAAAATACTTCCTTCCTTGATCTTGTGCTTTCGGCAGTAGTCCTTCAGAATGATCAGAAGTGACCTTGGAATCAGGATAATCCGCACTTTTCCTTTAAAATCGATCCGTATCTTTCGCTCCTCCAGAGTCTCCGCTGTCAGATATTTTAATTCCCCGATCCGCATCCCCGTTCCCGCGATGGTCTGAAGGATGCAGAACAGACGCCCGCGATTCTCCCGGTTCGCGGTCATAAGAAGCCTCTGGTACTCTTCACGCGTCAGTTCCCGCTCCTCCTCTCGAAAGATCAGTCTCTGCGTTCTGCATACACGCACCCGGAGATCGTCCCGACCCATCCAGCTCAGATATCCATTCACCGCGATCAGCATGGAATTTACGCTGGAAGTCCGGTATTTTTCTACGAGGAGCTTCTTATACTCCAAGATGATCTCCTTGCTCAGCTCCCGTCCCCCTGAAAATATCAGAAAATTCCGCACATCCCTCAGATATTTTTCGATCGTATTTTTGCTTTTCTCGCATTCTATTAAATATTGCCTATAATGTTCCAGATCATACTTCATGAACGATTCTTCTCCTGTTCTGTCAGCCTCTCTGTACCTGACATGATTCATAAGTATGAAGCTTTTCATTTTTTCTCATTATGGCACATTTTTTAGAAAATTACTCGTATGATCTGCCTGTAAAAGGTGCTTGCAAGATTCATGCATTCCACGAATACATTTCTCAATTCCAAAATTCCAGAAATTCCTGTATTTCCGACGAAATCCGACTTTTTCTCCAGGCAAGAAGGACCTCTGTTGTAAAATCGGCATCACAGACCTCACATGCTTTCAGCTTATCAGAAAGTTCCAGCATCGAAGTCGGCAGGATCGCGATCCCCATTCCCCGTTCCGCCATCGTGATCGCGGTCCTTGCATCTTCACAGGCAAGGTAGATATCGCAGACAAGTCCCGCTTCCTCAAACTTCGAGGCGATATATTTCTGAAACCGGTGGGACAGGATCAGGGGCTGTTCCGAGAGCTCCTGCAGATGGAGCGATGTGCGTCCTTTTAAAAGAGGAAACTCCGGAACTGCCATGGCGAGAAGACGTTCCTCTGCCAGAGTTTTCGTCTCACAGCCCCTTAACGTAATTGGCGTGCGCAGGGTCGTGAGGTCAAGGATCCGGTTCTCAAGCTGATCCCTCATCGTGAATGTGGATCCCTCGTGGATATCAAAATGGATATTGGGATGGCTTTTTGCAAAACGCATCAGGTAATGGGACATCATGGACACGGTGGACGGAGTCATTCCGATATGGATCGTCGCCGCCTGACTTGATTTTATGACCTCCCGCTTCGTTACCTCCGAGAGCATCAGGATCTTTCCCGCCTGTTCGTAGAGCGTTTTTCCCGCCTCCGTCAGTGTGATATGCTTCAGACCGCGGATAAAAAGCGGCACCTGAAGTTCCTCCTCCAGCATTTTCATCTGGTAGCTTAACGGCGGCTGTGTCATATGAAGCTCCCTCGCCGCCCCACTGATGGTTCCGGCGTCAACGATGGCCCGGAAATATTCTAACTGTCTGATCTCCATAATCTCTCCTTCTGACCGGTGATCTGCAGACCTCCACTCCCGCAACAGTACGAATTGCGGGATCCTGATCCCGGATCATAACAATCATGGTCTGAATGTAAAAATTCTCTTGTATTATATAATTTTTATTGTATTTCTATACAAAAACAATAATTTACATATATTATAGGGGATGCTATACTTGAACCGCAAGAAAAAATTTAGAAAGGATCAAATCGTTACAGGAAATCTGTTACAGTACACGGGCGCTCCATGCCCGCGCACTGTAACAGGATTTTGCCGATGCTTCGCATTCCGAATCGGCAAAATCCGCGGTCATAACGGTATCATACGGAATTTTCAGTTCAGAAAATTCCTACCCATGAAAAGTAACGGAAAGCTACCATACATATGAAACGTATTGATTTTGAAAACGGAACCATAACGGGCAATATCCTCGGAGCCGCGCTCCCCATGCTGATTGCCCAGATCTTAAACCTTCTATATAATATCGTGGACCGCATCTACATCGCGCGGATCCCGGAGATCGGAACAGCCGCTCTCGGCGCGGTCGGCTTATGCTTTCCGATCATTGTCATCATCACAGCCTTCAGCAATCTCTTTGGAACCGGCGGTGCACCGCTCTTCTCGATCTTCCGCGGGAAAAAGGACCCTGACACAGCAAGGCGCATTATGAACACTTCTTTTACAATGCTCTGTGTCTGCGCGGTGATCCTGATGGCGGTCGGCTTCCTCTTTGCCCGCCCGATCCTGATCCTCTTCGGCGCTTCCGCTGATGCTATCGTTTACGCTTATCCGTATATGATGCTCTATCTGATCGGAACCCTGCCGTCAATGATCGCGGTCGGCATGAACCCGTTTATCAACGCCCAGGGCTACTCCAGCATCGGCATGTTATCCGTCGCGATCGGTGCCGGAACAAACCTGGTGCTTGATCCGCTCTTTATTTTTGCCCTCGGACTCGGTGTCCGCGGCGCGGCCATCGCCACCGTGATCTCCCAGTGCCTGTCCGCCGCCTTCGTCCTGTTTTTCCTCACGAAAAAATCCGAGTTAAAGCTGCGGTTCCTTCATAAAAATGAGATCCCGGAATGTACCGGACATGCGAAAAATATCCTCAGCCTCGGCGCGGCCGGATTTATCATGCAGCTCACAAACAGCCTCGTGACGATCTGCTGCAACAATATCCTTTCCGTCACCAGCGGCGATATCTATATCTCTGTCATGACCATCATCTCCAGTGTGCGCCAGCTTGTCGAGACACCGATTCACGCCATGGTAGAGGGAACTTCCCCGATCCTGAGCTACAACTATGGTGCCCGCAGACCGGGACGCGTGCGGAAATCCATTCTGATCATGAGTCTCCTCGTTTTCGGTTACACGGCCGTCATGTGGAGCATGATCATCCTCATCCCGGAAACGCTGATCCGTATTTTCAGCTCGGACGCGGCGCTGATCCAGGATGCGGTTCCTGCGCTGAACATGTATTTTGCAGCTTTTATCTTTATGGACCTCCAGTACATCGGTCAGGCGGTATTTAAATCCCTGAATAAGAAGGTCTTTGCGATCTTCTTCTCCCTGCTCCGCAAGGTATTCATCGTTGTACCGCTGACCTACTTTCTCCCCTACGTCATGCATATGGGAACCGACGGCGTATTCCTCGCTGAGCCGGTCTCCAATGTCATCGGCGGAACCGCCTGCATTCTCACGATGCTGATCACGATCATGCCTGAGCTGAAACGGATCGAGGTTGAGAACCGCAGGGCGGAATAAAAGCTTAAAGCGTTTTTTGCAAAAAAATAGAAGTTCCTCGCGGAGCTTCTATTTTTTTCTGATCTTCGCCACAAAAAATCCCTCAAACAATTCATCCGGTCCCACGAGAAGCGTCCCCGGCATCGCGTTCGGAAGTAACGGAAGTTCCTTCGTCCACTCTTCCCCGATCGGCACAAGTTCCCCACCCGCGCTCTTTAACACGCGCTTTAAGAGACCTTCATTCTCCTCTTTTAAGATCGAACACGTTGAGTATATCATCTCATGGCCGGATTTTAAAAGCTTCAGCGCTTTTTTTAACAGTTCTTCCTGCGTTCTTGCGGATCTTTCCACAAGTTCCTTTGAGATCTTTGTCCGGCAGACGCCGTCCCGCACTTCTACGGTTCCGCTTCCGCTGCAGGGCGCATCTAAGAGGATCCGGTCGAAGGAAAAGAAATCGTCGAGCTTTCTTGCGTCCTCCACCATCACATAGGTTCCAAACGCCCCCTGTTTTTCCAGATTGTATTTTAACTTTTCCGACCGCGCCTTATTCTTCTCACAGGCCGTGATCTGCGCCTGATTTCCCGTCATCGCCGCCATCTGGGTCGTCTTTCCGCCCGGGGCGGCAGCCATATCGAGGACGGACTCTCCCGCCTTCGGGGCGAGAAACAGAGGCGGCAGCATGGAGGAAAGGCTCTGGAGATAGATTCCACCTTCCCTGTAGATCGGAAGTTCCTGGATCTCCGGCTCCCTTACGCCCTCGATGATCATCGCATCCTCATACCATGATACATCTTTAAACGCGATCCCTGCACCGGTAAGTGCCTGTTCTACCGTGTTCCGGTCCGCCTTTAAGGGATTGACCCGGAGTGTCACCGGACGTCTCGCCTGATATCCCGCGAGGATCTTCGCGAAAGCTTCTTCTCCATACTGTTTTTTCAACATCTCTTCCAGAAATCCCGGAATCATCTGTTCCATAGCCTGCTCCTTATCGATCTTTTCTTATCTCTTATCACGATTCACAAAATTATGTAACGATTCAGTACCTTCGCAGTTACCTTTCTGCACTTTAACACTTGAAGTTAAAGATATTGAGTCCTGTCTCCTCATCCTTTACACGATCCACAACTCCGTCGATCACCGTGATCACCATCTCACAGGTCGCTCCGATGATGCCGCGGCTTAAATGTCCGCCGTACACATTCCCCTTCGCGTCGGCTGCCGCCGCGTGGATGTGGCTGTAATACTTTCCGTCCATCGTGTTGATGGTTCCTGTAAAGGAGACGATCTCAAACATTCCCTCGAAATCATTCCCCATAAACTGACGTTTTTCCAGGTCATAAATTCCTACGGTCATGGAAGAAAATGTACCTAATGCGCTGACGCTCGCGAGCTTTACGTCCTCGAGCATCGCGATGCGTTTCATCTTCTCCAGGACATCCTCACCCTGATCGATCCTTGCTATGATCGTATTTCCAAATCTGCGGTATTCCATCGTTACCTCCTTCTATGCGCGCCTGCACCGCCCTGCCTGCAGACCTTCGCCCTGCTGCAGGATTGTGTTTTCCGGTGTGCAAAACAACATTCATTTTTTATGGTCTGTCTTCTATTATAAGACAAATTTTGTATACACGCAACACTCACAGAGCTTACAACTTCTATCTGAAACTCTTATCGAATTCCACAATCAGTTTCTACCCGGCACACATTCTGCAAAAGAACCATATCCCCGGCATTACACTCTCTTATAATCCGGTGCCACCGCGCACCCGATTCCCATTCCGCCCGGTCCGATATGGCAGGATACGCCGAGGGACAGATTATCGTAGAGAAGCGGAACGCCCGGAAATGCCTCCCTGATCTCCTCGACCCATGCCGCATTCTCCTCGTCCGTTCCGCTGGAGGCCGCCAGAAGGTGAAGGGCGCCGTCATTTAACGCGTCCTGAAAGTTATCCCGGATCTCTGCCTGCATGGCCTCGATGGCCGCCTTCTTTGCTTTTACGATCCCGTGACATTTCTTAAAGGAGTCCAGCTTTCCTGTCTGCAGCTTCAGGATCGGCTTAATATGAAACACAGATCCCAACGCCGCTGCCGCTGGTGTCACTCTTCCGCCTTTCTTTAAGCACTCCAGCGTCTGGAGCGCGATATAGATCATCATCCGGTCTCCCGCCCTTTCAAGAAGATCACGGATCTGTTCTGCCTCATATCCCTTTTCGATCATATCCAACGTATCTAATACCATCTGGTGGAGCGGAGCCGCAACCTGTCCGTCATCTACAACGAGAACACGCCCCTCATACGCTTCATCCTTCGCCAACATCATCGCCGTCTCGTAGGAACCGCTGAGACCGCTGCTGATCGGCATATAAAGAATCTTTTCAAACTGCTCCAGCGCCTTATCCCAGATTTCCATCACCGCAGTCGGGGATGGCTGGGACGTCGTAATATCCGCCCCGGCCGCCAGCTTCTCAAAAAAAAGTTCGCGGGACAGTGTAACGCTCTCATAAAAACACTCCCCATCAATGTAAAACGGCATCGGCAGGACAAAAATCCCAAGTTTTTCCGCCTCTTCCTGGCTGATGCTGCTGTGACTGTCTGTTACGATTCCAATCTTCTTCATATAGGTATTTCCTCTTTCATTCTCTGATCCGACGCAGCCGGATTCCTGTAAAATCAAATCATTTTTGTCTAAAATATTTTGAACATCTAAATATCGTAACATTTTCATTCTTTCCAGTCAATAGGGTGGACGCAAAAAAATGACAGATTGTCACTATTGTAAATTGTAAACAAGTGAAAACACGCTTCGCGAGTTTCCCCTTGTTATCGCGACAATCGCCAAGGTCTCGCGCAAGCGCGGACTTTGGCTCGTTGTTCGCGTAAATAAAAGGCGCTGTGTCACATCCTATTTTCCATGACACAGCGCTCAAAATTTTTTCTGTTATTTCCCTTGCAGTTTTATGTAAACTGCATATTCATACAGCCGGGAATCTCTTCCTGCATATATGATACTTATTTGGTAACTGTTCAGTAGGTCTGCGCACTTGCTGCGCTGACCGTAAGAAAACATAGGCTGGAAGGCAAAAATCCCATC
>ENA-UPXC01002496-UPXC01002496.1-human-gut-metagenome-genome-assembly--contig:-NODE-2496-length-21551-cov-4.178355_pt1 | contig 21551 bp, 20 predicted proteins | sample MGYA00250047_ERZ773371 | MGnify/ENA primary metagenome ERZ773371 (study PRJEB29103, sample SAMN06111975) | human gut metagenome | biome: human gut; feature: ankylosing spondylitis patient; material... | reverse complement strand
TCTGCAGGTTGTTTCTCGCCTCAATATCCAACAGATTCCGTACCAGCATCCGATGATGCTCACAGGCATTTCCGCAGAATCCATAGACGAACTGACTGGGCAGAACCAGCACTTTTGAAGTCTTCACTGCCACCGCCTCATACCAGCAATATTCATCTCCTGCCACAGAAAAGCATTCACCAAACACTTCCAATTCATGGATCTGAAACAACAAATTACGCTTACCGGATGGAAGATGCTTAGCAATCTGTACTTTTCCATCCAATAATAAATACAGATACCGGGATCGGTCTTCTTCTCCGAAGATCACACTTCCCGCCGCATATTCTCTTACCTGTGATTTGGAACATTCCAGCATTCTCTCTGCTTCCTCCCTGGTGATCTGGCGGAACAGACTGCTCTTCAGATAATCTTTCATCCTTTGTAACCCTCTTTTTCAGACACGAAAACGGGAATGCTGTAAGCATTCCCTCTTCTCTTACATGTATGATATTATACTGTACCAAATGTTACTTGTCTAGCCCTGTGCTTCCATTCTGGCTTTCAGAATCTGCTTCTGAAGCTGTACATTTCGAATCTGTCCTTTCAGACTATCCAGTTCTTCCGTATCTGCACCGGAAGTCTCTTTTTCCTCCAGTGTCTCTGTCAGTTCTTTCTCAGTCTGACACTGTCTGTTATACTCTTTTTCCATAGAACCGGTGCTGTATCCCTTTGTCTGCGTGTTTTCCTCCAGGGCAGCTTCTTCTGCAGCCTGCACCTGCAGCATGGTATCTTCATGAGATGCAAATCCTGCCCCTGCACCTACTGCCAGCATAGCTGTCAGCAAATAAATCATTCTAACTTTTCCTATGAGCATCACTGCCACCCTCTTTCTATCTTGATGAGAGTAGTATAATCCATGTTTTTTAAATTCAAGCAATGAAATTATTAAGATTTCCGAAAGATTATCTGAAATATCTTACATTTCTCCTTCTTCCATCATATTACGGATCTCCTGCATGCGCAGATCCACACTGCTGATGGTATCAGCACATTTCTTCAGCTCTGCTGCGATCAGTTCCGGATTTTTTACATTTTTCTTATATTTCAGTTTGTGGTCCAGGCTCGCCCAGAAGTCCATGGCAATCGTGCGAAACTGCACTTCTACCCGCACATATTTCTTCTCGCTGGACAAGAAGATCGGAATACCGATAATCAAATGGAGACTACGATATCCATTATCCTTGGGATGTTTGATATAATCCTTCACCTGAAGCACATTCAGATCATCCTGCGCTGCCAGCATATCTGCCAGATAATAGATATCCTCCACGAAGGAACAGATCACGCGGACACCTGCCACATCATTTAACTTGTCTTCAATATTATCTACAGTCAGATCCCAGCCCCGGCGACGCATTTTTTCAATGATACTCATCGGTTCTTTGACACGACTCTCAATGGACTCAAATGGATTTCGCTCATGCTGCAGGGAAAACTCATCATTTAACACCTGCAGCTTAGTCTCCATCTCACGAATCGCACAACGGTACTGCATCATCAGCTTCATAAAAGGCTGAACTCTTCCCAGAAGAAGATCTCTCTCCTCTGATGTCATGGACGCCAGAAATTCCAGTTCCTGGTTGGTTCCCTTTTTTGCCTGATCTCCACTTTCATACATATGTTTTTACCTTCCCCATCTGTTGTTTTGTATATTCTCTGTAAGTCTATGGGAATTCTTATACTTCATAAAACTGGCGGTACAGTGCGTCTCTGCGGTCCTTCTTTACCGGAAACTGTGTTCTGACTTTCTTTACCTGATCGTCAATCTCATAAATAAACGCACACTCGCCCGGCTGTGCATCGGCAGGCGTCAATATCTCCCCGCTGCACAGCATTCCATCTGGTCCATACAGTCTAGAATCCCCCGTGTATGTCTGACCATCCATATCTCCCACACAATTTACTCCTGCGATGTAACACTGGTTTTCGATGGCTCTCGCCTGCAAAAGACTGATCCAGTGTTCACGTCTTCTTCCCGGCCAGTTTGCCGGGACAAGGATCAGATCTGCCTGACGGGACAAAGCCTGAAAGGTTTCTGGAAAACGCAGATCATAACAAATCTGCACTCCCAGATGATATCCCCTATATTCACACACCGGCAATACAGTCCCTCCCTGAAAATACCGATCCTCCCCACTGTAACTAAACGGGTGAAGCTTCGTGTATTCCAGGATCTCACCTTCCGGTGTTACAATGGAATATCTATTCTCACAGAACTTCCCCTCATCTTTCACCCAGCCGATTCCCACGGCCATTTGATAATTACGGGCAAATTTTTCTGCTTCTGCCACTGTGATTTTATCTGTCTCTTTTGTCAGTTCCGTATGCATGGAAAACCCTGTAAGGCTCATCTCCGGCAGTGTAAAGAGATCTATGTTCTTCTCTTTCAGAAGTTTCATCCAGTTTTCTACTCTGCCAAGATTTGCCGCCTTGTCTTCCCAACGGATATGCATCTGTCCCAAAGCGATCTTCATAATTGAATTATTTCTCCAGACTGTTCAGCCATTCTCTGCCGACTTTGATCTGACGACGCACCTCAGAGGGAGCAGTTCCGCCAAAGGATACCCGTGCATCCACACAATTCTTGATGCTGATATCGCCCAGAAGCTCTTTGGTCACACGACTGTCGATCGACTGCAAATCTTCATCTGTCAGATCTTCAAAATCGCAATTCTTATTCTCACACATTTTTACCATATGTCCAACAATAGAATGTGCCTCACGGAACGGAATCCCCTGTTTTGCAAAATGTTCTGCGATATCTGTTGCATTCAAGAAACCTTTGCCTAACTGCTTCTCAATCTGATCCATACGGAATTCCGTCTTATCTAACATCTTTGCAAAAATATCAATGGTTGCTTTCCACGTATCAACCGCATCGAACAGACTCTCTTTGTCCTCCTGGAAATCCTTATTGTAAGCCAACGCAGTTCCTTTCATAACAGTCAGAAGCTGCATCAGATCTCCGTATACACGACCCACTTTTCCACGGATCAGCTCTGCCATATCCGGGTTCTTCTTCTGCGGCATAATGCTGCTTCCCGTGCAGAAGCTGTCATCAATGGCAATATAAGAAAACTCAGAAGAATTCCACCATGCGAACTCCTCTGCCCAGCGGGACAGATGCATCATGGAAATTGATGCATCGCTTAAAAATTCCAGGCTGTAATCGCGATCACTGACTGTATCCATAGCATTCTCTGTCGGTGCTTTGAAGCCCAGCAGCTCACTGGTCAGATGACGGTCAATAGGCATGGTAGTTCCTGCCAGCGCACAGGCTCCCAGCGGATTGTAATTCATTCTTTCCAGTGCGTCATTCAGACGCTCGATATCACGCTTGAACATCTGGAAATATGCCATAAAGATGAATCCGATGGTGATCGGCTGTGCATGCTGCAGATGAGTAAAACCAACCGTAATCTGATCTGCATATTTCTCTGCCTTCTTAAGGATCACGCTCTCCAGATAGCACAGACTGTTCAGGATCTCATAGATCTCTTTTCTCAGATACAGACGGGTGTCTACCTGGCACTGATCGTTACGGCTTCGGGATGTATGCAACTTCTTGCCCACATCACCGATCTTCTTAATCAGACGGCTCTCCACACCCATATGAATATCTTCATCATCCACATTGAATACGATCTTGCCATCTGCGATCTCCTGTTTGATCTCCTTCAGACCTGCAATGATCTGCTCTTTTTCTTCCTCGGATACGATGCCCTGTCTGCCCAGCATGGTCACATGGGCAATACTGCCGTCAATATCCTCATTGTACATTCTCTGATCAAAAAAGATGGATGCATTGTATTTTTTTACAAGCTCATCCATGTCTTTTTCAAATCTTCCGCCCCACAAATTTGCCATTTGTCTTTGCTCCTTTATCTCATATGTCATTATGCGTTATTTATGCAATTCAATTGTTTAATTATACGTTATAATCTGCGTATGCGTCAAGTGTCGGAAGTTTTATTCATCATATGTCTTCTACTAACTATCCTAGTTTTTCCTACACAATGTACCCTTGCAATGCATCCAATATTCTCCTGTCATCGGAATGGATCAGTAACTCCACAGGTCTGGAAAGGTCACAGCTGCAGATTCCTATAATAGATTTGGCATCTACAAGCCGATTACCTCTGCCAAGATCAAATTCCCCGTCAAACCGATTGATAATATTGACAAATGTACGGACAGAATCAATATCCCGAAACTGAATATTCACTTTCTGCATCATAAGTCCTCCTTGTCAGACTCTTTATTATATGATATGGAAATTGTTTCCAGTATGGGAAGGAATTATACAAGAACTGCCGTACAGCAGACAACTTGCTGTACGGCAGTCCTTTTCTTAATACTTTAGAAAGCTCTGATATTATCATCTTCCTCATCGCTGGTATCTTTGATCTCACGAATCTCTACTTCATAGCTGTAATCGGAACTGACCGGAATCATCACCTTATCGCCCACATGGTGACGAAGCAGTGCTTTGCCAAGCGGCGATTCAATACTGATCAGATTCTTCATGGAATTACCACGAATACTGGTCACGATCTTGTAAGTCTCACTTTCGTCATCCTCCGGAATATAGACGGTCACAGTTTTGTTCAGTCCAACCTCATCGGAAGTCGTATGATCTTCCACAATTTCTGCATTTTTCAGAACTCTCTCCAGATAACGAATCCGACTGTTGTTGGTTCCATTTTCTCTTTTTGCTGCATAGTATTCAAAATTTTCGCTCAGATCACCCTGGGCTCTGGCCTCGCGAACTGCATCAAGAATCTGCGGACGCAGCACCAGCTTCCGGTGGTCGATCTCAGCCTGTATCTTTTCAATATCCTTTGGCGTAAGCTTTTCTTTCATAATAGAATCATCCTCCCTGCCTCAATGACTCTACTATACCACAAAAATGCAAAAAGAGGTATCCCACTTTTTATCGCTCAAGTATCCAGTGCTGTTTTCAGTTTCATGCTTTTCTCCCTTCGTATGAGTATTCGTATTTTTATTATAAATACTATAAATTTTTACGATTATATTCCATAAAAACAGGATCCTTATTTCAAAAGGCTCCCCATGATTAATTGACTTCCCTTTCAAGCATAACCCTGCAGCTTTTTTTATAGAACGCGATCCCATACTTTAATATTTCGCAGCATCCTTTTCTTCTCAACACATCAGCATAATTATTTTTTTCAATCTGCTCCAATGCCTTTTTACATACACGATCTGTTAAGCCATCTTCAGCATACTTAAGCTCCAACACAATTCCAATGTCAGAATCAGCACTCCAGATTACAATATCACTATATCCATTTCCTGATTCCATATTAGATTGAGTTGTCCAGCCGGTTCTGAAACTTAACACTCCCATCAATATGCCATGATAAAAATTTTCTTTATCATTTTTTCGAGATGCAGTATCTCTGATGCTGATGGTCTGCGCCATATACTCATTAAGAAGCTGTTCAACCTTTTCATCTTCTCCTCTTTCAAGAGCCTGGCAAAAGCTCTGATGAAGCTTTCCATCTTCTTCTACTTTTCTCTGAAACAAAAGAAGAACATGACTTACAATAATGTTCCTGATCTCCAGATTCGGGACTACCAGATTGTACCGTTTTCCTTCCGGTTCACCTCTCTGAGTCAGGTAACCAGTCATAAACAAGGCGCTCCAAATATTATCTGCAGACGCATACATATCTTTATAAGTCAGTTCCTGACTGATTTCTTTTTGAACAGTTCCTCCGTTCACAAGTTCTTCCAGTTCCGCTTTTGTGAGCTGCCTTTGTTTACCCATATTGTCAATAAAATGATAGATCGCACTGTTATCACTGGTATTAAGCCAATAATTATCCGGCTCTTTTTCCGGCTCTTCAACATGATCAGAAATATAGCAGATCACATCCCACGGACAATACACATCAACATTTCCAAACCGATATCCATCATACCAGTCTTTTACGATATCATATTGATCTGACTGGTCATAATACCGCAGCATTTCTTTTACCTCAGCATCTGTAAAACCAAAATATTCGTCAAACGCAACGCTTGTCAGGGAATGCACTTTAAAATTATTAAGTCCTGTAAAAATACTTTCTTTTGCAACTCTCAGACATCCTGTCAGAACAGCAAACTGTAAATTATCATTTGTTTTGATCACATTTGCAAATAATCCACGAATAAGACCAACCATTTTATCATAATAGTGATTCTCATTCGCCTTCGCCAACGGAACATCATACTCATCAATCAGAACAATCACTGCTTTTCCATAATGTTTACACAAAAGTTCTGTTAATTCACGAATACTGTAAACCAACGTACTTTCCGGCATATTTTCATCAAGCAAAGACAGAAATACTTTTTTATCAATGTCAGTCAATTCACTGCTCTGAAGCAGAAACTGCAGTCTGCGTGCCTCTTCGTTAACAATTTTAGCCAACATCTGCTTAGCTCCGTCAAAAGACGATGCTTCTACACTTTTCAGGCTCATGGAAACAACCGGAAAACGTCCCATATATTTTTCGCATATCTCCTGTTTTTGCGCAATATACAGTCCGTCAAATAACTGTTTATCACATCCTATCTCAAAAAAGTTTTTGAGCATACTCATATTCAAAGATTTTCCAAACCGTCTCGGTCTTGTAAATAAGTTAGCTTTTCCCCAATTCGTTAACAGTTTTTCGATCAATTGCGTCTTATCTACATAATACAGATTATTTCTGCGAATATACGCAAAATTTTCTTCTCCAACAGGCAATAATTTTTTCTGTGAATACATGTAGCTGTTCCTCACCTTCATTTGACTATCCATTATCATGTTAATGCCCTGATATTTATAGAATACACAAATTTTGAGATAAATACAATGAAAAATAAGAAAAGAAGCTGCGCACTAATACTTAGTGCGACAGCCCCTTATAATTAGAGAATTTTACCGTTTTTTTCACAAATTGGAGAATGACCGGCTGTCATAGTCACCAAGTAACCATCTTTGCCAAAATTTATGGCAAGGACCTTGCAGTTTTCGTCATAAAAAATTTGAATAAATACGGCATTTTTTGGAGGATTGGATCCAAAATTGTTTTTAATACTGTTGTTCAATGTCGCACCAGAGGTTGGAACATTGCTATTTCCGAAACTATATTGGGAATTATTTTTGCTCTGACTGTCTAAATAGATCAGGACTTGTTGGGCTATCAACTGACTGGCAGTTGTTGGATTTTTATGCCAGTTCGTTTGCTCATCAGAAAACGTTGCATTTGATATACGACCAAGACATTTTGTGTAAGTTTTACCATCAATCTTACAAGAATTGGTCAATGCATTTTTCATACTTTTCTCATCAATATTCAAACCATAGTATTCAGAAGCGGCAGATTGTGCTGCCGTCCAGATACCTTTTGCTTCAGATTCAATCGCTCTGGCTTTTGATTTGTCAATATATCCGGTCAGTGCCGGGATGAGTAATGCAGCAAGAACCGCTATAATAACAAGAACAACAATAAGTTCTACCAGTGTAAAACCTTTTTGGGCTTTCAGTTTTGACATGATCGAACTCCCTTCTTTTTCTGGGATTGATACCCATCAATAACATTAATTTACGATATTTATAACTATCATATCACAATAAATGTAATATTTCTATAAATAAAAAGAAAGGGGCTGTCGCTTTAACGAATGCATGCTATATTGCAGACACATGAACTGTCACAAAAAATCGATTGAATGAGCCGTCACAACCTCCGGCCAACACAATGGCCAGAAGTTATGATTGTTCGGCTCACTCAACCGATTTCTCATATTACATTATTTAGATCAGTACATATTTCACCAGGAACATCACTGCCAGTACATACATGACTGGGCTGATCTTCTTCTCTTTTGCTTTTCCGCTCATCAGATTCAGCACTACATAAGAGATCACACCCATGGAGATACCCTCAGAGATGCTGTAGAAGAACGGCATTGCTGCGATACAGATGAATGCCGGGATGCCTTCTGCGTAATCTGTAAAATCGATCAGACCTACCTGATTTACCATGTAGAATCCTACGATGATCAGTGCCGGAGCAGTTGCGAAGGACGGAATAGCCAGGAACACCGGGGACAGCAGCAGAGACAGCAGGAACAGGATCGCCGTAGTCATGGAAGTCAGACCTGTTCTTCCTCCTTCTGTAACTCCGGATGCACTCTCTACAAAAGTGGTTGTGGTGGAAGTACCCATCACAGCACCAGCGGTCGTTGCAACCGCATCTGCCATCAAAGCACCTTTGATGCGTGGCAATCTGCCTTCTTCATCCAGCATGTCTGCCTTGGAAGCCACACCGATCAAAGTTCCCAGAGTATCAAAAATATCCACGAACAGAAATGCGAAAATGATCACTACAAACTCAGCAATCGGAATGGCTGTAAAGTCAAGCTTCATAAAAATCGGAGCCAGGCTCGGAATAGAAAGTCCTGCGGAGAAGTCCGGCAGAAGACTATAATATCCGATCTCAGCATTCGGTACATACAGACCGGTAAACTGACAGATAATGCCAAGAAGCCAGGTGATCAGAATACCCCAGAGGATATTTCCCTTTACTTCTTTGAGCACCAGAATAGCTGTAATAAATACACCAATGATCGCCAGCAGGACACAGATTCCTGCATCATTCATCGTTGCACCCTCAACTGCATCCAATGAGAACAGCTGTACCAGCGTTGCTCCACCAACTACGATCTTGGCATTCTGCAGACCGATAAATGCGATAAAAAATCCAATTCCTACAGATACCGCTTTTTTCAGGTTCATAGGAATAGAATTAAAGATTGCCTCTCTTACATTAAACACAGACAGTACAATGAAGATCAGTCCTTCTACAAATACAGCTGCCAGAGCTGCCTGCCACGGATACCCCATACCGATGACTACTGTATATGCAAAATATGCATTAAGTCCCATACCTGGTGCAAGAGCAAACGGATAGTTTGCAAACAATGCCATGCATGCCGTTCCCAGAAATGAAGCAAGTACGGTCGCGGTAAATACAGCTCCTCGATCCATGCCTGCTGCACTTAATACGTTCGGATTGACTGCCAGGATATACGCCATGGTCATAAATGTAGTAATACCTGCCAGAACCTCTGTTTTCACTGTAGTGTGATTCTCCCTCAGCTTAAACACTTTCTCTAACATGATGTCAAATCCCTCCATAGTTATTTTTTAAATTTTCAGCATCTTCACACAATACAAGGCCGGACAAAATGCAATCATTTTGTCCGACCCGCATCTGTGCTCTTATGACACTGTTACAAATAGTAACATATTCCATCTGAGTTAACAAGTTATTTCAGCAACATCTTCTGTAGTTTCCTAATTTTCCGTATTTTCTTTTGTCTGCGGCTGCCTCTTCCATGTGATCGTTACTTTGAACAGATCTGCATCGGTCTCCACTTTAAACTCACCGCCCTGCAGTTCCGTAAAACTCTGGGCAATCGCAAGACCAAGTCCGCTTCCTTCTGTATTGCGGGACAGATCGCCTCTTGCAAATCTCTCGGTGATCTCTTCCGGTGTGAAATTCATCTCAACTGCCGACATATTTTTAAAGGATACCGTCACCTGCGTGGTCTGATCCTGCAGCGCAATATACACTCTGGAATTTGGCATGGAATATTTCAAAATATTCTGCACCAGATTATCGATCACACGGAATGTTCTCTGTGGATCCAGTCGGAGGATACACTTCTCTTCCGGCAGATTCCAACGAAAATCCAGTGAACTGGATGTTATCTTATCCTCATTTTCCAGGCGTACTTCCTTGATCAGATTGACAAGATCCACCTCCGCATAGTTCATGACCAGATTATCAGTCGTCGCCTTGCTCACTTCAAACAGATCCTCGATCAGCACCTTCAGACGATTGGATTTTTTCTCCAATGTATCCACATACTCCCGGCGCTCCTCATCGGTCAGATCCTCTTTTTTCAGAAGATCCACATAGGTAATGATCGCTGTCAGCGGTGTCTTCAGGTCATGGGACACATTGGTGATCAGTTCTGTCTTCATATTCCTGCTTCTGACTTCCTCCTGCACCGCTTTCTGGAAACCATCCTGGATAGATGCCAGTTCATCCCGGATGGTATTAAATAATCCCATTTCTTCCTTCATAGAAGTGTTCAGATCTCCGGCTGCAATCTGCCTGGTAGCATCCAGCAGTCTGTCATACTCCTCCTGGATCTTGCCGCATTTATTTTTGATCAGGATAAATAACAGAATGGAATACAGCACTGCCCCTACGATCCCGCCAAACCAGATACAGCACAGCAATGTGACGATCAGCCCATTGACTGCCACCAGTTTTAAAATTGTTTTCGTCAGATCTTTACCAAGCTGAATCTCTGTAGCCCAATGCCAAAGCTTTATGCACCATGTCTTGACTTTTCTGAAACAACGGATCAGCAGCCACTGTTCCTTCAGGGTACAGATCGGATGTGCAAGATAAGGCATCGCCACTGCCATCATCCAGTACCAGCCCAGTGCGTAAGCAGTCCAGGCCAGCCAGACCAGGAACACAGCCGCACCATTTGACGCAGTTCCCAGACCAAAATTATCTGCCAATACACCAGCGAGTCCATCGGTGCCATTATGTAACGTTTCGATCGCCAGTGTATCAAACACCACAGCTGTCATGACCATACCTCCGCCCCAGAGAATCGCGGTCACTTCTGTAGGCAGACAGAACACACGGGTTTTTCGAAGTTCCAGAGACGACAGGTTCTGAAGGATCAGTGCCAGGATCACCATAAATACTGTGATCAGGATCCCACCTGTCACGATGCCGCTTCTCAGATAGGCATCTCTGTCAATCCAGTAATCACGCCAGTCCTGATCGCTGTATCCGTTCTGGTTCATGATTCCGAACGCAAATGTGGTATTCTGGATCATAGGAAGCGGAAGTTGCCGGAGCAGGGCATTGCTCTCCTGAGTTACCTGATAATCAGATATCGATGAATCAATCGCATCTTCATAAGTCTCCGTCACATCTTCTACAGTAATCTCGGTATAAGCCACATCTTCCTCTTCAGAGTCGTAAGAGCCGTCCTCATCCATGCCGTTGTCATCCATAAGCTTTCCGACAGATGCATGAGTCAGGTCACTGATCAGTTCCTCATAATCCTCGACAATTCCCCAGGCATTCCGGACAGAAGGGATTCCCCTGCTGTCATAGGAGATCACGATCCCTGCCGCATAAGTATTCGCCGTCAGATTGGGATTATAGATGGCAGACTGCAGTTCGCCGGTAGGATCCTGTCCAAAGCTTTTCTCCACTCCATCGGCAAAGCCATTGTAATCATCCATGTTGTGCTCTGTCACATACTGATTTCTCATGGCTTTCATAAGTTTTGCGGCCGCTTTAGACAACTGTTCCTGATCTGCTTCACTTAATTTCTCCACATCATAATTCTGGGTAAAATACGCATAGGCGTCCATGCCCGGCGTGATCTCATAGTTCAGATAATAGATAGAAGATAATAAATACCGTTCCAGATCCTCATCCATATCCAGAAGATATGTCGTCGTATCTTCCTGTTGCTTTTGCTTCATCTCTGTGATATTCGCCTGTGCCTTTTCCCGAAACACAGGATACGCATTGCACATGGCTGTACTTGCCAGCATGGCACAGACCAGCACCAGAAGGATTCCTTTGACACTATTGTTTTTCCATTTTATAGCCAACACCCCACACCACCTTTAAATATTTTGGATTTTTCGGATTAATCTCGATCTTTTCACGGATATTGCGGACATGAACCATGATCGTATCCGAATTTACTGCTTTTTCGTTCCAGACCCGTTCGTAGATCTCATCTGCGGAAAATACTCTGCCCGGATGTTTCATCAAAAGCAGCAGAATCCGGTATTCCATAGGAGTGACTTTCACCGGCACACCATCCACCCGAAGTTCTACTTTCTCTTCATTGAGTTCCAGTCCACCGATCCGGTAGATATGCTGTTCTTCTTCACTGTCTTTGCCACCCTGCGCCAGCTTTTCCAGATATCTGCTGTACCGTCGGAGCTGAGAATTGACTCTGGCCAACAGCTCCAGCGGGGTAAATGGTTTTGTCACATAATCATCCGCACCCATATTCAGCCCCAGGATTTTATCAACTTCTTCTGATTTGGCCGACAGCATGATCACCGGAAAATCATAATCCTTCCGCATCTCCATGACCATCTGGATCCCATCTTTTCTCGGCATCATCACATCCACGATTGCCAGATGGATTTCCTCCCTGTATATGATCTCCAGTCCTTCGATTCCGTCTGCTGCCTTGAACACTTCATATCCCTGACTCTTCAGATAGATCTCAATTCCATCTCGTATTTCCTTGTCATCCTCTACGACTAACACATGATATTTCTCCATTTTTCACACTCTCCTGCCCTTTTGCACTGCCTATGATACAGATGGTTTCTTAAAAACAAATGCAGGTATTTCTAAAGAAATTCTGAAGAATACCTGCATTTTCACATACTCCTATATATCGATCCTCTTTACTTCAAAGATATCTTTTTCAAGCTGGCTGACTTTCAGTACAAAATCAAACCGATCCACATCGGTACACATCCAGTAGTCCCCTTCTGGAAATACATCCTGCGTTTCATGCTTAAAGAATTTCGCCCCTGACGGCGTTTCCCTAAGCATGCTCAGTTCCTTTTCCATATCCATAGAGGTCCCTTCCAGAAGACTTTTGATATATCTGGCACACAGTACATCTTCCGGTGCCTCCTCTTTACCTTCCCAGCCCATGGCAACCAGTGACACTTCTTCTGCATCAGATGCTTTAATATAGCGGGCGATGGCTGCCGCATTCACCAGACTTCCCGTCAGGATCTCTGTCGCTCCTGATGCATTCACGATTCCCTGTGTTCCGGCACTGGTAGTGTGGATCAACCTTTTTCCTTCCAGTTCTGCCACTTCAGTCTGAGACGGTGAATTGCCATACTCGAATCCTGGAAGGATCACTCCATGACGCTCTCCGATCAATACCGCCTCCGGATACCGCATCTTCAGATCACGGACTGTCTGTTCTGCTCCCACAGGACAAAGTCTGGATGGATGCTTTGCCATCAGATAACATTCCAGTGAAAATGCACGGAATACATCGATCACAACGGTCAGACCTCTCGCCTTTCTGGCTCCCTCTATCATCTGTAATATCTGAATCTTCATATCTGCACCTCTTACTTCTGTCACCTTTTCAAGAATACGATTCTGTCAACACTTTCCGCAGGACTTCCAGCAGTTTTTCATTGGCTTCCGGAGATTTCACAGCAATACGGTAATGTGTCTTATCAAGTCCCCTGTAATTACTGCATCGACGGATCAGGATTCCATACGGCAGCAACCGTTCATAAAGATCAGTGATACCAGGAGTCTGGAAAAATAAGTAATCAGCCTGTCCATTCCAGACCTGAAAGCCAAAGACTTTAAGTCCTTCTTTCAGTTTTTCACGTTCTCTGCAGATCAGGCGGCGTGCCTGCTCACAATACTCCACTTCCTGCAAAGCTGCAATTCCTGCTTCTGATGCAAGAACACTTACATTCCAGCAGGGCCCACTTTTCTCCATCTTCTCTATAAGTTCTTTGTTTCCGCTGATTCCATAACCAAGACGGATACCCGGAATGGCATACATTTTGGTAAAGGATTTTAAGATAAAGAGATTCTGGAGCTTTACCGCCTGTGAAATCAAAGACTGGGACTCCTGATCTGTAAAATCCAGGAAGCACTCATCCAATACCAGGAGAATACCGCAGACTTCTGCTTTTTTCAGAATCTGATCCAACAATGATCTGGGAGTGAGTATTCCTGTGGGGTTATTGGGATTACAGACAAACATCACATCCAGTGAACTGTCCATCTCATCCAGAATATCTTCCCGGATCTGAAGATCCGGCTGCATCTCATAAAAAATGCATTCCGTATCTGTCTGTCGAAGTGCTTCCTCATATTCTGTAAAGGTAGGGGCTGTCAGAAGTGCTTTCTTCGGTCGCAGCGCATAGGCCAGTCGATAGATCAGTTCTGCCCCGCCATTGCCGCAGATCAGGCTTTCTGTCTTTATTCCGTGGCGTCTGGCCAGCGCTTGTTTTAACTTTCTGCATTCCGGATCCGGGTAGTGTTCTGCCGCCGACAGACTCATCATGACTGCCTGTCGTACCGACTCCGGCATTCCCAACGGATTGATATTAGCAGAAAAATCAAGAATCTCTTTTCCCTCTTCCACTGTCTTCTGAATGTCTGTTCCGTAGATATCTCCGCCGTGTATTGCCATGCCCGGCTCCTTTCTGCTCCTGTATTTTTACATGCATTCCCGAGGAACGCTTTATTTTACCACTCTCTTATCATAGAGAAGCACATCTTTGATGCCTTCTGCTGTATAGACAACTGCAGACTGATGTACTGCAAGTCCAGCTGCCCTTGCTGCCCGCTCTGTGACCGGTCCGATACAGATGATCCTTGGATCTGACTGCCTTCCTGCTTCATCCAGCATGGACACATAAGCACGCACTGCAGATGCACTGCACAAGGTCACGTAATCTACCTGTGGCAGGATTCGATTCAACTCTTCGCTCTTTCGTTGATCCACAGCTGTATAATACAACGCCACATCTTCATAATCGATGCCTGCCTCTTTCAATGCATCAGACAATTCTTCGGATGCTTCTTCTGCTCTTGCCAGAAGCACTTTCTCGTCTGATCGAAGAGTCGGGATCCACTCTGCCGCCAGTTCACGGCTGCTGTATCTGGAAGGAACAAAGTCTGCAAAGATTCCATGTTTCTCCAGTTCTTCTTTTGTGGCTGCACCGATCACTGCAAACTTCAAGTCAGCAAGGCTTCGCACATCCTTTCCCTGCTTTCTCAGCGCATCAAAGAAAATACGAACACCGTTGTTGCTGGTCAGTACGATCCAACTATAGGATTCAATCTCTCCTACCATCTTTTCAATAGCTTCTGTATGTAACGGTTCTGTCTCAATAAGACTGAATGCGACAGCCTCTGCGCCTTCCTCTTCCAACATTTCACACAGATGTCTGCTCATCTGCTCTGTGGCTGTCACCAGCACACGGGTTCCGTAAAGAGGCTTGCTGTCGACCCATTTAATTTCTTTTTGCAGAGTTACCACATCACCGACTACCGTGATTGCCGGAGTCTTGATCTGCTCTTCCTCTGCAATCTCGGCGATCCGTTCCAGTGTTCCTGTCACCACCCTCTGTCTGGCGGTCGTTCCTTCCTGGATCACTGCAGCTGGTGTCTTCGGATCCTTGCCATTGGCAATCAGATTGGATGCAATGGATGGCAGGTTTTTCAGTCCCATCAGAAATACCAGGGTTCCTTCTTCCTTTGCCAGCGTTGCATAATCCAGAACAGTTCCGGATTTGTGGTTTCCCTCATGACCGGTGATCACATGGAAAGAGGATGCATGATCCCTGTGAGTCACCGGGATTCCTGCATAAGCCGGTGCTCCATAGCAGGAAGATACCCCGCACACGATCTCATATTCGATGCCTGCAGCCCGTAACTCCTGTGCTTCTTCGCCACCTCTTCCGAAGATAAACGGATCGCCGCCTTTCAGACGGACCACATTTTTTCCTTCCTTCGCCTTTTCGATGAGCAGCGCATTGGTTTCCCACTGACGCAGATGATGATGATCCGCCCGTTTTCCAGCGTAAATCAGTTCTGCGTCCATGCGTGCTTCATTGAGAAGAGAATCTGTTGCCAGGCTATCATAGATGATCACATCCGCCTGACGGATGCATCTGAGACATTTCTGTGTGACCAGATCCATATTCCCAGGACCTGCGCCTACCAGCCAGACCTTTCCCTGCATAAGCTTCTCTGCCAGTTCTTCGCCAAGACGGACGCCTTTGTCTCCGTCAAATCCAGTCTCAAGAGTTCCGCTGACTCTCCGGTAATGCTTCTGATCCGGTGCAAACAGGGCATCCATCCGAAGCACTCCATTATCATCCAGATGTGCCAGTCCTGCTGCCGGTGCATTGCAGCTTCCGCCGATAGCTTTTAAGAAGGCTCTCTCTGCACACAGTTCTACCCAGGCGCATTTGTCATGGATTGCGTTAAGAACCTCTCTTAAATCTCCATTGCGGCTCTCCACTGCCAGGATCGCCTGACCTGCTGCCGGAAGACAGACTTCTGAAGATAAATGCTCAAATTTCCACTGATTTTCATCAGACAGTTCCAACCGGTCAAGACCTGCTGCCGCCAGCACAATGGCATCGTACTGTCCTTCTTCCAGCTTCCGAAGTCTTGTCTGCACATTTCCGCGGATCAGTTTTACCCGAATCAATGGATTAATCTTTTTAATCTGCAGCTCTCTTCTAAGACTTCCGGTACCTACCACACTGCCCGGTTTCAGATCTTTTAATAAAGTGCCGTCTTTAGTCACGATCACATCTTCCACCGGACCACGTCTCAGGACTGCACCAATGCCAAGCCCCTCCGGGAATTCCATTGGCATATCTTTGGCACTGTGTACAGCCAGATCGATCTGTCCCTGCAGCAGAGCTGCTTCCAGTTCCTGGGTGAATACTCCCTTTCCTCCAAAAGAAAGGAGCGAGCGGTCTAAAAGCTCGTCCCCTTTCGTAGACATTTCACAGATCTCAATCTTAAGATCCGGAAATGCCTCCAATATCATTTTTTCTACCATATGGGTCTGCACCAGAGCCAGTTTACTCTTTCTGGTGCCGATCCTGATCGTTTTCTGCATCTGATGCCTCTCCTTTATAACCGATAGCCTCTCGGTGTGATCATTCTTCCGTTTTTCTCATAAGTCTGGGAATTACCAATGATCACAACGCTGAACATATCGATATCAGCATCCTTCAATGCCCCCAGTGTGGTAATACAGTGACTCTCATCTTTTCTTCCTGCATTGCGGACAATGCCCACCGGAGTCTCTGCCTTTCTGTATTTCATCAGAATATCAGCTGCTTTTTCCACGTAATCTACACGTTTCTTACTCTTCGGATTGTAAAGACATACGATCAGGTCTCCCTGCCCTGCACAATCCACACGTTTCATGATCAGATCCAGCGGAGTCATCAGATCACTTAAGCTGATCACTGCAAAATCATGCATCAGCGGTGCACCCAGCACAGATGCTGCTGCACTGGCTGCTGTCACACCCGGAACAGTCTCGATCTCGATCTGTGCACCTTTTTCCTCTGCCACCTGATAAATGATACCTGCCATACCATAGATACCACTGTCACCACTGGATACCATGGCAACTGTCTGATCCTTCATCGCCTCTTCCACTGCCATCTCACAGCGTTTGACTTCCTGCATCATCGGAGTGGCAATATAATTTTTATCCGGAAAATACTCTTTTAAAATATTAACATAGGTGGTATAACCGGTCACTACATCTGCATTTTTGATCACGTCAATACATTTTGCGGTCATATGCTCATATCCGCCCGGGCCAAAGCCCACTACATATAATTTACCCATTAGTCGTTCTCCTCCATATGACTGAAAAATGCGTAGAGCTCTGATGGCTCTGAATGATCTCTCAGTTTATAAAGCATCTTGTCGATGGCTCTCTCAAATCCTTTTTTCTCTGCCTCTTCCAGCATCCGTTTCTTCAACTGCTCGATCTTCGGCAAGGATAACTGGAATACCATCCAGCGTTCAAAATCCTTCTGGATCTCAGCCAGAATCTGGTCTGCTGCCTGGACTTCATGCTGTTTCTTTTCATTGTTAACTCTTGCCAGCTCCTGGAAATCATCTACGTCAAAACGCTTTACTCCAGGGATCTGCTCCACCTTGGCCTCAATATCAATGGGCACTGCCAAGTCAATGAGTACACGAGGCTTCTCTGTCTTCAGAACTTTGGAAAGCTTTCCATAAGTCACTGTATAATGAGGACTTGCAGTAGCTGATATGATCACATCCATCTCATCCATCAGCTCATAACGATTGTCATACTCCATGACCTGATATGTGATCCGATGATGATGATCTTCCTTAGCCTGGCTCATATTCCTGGACGTAATACAGACTTTTGCTCCTTCAATGCACTGCAGATTCTTCAGTACGACGCCGCCGATCTTGCCGGATGCACCAATCAGCATAACTTTCTTTCCGTGAAGTGTCCCCAAGCCCTGCTCAGCTGCTTTGATAGCCATGGTAGCCATGGATACAGTTGTTCTGGACAGATCTGTCTCTGTCTTTACTTTCTTTGCTGCAGTCACTGCATAACGGAACAGGGTGTTAAGATATACCCCACAGGTTCCGATCTGATGCGCCTGCTCATGAGCACGCTTTACCTGTCCCAGGATCTGGTCTTCTCCCATCACCATGGAATCCAGTCCTGCTGCCACATGGAACAGATGCTTAATGGCTTTACTTCCCTGATACATGCGGACATAATCGCCCATCTCTTCCTCCACCTGAATTCCGGCAAATTCAAAGAGCAATGCCTGCATCTTTATAAAATTGCTGCCCGGACAGGCATGATAGGTATAGATCTCGGTACGGTTACAGGTACTGATAAATACGCACTCCTCCGCTATATTCCGCGCAATTGCCTGCCGCATCAATTCCTCCTGCGCTTCCACCGGAAATGCAAAGCGAGCCCGCACTTCCAGCGGAGCATTCTTGTGACTGATGCTGATCAGCGAGATATCCATTAGTCTGTCACTCCTTTACGGAATTCTGTTGTAAAGGTCTTATCATACAGCTTGGACAGCTCGTACTCATCCCCCAGGAAATCTCCCACAACCGTCAGTGCAGTCTTATGGATACCAGCCGCTTTCACGCGCTCTGCAATATTTGTCAGATCTCCGACTACGATCTTCTGATCTTCCCAGCTTGCTTTATATACCACAGCTACCGGTGTAGTCGGTCGATATGCCTGACGAAGGATCGCAGACATCTCATCCAACATACCTACACTTAAGAAAATGATCATGGTCGCATTGTGCTGTGCCAGATCGATCAGTTTCTCCTTCGGCGGCATAGGTGTACGGCCTTCCATACGAGTCAGGATCACAGTCTGGCTCACACCCGGAAGTGTATACTCTTTCTTCAATGCTGCTGCAGTTGCCAGGAAAGAGCTGACACCAGGAATCACTTCATATTCGATGCCCAGCTCATCCAGTCTGTCCATCTGTTCTCTGTGCGCTCCATAGATCGCCGGATCACCCGTGTGGACTCTGGCCACTTTCAGCCCTTTGCTTTCCGCATCCTTCATTACATCGATCACTTCATCCAGATGCATGGTAGCGCTGTTATAGATCACTGCCCCCTCTTTGGCTCCAGCCAGAACCTGCGGATTCACCAGAGATCCTGCATAAATGATCACATCTGCACTGTCAATGATTTTCTTCCCTTTGATTGTCAAAAGCTCCGGGTCGCCCGGGCCTGCTCCGATAAATGATACCATGTCTTCTCTTCCCCTTTGTATTTTTGTACCTTTAATAAAGGTTTCTTACCTTAAACTCTTTTTCCGCTTCTCTTCGGATATCCTTCTTGGCAATATCCGCACGCTTATCATATAGTTTCTTACCTTTTGCCAGGCCAATCTCCACTTTCACAAGACTGCCTTTGAAATACACCTTCAGCGGCACCAGTGTATAACCTTTCTCTGCAATTTTTCCTGCCAGCTTATTGATCTCATATTTATGAAGCAGCAGTTTTTTCGGACGCAGCGGATCCCGGTTGAAAATGTTTCCTTTTTCATATGGACTGATGTGCAATCCGTATGCGATCACTTCTCCGTTCTCGATTCGGATAAAGGATTCTTTGACACTGCATTTTCCCATGCGCACAGATTTTACTTCCGTTCCGTGCAGAGCTACTCCTGCCTCGTATGTCTCATCAATAAAATAATCATGATATGCTTTTTTATTATTTGCGACCAATTTGTATCTGTCTTTTCCCATAATTTTTCTACCTTTGCTAAAATTCTTCTTCCTTCTTTGGATCAACCAGTTCAAAATCAATTCTGCGCACCAGTTTGTCTGTACCGATCACACGAATTTTTACTGTCTGTCCCAGCTTATAGCTTTTTCCGGTGTTTTCACCCACCATCTCGTAGGTACTTTCAATATAATTGTAGTAATCTCCACGCAGCGTTGTGACATGCACCATGCCTTCTACCGTATTCGGCAGTTCCACATACAGACCATAGTTCGTAATACCGGAGATAACGCCCTCGTATTCATTTCCGATACGGCTCTCCATGTATTCCACTTTCTTCATTTTGATGGTCTCACGCTCTGCCTCATCTGCCCGGCGCTCCAACTGGCTTGCCTGCTGTGCCACGCCCGGAAGGATTTTCCAATAATGCTCCATCCGCTTTTCATTCATCCGTCCACGCAGACTGTCTTTAATAATTCGATGGATCTGCAAATCCGGATAACGGCGGATCGGGGAAGTAAAATGACAGTAATACTGCGCTGCCAGTCCGAAATGTCCCACACATTCCACACTGTATTTTGCCTGCTTCATGGAACGCAGTGTCAGGCGGGAAATCAGTCCCTCCACCGGCGTATCTTCGATTTTTGCCAAAAGTTTCTGCAACTCTTTCGGATGCACTTCATCAGAACCCATATGGATATGATATCCGAAATTATTGATAAACGTGCTCAGCTTTTTAATTTTTTCTGTATCTGGCACTTCATGCGTACGGTACACAAACGGAATCTCCTGCCAGAAATAATCCTGCGCAACGGTTTCATTTGCCGCCAACATAAAATCCTCAATGATCTTTGTCGCCGGATTGCGGTCATACGGTTTAATGTCTACCGGATGTCCCTGATCATCCAGAATTACTTTCGTCTCTGGAAAATCAAAATCAATGGAACCACGTTTCCGACGTTTTGCACGCAGCAGATCTGCCACCTCCTTCATATCCAAAAACATCCGTACAAAATCTTTGTACTCTTCTGTTTTCTCCGGATCTTTCAGCGTAATAATTTTATTTACATCGGTATAACTCATGCGGCGGTCAACGTTGATGACAGATTCTGCGATCCGATGATCCACGATGTTTCCTTTTGCATCAATTTTCATAATACAGCTCAAAGTCAGTCGATCCTCGCCCTGATTTAGAGAACAGATTCCATTAGATAACGTATGCGGCAACATTGGAATCACACGATCCACCAGATAAACACTGGTGCCGCGTTTCAGCGCCTCCACGTCCAACGCACTGTTTTCCTGCACATAATTTGTCACATCAGCGATATGCACGCCAAGCTGCCAGAAATCGCCATCTCTGGTCAAGGTCACCGCATCGTCCAGATCCTTAGCATCCTCTCCGTCAATGGTAACGGTCTGCCAGTCTCTAAGATCCATACGTCCTGCCATATCCGCAGAAGTCACATCTTTTGCCACGCGCTCTGCCTGATTTAATACTTTCTCCGGGAATTCCACCGGAAGTCCATACGCCCGCACCAGAGACATGATATCCGTACCCGGATCATTCTCATGACCGAT
>ENA-UPXC01002491-UPXC01002491.1-human-gut-metagenome-genome-assembly--contig:-NODE-2491-length-21567-cov-46.355235_pt1 | contig 21567 bp, 20 predicted proteins | sample MGYA00250047_ERZ773371 | MGnify/ENA primary metagenome ERZ773371 (study PRJEB29103, sample SAMN06111975) | human gut metagenome | biome: human gut; feature: ankylosing spondylitis patient; material... | reverse complement strand
TTTTCAAGCAGAAGACGGCATACGAGATTGTTGACTGTGACTGGAGTTCAGACGTGTGCTCTTCCGATCTGCCAGAACGCCCAGAACCAGTTTCTCCCGGATACCGAAGGGGTGCTTTTCGATTTCTTCCGGATTCATGGTCAGATGGTCAAAACTATCACCATGCACAAGACTTTTGGCAGGGTCTGCCTGGACTTTCAGCGCATATCGTATGGTAAAGGCAGAAGCTACGACAATCATGGTCAGATGACAGACGAGACGGAAAGGAATTCCAGACATCTGCGGAAGTCCGGCAATACTCTGAGCCATACCTACGGTAAAAGGATTCATCACAGCGCCGCTGTATCCCAGACCGGTTCCAAGAGCTACAATGGCCAGACCTACCACAGCGTCATATCCCAGGGCAATGGCAATTCCCACAAAAATCGGAATAAAAGGAAAGGCTTCTTCAAATACGCCAATAGTGGAAGAAGCACAGCCCAGCACCAGAATGAAAATCGGAATAATGACAGCACGGGTTTTTCCTTTTAATACTTTCAAAAGTCCTGCCACCAGTCCGTTGAAAGCGCCGGTGGAGATAATCAATCCAATGGCAGCGTAGGCAATAAAGACGAAGAAAATAACGTCAGCGCCATTTAACATACCATTGTAAATCGCTTTTATAGAGTCAAAGAGTCCAACAGGGGAAGACTCTACGGTATGATACGTTCCCGGCACTACTACTTCGGTGCCTGCTTCATTTACTGCGCGTTCAAATTCTCCGGCCGGGAGAAGCCAGGTAGCGATAGCGCATACAAGAATAATGGCAGAGAGCAGAACAAAAATATGGGGCAGTTCAAATTTTTTCTTTTGCTTTGTTTCAGAAATTTTCTTCATAGCATAACCTCCGTTTCTACTTTTCCGTTTTTTTCTTTAATTCCTGTTTCCAGACTTCCTGTATGTTTTCCCGGAAGTTCTGATCTTCAAATACCTTCAGCACCAGTGCAGAGAGGATTTCGGCGCCGTTTGCCAGAGCTTCGTAAGCGGGAGGCTTTTGGGTAGCTTCCCGGAAAGCAGAAGTGTGCAGGGCCAGATTTTCCTCTGTGATAGAGAGCAGAGGCTGGATGGAAGGACAGTGATAGCTGACATTGCCCATATCAGAGGAACCGGTAGCCGGCTGAACGGGACCGGAGCACAGACCGAATTCTTTAAAATAATCGGTGACCGTATCTTCCAGAAGGGGGATACGAACCATATCGTAGAAATCGGAAAGTCCAAAGCTTAAAGAAACTGTGCAGTCCAGCGCCATAGCTGCGGCATTGGCACATTTTTTTATCATTTCGTCCACTTCCTCCAGACGGGACAGAGAAGCGGTACGGAATTCCATACGGATTTTGGCATAATCGGGGATGATATTAGGAGCCTTACCTCCGTCTAAAATGACGGCATTCACATGAACATCAGGGGTAAAACATTCCCTTCGGGCGTCAATCAGGTCTAAAAACTTTCTGGCAGCAGCCAGAGCGCTCTTTCCGCGCCAGGGTGCGGCTACGGCATGAGAGGTTTCACCGTGAAATTCTGCAACATAGCAGCGCAGGCTGAGAACGTCCATGTTGGGAAGGGAAGTACCGCCTGCCCAACTGTGCATCATAACGGCCAGAGCCATGTTATCAAAGATACCCTGAGAAGCCATGCCGATTTTTGCGCCGTTTTCCTCTTCAGCAGGGGTTCCAATCACATACAGTTTGCCGCGAAACTGGTCTTTCAACTCCATGAGAGACATGCCAGTAAGAACAGAAAGCGCGCCGTGCAGGTTGTGTCCGCAGCCGTGTCCGATTTCCGGCAGAGCGTCATATTCCGTTAAGAGGGCCACAGACGGACCGTCTCCATTGTCCAGACAGGCGCAAAAGGCAGTATCATATCCGGCATAAGGGCAGGTGACGTCAAAACCGGACTGTGCAAGGAGTTCTGCGATTTTGCGGCTGGATTCATATTCTTCATAGGACAGTTCCGGGTGTCTGGCTAAAGATTCGCTTAAGGACCGGGCTTCGGGCAAATGCTGCAAGACAGCAGACCGGATTTGTTGTTTTCGTGTTGTTTCCATAAAAATCCCCTTTCTCTGAATAATAAAATACCGAATTGCGAGTGCGCTTTGCTAAAGCATGAAATATTTAAAGCACACTTAAAGCATTGCATGGGTCAATGGTAGCATATGTGCATAGAAAAAACAAGCTATAATATTTACAATTGTTGAAAATAACGGTAAATATAAAAAAGATATGTGGATATTGTATTAAAAGTAGTAAGAAGAGGAAAAATGTCATAAAAATTGTATGAAAAATCAAAAAAGAGAAGAGAAAAATAAGACGGTACAGAGAAGAAAAACAGGATATGGGATACAGGAGGTTTGCTATGGACGAAAATATCCAAGTTTAGCCTTGCACACAGCAAAACAATGGGATATACTGTAAAGAAGTCCATTGAAATATCAGACAGATGACCATATGGGAAGGAGATAGAGCTAATGCAGTTAACAACAGTAAAAGAGATTTACAAAAGTACAGAGCAGTATCTGGACAAGGAAGTGACCGTGGGCGGCTGGGTCAGAAGTGTTCGTGATTCCAAGACCTTTGGCTTCATTGTCCTTCATGACGGAAGTTTTTTTGAAACTCTGCAGGTGGTATACCATGATACCATGAGCAATTTCCAGGAGATTTCCAAATTAAACGTAGGTGCAGCCATTGTGGTAAAAGGAACTTTGGTAGCTACACCTCAGGCTAAACAGCCGTTTGAAATTCAGGCAACAGAAATCAGTGTGGAGGGGGATTCTGCAGCTGATTACCCGCTTCAGAAGAAACGCCATTCCATGGAATATCTGAGAACGATTTCTCATCTGCGTCCCAGAACCAATACATTCCAGGCCGTGTTCCGTGTGCGTTCCCTGATTGCCTTTGCCATTCATCAGTTCTTCCAGGAGAGAGGATTTGTCTATGTACACACTCCTCTGATTACAGGAAGTGACTGCGAAGGGGCCGGAGAAATGTTCCAGGTTACCACCATGGATTTAAATGATATTCCGAAGACCGAAGACGGAAAAGTAGATTTCTCTCAGGATTTCTTCCGCAAACCTACCAACCTCACGGTAAGCGGTCAGTTAAACGGGGAAACTTATGCACAGGCTTTCCGCAACATTTATACTTTCGGACCGACTTTCCGTGCAGAAAACTCCAATACTACACGCCATGCGGCAGAGTTCTGGATGATTGAGCCGGAAATGGCTTTTGCAGATTTAGACGATAACATGGCGCTGGCTGAGGATATGCTGAAATACGTTATCCGCTATGTACTGGAAAACGCACCGGAAGAAATGAACTTCTTCAATTCCTTTATTGACAAGGGACTTCTGGACAGACTGAACCATGTGTTAAACTCTGAATTTGGCCATGTAACTTATACAGAAGCCATTGAAATTCTGGAAAAAGCAAACGATAAGTTTGATTACAAAGTATACTGGGGCTGTGATTTACAGACTGAGCATGAGAGATATCTGACTGAGCAGGTATACAAACGTCCTGTTTTCGTTACCGATTATCCGAAGGAGATCAAGGCTTTCTACATGAAGCTGAACGAAGACGGAAAGACGGTTGCGGCTATGGACTGTCTGGTTCCGGGAATCGGAGAAATTATCGGCGGAAGCCAGAGAGAAGATTCCTACGAAAAACTTTGTGCGAGAATGGATGAACTGGGACTGAACAAGGAGGACTATGACTTTTACTTAGACCTTCGTAAATACGGTTCCACCCGCCATTCCGGATATGGATTGGGATTTGAAAGATGCGTGATGTATCTCACCGGTATGCAGAACATCCGTGACGTCATTCCATTCCCAAGAACTGTAAATAACTGTGAATTATAAAAAAGGAGTATTATGAAATTTTTCCATATAGCAGATGTGCATCTGGGGGCAGAGCCGGACAAAGGGTATGGCTGGAGTGCGGACAGAAGCCGGGAAATCTGGGAAAGTTTTCGATACGCAGTGCAGCAGGCCGGCAGAGAACATGCCGGTCTGTTTCTCGTTGCAGGAGATTTATTCCACAGGCAGCCCCTGACAGGAGAACTGAAAGAAGTGAATGCCCTTTTTGCGTCCATACCGGACACAAAAGTAGTGCTGATTGCGGGAAATCATGACTATATCAAGGGAAAACCCATGAAAGAGAGAATCCAGTGGGCGCCTAATGTATTCTGGCTGGAAAATGAAGAAATGGAAGTTGTAGAATTTGCCGACCTCGGTGTGCGGGTTTATGGTTTCAGCTATCACAGCCGGGAAATTCGGGAGCCCCGCTATGAGCAGTTAAGGCCGAAAGATAATGTTTGCAAAAACATTCTTCTGGCACATGGCGGAGACGAAAAACATGTTCCCATCAGCCGCGATACCTTTCTGGGAACAAAATTCGATTATGTGGCTTTGGGGCACATTCACAAACCGCAGATATTGGAAAAAGACCGGGCAGTCTACGCAGGTTCTTTGGAACCGCTGGATAAAAATGAAACAGGTCCTCACGGATATATGAAGGGAGAACTGACTTCCCAGGGGACCTCCATTACCTTTGTACCCTGTTCCCATCGGGAATACAAGCGAATCAAGATACAGGTAAAAGAGCAGACTACCCAGTTTTCTCTGGAAGACACTCTGGAAAAAGCCATACAGGAACGGGGAGTGCAGCACTTGTACTGCGTGACTTTATCCATCCCCACTGCACGCATGGCTCCGTATTGATTTGTTCTTGCAGACACGCTCATAGAAATACTGTTTACCGTATGAATAATAGTAATCAATGTGATCACGGCGAGGAATCCATAAACAAACAGGCAGAACATAAAATAGGTATTTTGTGTGTCTTTGTTTTGCGCCAGTCGATCATAAAAGCGATAATGTCCATTTGCCAATACGTGAAGCTCATTTACATTCTGCTCTGTTGCTTTTTGGGACAGCTGTACGTCAAGAACAGCATAGGCATCTTTGCCTGTAATTTCCTTGAACGTTTTCTCTGAGCAAATCACAGTTGGCTGATCCGATGTATCAAAGGGACTATCTTTCAAGACTCCAGCCACGGTAAGCTCTGTCTGCTCCAGCTGAATCGTATCTCCAACCTTCAAAGAATTGCTTTTATCAAAAACCGTCAGTACACCGTTGCCTTCAGAGACAGCCGATATATCACCTGCAATCAAATCTTCAGCTGCCCACTGAAACTGCTGATTCTCATAAGAAATCAAATCAATTTGCCCCAATTTCCCTTCATATTCTGCAGGAAGGCTTTGATACATCCGCCCAAATACCCGCTTTACATACGGCCGGCTTTCCACCTCTTTGGCAAAACTTTGTTTAATGTCGCACAGATTATCAGGACTACTATAAAAGACATCTGGTGCCCATGGCTTTAAGGGATTGAGTGCCATATTCACCCATTGTATAAGAACAGAAAAGCTTAAAATCATAATGATGCTGAGTGCAAAGGAGCCAGTCATGAGAAGTAGATTTTTGGGAGAGGATACGGCATGATGAATCCCCAAGGCCATCTCAATTTTCAAAAAGTTCTGCTTGATTGGCCGGGATGTGTTCCAATTTTCGGAAAGATTTCCGGTAACAGCCGCAACCGGAGAAACACCTGCCGCCCGCCTTGCGGGAGAGATGGAAGATAACAGCACGGTCAAAACACCAACAACAATTCCGCTGATGATACCGACACTACTAATCCCAAATAGCGGAATCTGTACAAATTCAGCGCCCGCACCAAACCGGAGCAGTGCACAAAGCATCCATGTGCCCACAATCCCAACTATCACGCCAATCGGAACCGCTGTTTTGCACCAATAGAGTGCTTCCAACTTGACTATGTGCATAACTTGTGCCCGGCTTGCTCCAATACAACGAAGCATTCCAAAAAATTGTGTTCTCTCTGCGGTTCTGCTGTTCAGGCTTCCCGCAATCATAAAGACTCCCGCAGCCAAAACCAGAACAAACAAGATTGCAGCTACAAGGTACATTCCCATGACATAAGAATCACTGCTGAAGCCCGTCAATCCCAGCAAAGCCGTGTTTTCGGATAATGTTTCGTCGGTAAAGCCATATGTTTTCCGCAACTCTGCAATCACCTTACGAATATGGATATTCTCGTAAAAGCGCACAAAACAAACGGGAGCAAGCTTACTTCCTTCTGCTTTTGCAAGACTTTGGAAGGAGTCCCAATTTAGAAAAGCCCCCACAATGTCGGCATCTGTGGTAATGGTAACATCTCCTCCAAAACCGGAAATCGTATAGCCAAAATCTCCAGCTGGTGTATGTACGGTAATCGCCTCTCCAATCTTCAGAGAAAGCAGTTCTTTTGAACGATTCGAAAGTAAAATTTCATCCTCTTTTGTAGGATATCGGCCTTCAGTCAAATTGTCATAGATCTCCGTTAGAATCGCATTATCACCACCTACGATGACGCAGCTTTTTCCATTGATCGTATAGTCTTCGGATAAATCAAAGTTCAGTCCGTCATAACGGGAGGACGTCATCACATCTGTTCGCTGTGCGATTTGCTCAATCTGTTGCTCGGATGGCTCCTTCAACATGATATGCCAGTTCCCATGTTCTTTGATCACTCGTGTCTTTTCCATTCGGATCGCCATATCTGCCATGCTGAAAATCATCGTAACCAACAGCACTGAGATAATGATGCACAGCATCGTCATCCTATTCTGTCTCTTCCGCACCTTTGCAGAAATCGGAATAAGGCTAAGATAGCTTTTCATTCGCGGCACCTCCCGAAGTCGGTCAGTACACCGTCCGATACCTGCAAAACCCGGTCAGCCGTTTGCGCGATACTGCGATTGTGGGTAATCATAATGATGGTTTGTTCGTATTTTTTCGACGCCTCTTTTAGCAAGGCAATGACCTCGCTGCTATTCTGCGTGTCCAGATTGCCGGTCGGCTCGTCAGCTAAGATCAGGGCTGGCCGGGTAATCAGTGCCCGCCCAATTGCCACACGTTGCTGCTGACCACCGGAAAGCTGGCTCGGCAGGTGATTTCGGCGCTCTTTCAGATTCAGCACCGCCAGTAGTTCTTCCAGATACTTTTTGTCCGGCTTCTGGTAGTCCAGCAACACAGGGAATATGATATTCTGCTCCACTGTCAGCTCCGGCACAAGGTTGAACGCCTGAAAGATAAAGCCGATATTCCTACGCCGAAACACGGTCAACTTCTTGTCGTTCATGGAAAAAATGTCCTTGCCGTCGATCAGCACCTTGCCTGACGTAGGCGTGTCCAATGCGCCGATCATGTTCAGCAGTGTACTTTTGCCGGAACCGGATTCTCCAACGATTGCCACATACTCTCCTTTGGGAACAGAAAAGCTAACATCTTTCAAAGCCTTGACCGCGGTTTCCCCGTTGCCATAGGTTTTACAAATATTTTTGACTTCTAACAAGTTCATAGTGCAAACACCTCTTTCTCAATAATTTTGCTGTCGTAAACGGGTGGACTTTCGTTCCCTGTCTACGATGGAAAGAATAGCACCCTAATATTACTGTAGCCCTACAACCAGCCTACAATTTTGTAGGAATTGGGAAGTTCATTATAAAACTCGTTCCAATTCCTAATTCACTTTCCACTTCTATTAGGCCCCCATGAGCTTCGATAATCGCTTTTGCCAACGGCAGGCCAAGCCCGATCCCCTGTGTATCCTTTGAAAAACGGCTGCGATAAAACCTTTTGAAGATATGGTGTAAATCTTCTGGATGAATTCCGCACCCGTTATCCTTTATTGTGATTTGAACAGCGGATGGTAGTGCCGTCCATTTGATGTAAATGGTATCGCCCTTTCCCGTATGGTCAAGTGCATTTTTTACAATATTGCCAATCGCTTCGCCCAACCAATCACGGTCACAGAAAAGAGAAATATCATCTGCACCAGATAATACGATCTCTTTCTGTTCCTGCTTGGCACGATATGCAAAGTGTAGCTCCAAATCCTGCATCATATCCGCTACATTTTCTATTTCCTTTTCAAATGCAATAGAACCAGCGTCCAACTTTGTGATTTTGAGAAGGTTTTGCACCAGCACTTCAATACGGTCCAACTCCTGCTCGGACAGATTAGCAAATTCTTTCACAGATGACACTTCTATATCCTCGTCCTGAAGCAGTCCGTTATAAATGTTCAGAGCTGCCAGCGGTGTTTTCAGTTGGTGTGAAATGTCGGAGATTGTATTTTTCAAAAACTCTTTCTCTCGCAACTCGTTATCTGCATGGGCATTTAACACTGCCGCTAAAGAATTGATGGAATGAAACAGTCGGTACAATTCGCCCTCATTGTCACATTCAATACGGGCATTGCGATCACCATCAAGATACGCATTGATGTGTAATATCGCCTGCTCCATGATCTGATTTTGCCGATTAAAATATACAAAGCAGACTGCCCATACAGCACCGCCAGCCAATAGAAAAAGGATTAGCAATAACAGAGAAAGCCGGCGATATGACAGCCATAGAAAAACCTCGGCTAAGAGAAATGTAACCCCCAAAACCAGTGAAAGCGAAAGAAATAGATTTTTGATTTCTTTATTTGCCAGTATCTTCATTCTGCACCTCACCCGATAATATTCCATTTATATCCCATACCTCGAACAGTCAGGAGCATTTGTGGTTCGCTTGGATTATCCTCGATCTTCATACGAAGCCGACGCATATAGACCGTAAGGGTACTACTGTCGATATAATTCCCGTCGCAATCCCATAGCTTATCTAAAATTTGTCCCTTTGTCAGCACCATGCTTGGGTTTCTCATAAACAAGCACAGTAGCTTGTATTCCGCGGCAGTCAAATCCAACAGCTCCCCATTTTTGAAAACCTGTCCTTGCAGCAAAAGAACCTTGATGCCATTCGACTGCAATTCTGTATCTGCTGCTTGAAAAGAATTTGCACGTCGAAGTAAGGCGTTAATCCTTGAAACGAGAACCCCCAGTTTGAACGGTTTTGTGATATAGTCATCACCTCCAATATCCAGCCCCATAATAATACTTGTTTCCTCATCCGAAGCCGTCAGAAAAATAATTGGCACCTTTGATGTAAGTCGAACTCTTTTGCAAAATTCAAAGCCAGACCCATCTGGCAGAGATACGTCCAACACCAACAAATCATATTTTCCGTCTGTCCACAATTCCTCCGCTTCTTTGAGCGTTCTGGCGATATTTAATTCAAATCCCTGCTTTTTGAAAGCAAAAGAAAGCCCGTTAATCAGGCTTAGATCATCTTCAAGAAGTAATATATTACTCATACTTTTCTGCCTTTCCTTGTTTTGTACGACCATCAATCGGCTTTTCCGCATCCTTTGGAATTAGCCAGATAGTTGCCATCTTCACAGCGCCGGGGATACGCCCAGCAGCGCAATAGTAATTAACTCTACGAGGTGTCACGCCCCATTTTTCGGCGGCCTCTTTTAGTGTCATATAATCCATTATGCACCTCCACAGAGTACATTATAGTTCTTTGTCTCGAACAATACAAGTTTATCACCAATTGTAGCTCTATAAAATCGGCATAATCATACTGATTGTTAGGCATAATAAGGCCATTCCATCATATAAACCGGAACGATACAATATTATTGAGGTGAACGATTATGCCGATTGATGATTTGACTGCTTTGGGGCAAAAAATGCGGGAAGCCCGAAAGAATAAAGAACTGACAGAGTCGTCCGAGAAATTTGAAACGAATTGAGCCAGTGAGAGAATCGTTAAAATTCACTCACTGGCTCTTTTCATTTTAAGAGAGCTAGTTCGTCTAACACTATATGTATCATCAAATGAAAATTTATCTGTTTTATAATTTCTTCACGAAACATTATTTCCAACTGAATAAGAAATAATTTTTACTTATTTCCATATTACGCTTTGCCTTCGTTCAAATAACCCAGGCTTGTTCAAAAAACCTGATGGATATGCACTGACAAAATCATTATCTTTTTTTCCTAACCACATGAACAATTATAGCAATCACAACGATTGCGGCAACCATGCCAATTAGGGGGAGCCATGTGTCTACGATACTTTGAAACACAGCCTCCCATTTTACATTTTCAGGTAACATGATTTACACCTCCAATTTCTTTTGCTCTGTAACAATGCGTTTACAAGATAGATAGGTTGCAAGGAAATAACTCCCGTAAACAATGAGGAAAAGAATAATGGTCAATCCGATATTTGTTGAAATATGGATATTCATAAATTCCTCAACGACAGTCATTGCTTTGCCGATTAAGAAATCCGAGTATATTCCGGCAACAGTCAACGGAATTGCAAAAAACACAGCCGTCTGCGTAAAAAGTGTGCGGTTAATTTGCTTGCGCTTGGCTCCCAACTTTTGCAGCAATCCATATCGGTAAATATTGTCCGTCGTTTCTGTGAGCTGTTTTAGTGCCAAAAGAGCAGCACAGATCAGCAAAAAGATTAAGCCGATATAACAACAAAGGAAACTCACCAAAGCATTGAGTCCGTAGAACATTTCACACATCATGTTCTTTTCTGCGTACCGATAACCATGCGCTTCGTCCAATCCAATAGGGACCATCTTTTGCAGGATTTCATTAGAATCCGCATCCGGCTTATATTGTACCAAAAGCACATTAATGTCTTTTTCGAGGCCAGCCACTACATGATCTGGGACAATGATTGTTCCGCGATCATTGTTTCCAACAGAAGTCATAAAATATGTTTCTTGCAAAACTTCATCGGATGCACGCAGTAAGGTTGTTCCGCCTATTGTGATTTCCAAATGATTTTGTAAGGCCAGAGAAACATATTGATATGTCCCAGTGTAATTACAATTTAACAAGTATTGGTCATCGTTCAGCGTGATTGGCTCTTTGCCCTGCATAGCCAAAGCACGATTGAAGTCCGAAACGGAAATTATGGCAACTTTGCTATTGGAAACTTCCTCATCAATAGGCCACAGCTCGACATTCTGACCTTCAAATAGCTCTGAATAGGTCATATCGGCCTCATAAATGCTGATTTGCTCCATGTTTTCGGCGTAATCACGCATTGCAACATCATGTGTGGCAAGATACTCGGAAATGTTGCTGTCTCCATCAGTGGAAACATTGGAAAGTACATTCAAATCATAGGGGGTTGCAGCTTTTGATAATTCATTCATTGCAAGAGCTGTGCTTGCCCCAATAGATACAGCACAGATGGTAATGGTCAGCAGGCCACAAACAATCGTCACCACAAGATAATTCGTGCGAATTTTACTTCCGATTTGGCGTACAAGGAATGTGTTCAAACCTTTCAGATAAAACCCTTTACCAGCTCTTACCACTTGGATGAAAACAGTGGATAATGAGTTGAACAACAGAAAGGTTCCAACAACCAAAGCTGCTCCCGCAATTTGAAAAGACATATTTTCACGAGATGGCAGTATTCCGTTTTTGTTGAACAGCACAGCGGAAATCCCTATGCAGATCAGGGAAAGCACAAACAGACAGAGCGGCAAAACACGATTTTCTGCTTTTATGCTTTCGTTTTTTCTGCTGGCCGTCAATAAGTCAATCAATTTGACATTGGTTACAGACCACACATTGAAAAGCATTACGATAAAGAAGATGATCGCAAAACAAAGCACTGTCTGTCGAAATGCTCCAGCAGAAAATACGATTTGAAATTTATCCAATTCAATCGCAAAGAGTTTTAATGCAACCAAAGAAAGTCCTTGCGAAAAGAGCAACCCAAGAACCAAACCTGAAACCAAAGCAATGACACCAACACAAAGAGTTTCACCGGCAAACAGCCGGGAAATGCGTCTTTTTTTCATGCCGAGCACCATATATACGCCCAATTCTTTTTTGCGGCGTTTCAAAAGAAACTGGTTGGCATAGATAATCAGAAAAGCCAATACTACCGCAATGACAACAGAAAGCGCCGACAACAGTATGCCGAGTTGGTCGTATAAAAGCGAACCGGTTATTCCCATATCAGAAAAAGCTGGCTGATCGGAAATTGAGTTGAAGGCATAAAACAGACTGACCGAAAGCGTCAGTGTAAGGAAATAAATCAGATAGTCCCGGATGTTCTTATGAACATTTCGGAAGATCAGCTTAAATGAGATCATTTTGCTCACCTCCCAAGACGGAAACCACTTCCAGAATCTTTGCAAAAAAGTCTTTGCGTGTGTCCGTCCCTCGGTGCAGCTCATTGAACACCTGCCCGTCTTTGATAAACAAAATGCGATGGCAATAGCTGGCGGAAAAAGCATCATGCGTTACCATTAGGATTGTTGCCGCAAGCTGTTCGTTCAATTCCGTCAGCATCGTCAACAGCATCCGCGAGGAATTGGAATCAAGAGCGCCGGTAGGTTCATCAGCCAGTACGATTGCTGGATTTGTTACCATTGCTCTTGCAGCGGCTACCCGCTGCTGTTGACCGCCGGACATCTGATAGGGATATTTGTTCAATACTTCCTGAATGTTCAGCGCCTTTGCAATCTGCGGGACACATTTTTGAATCTCGCTTGGTTTGGTTCCTGCGATAGATAAGGCCAGAGAGATATTTTCGTAGGCTGTCAGAGTATCCAGTAGATTGAAGTCCTGAAAGATAAAGCCCAGCTTTTTTCCGCGAAAGTCTGCAAGCTGTGATCCGTGAAGCGTCGTAATGTCCTTTCCCTCCACATAAATATGGCCGCTGGTAACGGTATCAATCGTAGAAATGCAGTTCAGCAAAGTGGTTTTCCCAGAGCCGGAAGAACCCATAATACCGAGAAACTCACCTTTACGCACAGAGAAAGAAATATGATCGACGGCTTTTGTCAGGTTGCCCTTGTTACCGTAAAATTTTTGGATGTCATCCACCCGTAAAATTGTGTCGTCCATTGATTATGAGACTCCTTTCTCAAAAGCATTTTGCTTTTGTATTTTTACTCTACCATAGGGGCTTATCCTGTGCCATTAAGTTAGATTACATTTACCTTACCAGAATGTAAGGTTGAAAAAAGCGAGGTTTTACAGCCCCGCCTCTTTCAAATAGCTCTCCGTAGGAAATACCATAGTTACGGTAGTCCCTTGTCCGGGATCACTGGAAACGGAAAGCACAATATTCATTTTTTTACACAGCTTTTGGCTCAAATACAGCCCAATCCCGGTTGACTTGGAATAGCGGCGTCCGTTTTCTCCAGTGAAGCCTTTGTCAAACACGCGTGGTAAATCCGCAGCAGAAATTCCAATTCCATTATCTGAAATAAAAAGGGATATATTATTTTTATCTGTTTTGGTAGAAAACTCAATTTGCAAATTGTCTTTACGATATTTGATCGCGTTGGATATGATTTGTCCGATTACAAATGTGCAACTCTTGCTATCGGCAACAATAGGAATGTCCAGATCATTCAGCACTGGTTTTCCGCCTGCTTGGATCAGAGGTTTGGAATATGTCTTTAACGCAGCATGAACTAAAGATTGCAGTGTGGTTTTTTCCACCTTGAAATCCTTTTCCACATCCGTACTGCGGGCATAGTATAGCACCTGTTCCACATAGGTATCAATTTTGCGGAGTTCATCGTCGATGCGTAGCGTAGTGGGATTTTTTTCGTTTTCTATCATCAGGCGTGCAGAGGTAATAGGGGTCTTGATCTCGTGTATCCATGAATCAATGTACTCCCGGTATTCCCGACTTGCTTGTTTTGCATTGGAAATCTGATCGTTCTGGTATTTATTGCAGCGCCGCAAAATATCCACTAAAATCTGACCTTCCAAAAAATGAGGCTGTGTCAATAGTTCACCCAAAAGCGACTTTTCTTCCATCTGTTCCATCATTTTCAGAAGTAGATTATAATAACTTCGTTTGCGGAAAAAATCATATACCAAAGCGGAAATATACGCTGCCATAAGGATCATTTCGGCAAACAGAATAAAAGTAGCAGGGGTTTCAATTAGCCAAAGCAGGCCAAACAGCAGGAGTGCCGACACCAGCATACATATCAATGAAAAAATTCGATCTAAAAGATACTCGGATAATCTCATACGCAATACCCCAATCCACGCTTCGTTTCCAAATAGTCAGGCAAACCGATCTCTGCTAGCGTTTTCCGCAAACGAACGATATTCACATTCAAGGTGTTTTCGTCTATAAATTGCTCACTCTGCCAGAGTTCATCAATAATGGCATCACGAGGAATGATATTTCCCTTGTTTACCATGAGCAGACGCAAAATCCCCATTTCATTTTTAGTAAGAGATTTTCTCTGTCCTTGGTAACTGATTTCTGCTTTGAGCAGGTTTAGAGTTAAGCCTTTGTGTGTCAAAACCACATTATCCTGTATTTCATAAGTTCGTGCCAGAAGTTTTTGTATGCGTGCCAAAAGAACCTGTGCATTGTAGGGCTTTGAAATATAATCATCGGCACCGATGTTCAAACTCATTAGTTCGTCAAAATCGCTGTTTCTGCTGGTAAGCACAATGATTGGAAGATTGGATTTCTGCCGGATTTCTCTGCACACCTGAAAGCCGTCCTGATACGGCAAATTGATGTCCAAAAGAATCAATTCAGCCCCAGACGAAAGGGCGGTTTCTGCGATATGCTGAAAATCGCTACTACTGGCACATTGGTATCCGTATTTTTCAAAAAGTTGGGTAAGTTCCTCACGGATTGCTGGTTCATCTTCTATGATAAAAATTTTCATTTTGTTGCCTCCCTTGCGTTGTTCTCATATCCAACGGCTTCTCCGCAATTTTAGGGAGTAGCCAAACACCGGCCATTTTCACAGCACCGGGGATACGCCCAGCAGCGCAATAGTAATTTACTCTACGAGGTGTCACGCCCCATTTTTCGGCGGCCTCTTTTAGTGTCATATAATCCATTATGCACCTCCACAGAGTACATTATAGTTCTTTGTCTCGAACAATACAAGTTTATCACCAATTGTAGCTCTATAAAATCGGCATAATCATACTGATTGTTAGGCATAATAAGGCCATTCCATCATATAAACCGGAACGATACAATATTATTGAGGTGAACGATTATGCCGATTGATGATTTGACTGCTTTGGGGCAAAAAATGCGGGAAGCCCGAAAGAATAAAGAACTGACAGAGTCGTCCGAGAAATTTGAAACGAATTGAGCCAGTGAGAGAATCGTTAAAATTCACTCACTGGCTCTTTTCATTTTAAGAGAGCTAGTTCGTCTAACACTATATGTATCATCAAATGAAAATTTATCTGTTTTATAATTTCTTCACGAAACATTATTTCCAACTGAATAAGAAATAATTTTTACTTATTTCCATATTACGCTTTGCCTTCGTTCAAATAACCCAGGCTTGTTCAAAAAACCTGATGGATATGCACTGACAAAATCATTATCTTTTTTTCCTAACCACATGAACAATTATAGCAATCACAACGATTGCGGCAACCATGCCAATTAGGGGGAGCCATGTGTCTACGATACTTTGAAACACAGCCTCCCATTTTACATTTTCAGGTAACATGATTTACACCTCCAATTTCTTTTGCTCTGTAACAATGCGTTTACAAGATAGATAGGTTGCAAGGAAATAACTCCCGTAAACAATGAGGAAAAGAATAATGGTCAATCCGATATTTGTTGAAATATGGATATTCATAAATTCCTCAACGACAGTCATTGCTTTGCCGATTAAGAAATCCGAGTATATTCCGGCAACAGTCAACGGAATTGCAAAAAACACAGCCGTCTGCGTAAAAAGTGTGCGGTTAATTTGCTTGCGCTTGGCTCCCAAGGCAACCGTCTAGCGGATGTGCCGGGCCAGCCATTGCCGAAACACCAGCACAAGGGCAACGGGCGGGACAATCAGCAGCACCAGATTCAAAATCAATGTCGGGGTCAGTTCCATTGCGTCGCCTCCTCTCTTTTGTTGATAAGGTCATTGTAAAACCCAAATGTCCGCGAAATGTTACAGCGGCCCAAAAATTTCATTGAAAATCGGGGTGAAATGTTACAGCGCTCGGACATTTCAAAAATTTTTTTGAGAAATGGCGAAAAAAGCGGGGCAGCACTCGCCGCCCCGCCGATTCCATACGATTATACTGTCACTTTGATTTGTTCAACAAGAGATTTCATTTTAACGAAACTTTAGTTACATTGATTCACTCAATCGCTTTAATACGCTCTACTACAGACTGCTTCACTAAAATGTGTCTTTGATACACTGTTACTACTATATGAACCACAAAAACAAGCACGAAATACAGGAGTAGAAACGGCCACGGGAAGCGATAGGAAATATAGGATAATCCGGGTATTTCTGCGATCTTGTTGCATAAAAGGAACCCCAGCGGTATGCCTACCACGCAACTCCCTATTAAACTACCAAAAAAATAAATCCTGTTTTCTGCACTCTGTGTTTGATAAATTTGTACTTTCGTCATACCAGCGGCCTCTAACAGCGCATAGTCATGGCGGCGTATAACGGTGTTTGTAATGCAAGTATTAAGCAAATTGACAAAAGCAAACAAACATATCAACACTATCACTGCAGTAACAACAATTTTGGCGTTATAAAAATACGCCTGATATTCAGATAAATCATCCGCAAATATGGAAGTATTTATACGGTTATCCGAAGCCACCAGTGCCTTAATTTCCTCAACAGCCTGTTTCGTTTGCATATCTTCAGTACAAATGTACCATGCCAGATCACAATTTATTTCTGCTAAAAAGTCCAGATATTCAGGGGTCGTATAGAATACGCTACCTTTGTCCTTATTTTCGATGAAACCACATACTGAAAAATCAATTTCTTTTGTAGACATTCCCGTATTTACTGATGCGGAAAAATGATCTCCCAAACTCAGGGAAAGACCTGTTTTTTCATAGTAAGGAGAGGCACGATTTATCACAATCGGAATAGTGCTGTTTGTATTTGGAGAATAAGGCATATCACCCTCAACCAGTTGGGTTTCAAAACTGGTTGTGCCGACAATACTATTGATGGATAGTTCATATCTATTCTCAGGTTGACCGGGAACGACGATCTCACAATCTAATTTTTTGGATGGATAAATTTCTGTTACACCAGAGATATTTTCAATCTGCGCTTTCAATTCCTCCGTAAAAGGACTATCTTTCATCAGTTCAAGAGTAGCGTTTTCGGCAGCTGTTGAGTTCAGTTTAAGATAAATGCTGCTGTTTTCATAATACGGTTGCCGGACAAGCTCTTTTATATCAATAGCCGAAACTACCGAAAAGACTACAAATACAAGGACTCCGCTCAACACAAGGGATAGCAGCGTATAAAATGCCTTTTTACGGTTACTGAAAAAGTATTTTTTTGCCAAACCATTAGGATTGATACGACTGCTTTTTTTGAAAATTTTAGCTGATTTTATTTCCTCTGTCCTCAATGCCGCCATAGGGGATAAAGACGCAGCCAGTTTTGCCGGTGTACGGAATGACCAAAAAACAATGAACCATACAAAAGCACCGGAAAGCAATGTGCAGGCCACACTGGGCACCAAATATAATTTCAAGGGTAATACACAATTAAAAAGAAAACCCAATAGCAAACCGCCTAAAATATACTTCCAAGATAACTGTTTTCGCTCGTTATGAATGACTGCTTTGATCTGTCGGTAGGTCGCTCCCACAGTCCTCAACTGTGCAAATTCTCGTGTGCGCTGTAATATGGAAATATACATGATATTTTTAATAGCGATTCCTGCTGTGAGTAGCAGAACAATAGCAATCCCCAAAATTACACTAAATATTTCCTGTGTGTTATCGACACGAGAGATTATCTGTGTATCTATTGTGGCATTACAAAGTAAGATAGTCGAAAATGCTAACAATAGAGAGGCAATAAACATGATAATCCCTGCGAGGAAATTTCGTTGTTTATTTGCGGATAGACTTTGCGTCGCTAATTTTTTCTCCACTTTGTGAGTATCATTTTCAAAAGGCCATGTCATAGCCTGTCACCTCCTTACTCCACAATCTTTCCGTCCTCAATGCGGACAATCCGATCTGCAAGGCGGGCAATGTCGTCATTGTGCGTAATCATCACAACAGTTTGCCGGAACTCTGCACTGGTGCGCTTGATAAGCCCCAGCACCTCGGCGCTGGTCTTGCTGTCAAGGTTGCCGGTCGGCTCGTCGGCCAGCACAATAGCCGGTTTGGTAATCAAGGCGCGGGCGATAGCCACACGCTGCTGCTGTCCGCCGGAAAGATTGTTCGGCATGTTTTTCAGTTTATCTTCCAGCCCCAGCAGATGAACGATCTCGTCCAAAAACTTCTGATCCACCGTGTCCCCGTCCAGCTCCACCGGCAGGACGATGTTCTCATACACATTCAGGATCGGAACAAGGTTATAGTTCTGGAAGATAAAGCCGATGTTGCGGCGGCGGAAGATGGTGAGCTGTTCGTCGTTCATTTTCGACAGCTCTTTGTCCCGGACAATCACGGTTCCGCTGGTGGGAGTGTCCAGCCCGCCCATCATGTGAAGCAGGGTGGACTTGCCGCTGCCGGAGGTTCCCACAACGGCCACAAACTCGCCGTCATTTACAGAGAAGTTCACGCCGTCAAGGGCGCGGGTGATGTTCGGCTCTGTGCCGTAATACTTTTTCAGATCAATCGCCTGTAAAACGCTCATACTCAAAACTCCTTTCAAGGCTTTCTGCCTGTTGATAAGGGTATTGTAAAACTCAAATGTCCGCGAAATGTTACAACAGCCAAAAAATTTCATTGAAAATCGGGGTGAAATGTTACAACGCTCGGACATTTCAAAAATTTCTTTGGGAAATGGCGAAAAAGGCGGGGCAGCACACGCCGCCCCGCCGATCCCATACGATTATTCCATCGCCCGCATTTGTTCGATCAGGGATTGTTTTTTCTGTCTGCGAATTGTCCATACAGACAAGATCAGTTCCATTCCGAACAACACCAGAATGAACAGCCCCATTTCCAAAACCGGGAATTTGTAAGGCACTACATTTCCGGCAAAAGCACCTACACTCATTTTTCTGCAAGCAAAGATGGAAGCCGGAAGCCCAACGGTCAGCGTTGCCAATGTTGCAAAGGACGCATAGCACAGCCCCTCACAGATGTTCATTTTACATAGCTGTTTTTGTGTTAGACCGATAGAACGCAGAATACTGTTTTCCTGCTTTCGGGCTATCTGGTTAGAGAGTGTCGTATTGATAAGGTTGATAACGCCAAAGAGAAATACCAACCATGAAAGTATCTCCATACTGCCAAACGCAAAAGAATTTGTCATTTCTTCATATTCAATCACTGTATTGATTTCATCTAAGGCAATATTACTATGGCTGGCAACAATATTTTTCAATTCAGCTCCCACATAGTTCGTTTTTTTAGGGTCATTTACAATGCTCCATGAATAGTCAAAAGAGGTGATTTCCGGGTGCAGTTCGTGGAACAACGCTTCTGGTGCAAAAAGAGTTGCCCCATCTAAGTGCATCCTGCCATGTCCTGAATATACCTTGCCTGAATCATACAATCCCGATATAGTAACAGAAACAGGCGGTTGTCCATCTCCAAAATAAAAGTCAACTGTCGAACCAACTCCCATATCTTCATTGCGATTTAGTGCATAATAATCAAGTACAATGCTGTGGGAATCTTTTGGCATCGTTCCCTCCGTCAGAGCTGCTTCAACTGTTGCATAATTCTGATCGGTCAGCATATCACACATACCACTGCTTTGGTAAATGTCCGTCTTTAGGGTTGCATGGAGAGATTGCCTGCTTGGAATTATATCTGTCACACCATCAATAGCTAAGATTTCCTGCTGTAATTCCTCATTCAATGGATTTCCCGCTGCCATAACCTTTTCTTCTGTCATTTCGGAATCTAAATAAATTTTATAGTCGCCGTCCGGGAAAAACTGTCTTGCAAGCGCCTCTGGTGAGCGCAGCAAAACAATAGAGGATACCACAAGCAGGATAATTCCGCCCAAACTCAATGAAGCTACAATAGCAACGGTCTTTTTTCGGTCACGCTTAAAATTCGCAATTCCCATTGAAACAGGATTGAGCTTGATATTCTTTTTCCGGCTGCGGATGTCCTTTTGTGCCGGGGTAAAACGGACGGCTTCAATGGGAGAAATCCCTGCCGCAATTTTCACCGGCTTACGGATGGAAACAGATACCATGATCCAACTGCTTATAAGCGTCAAAATAACTGTTGCCACATAGGAAACAGCGTTAAAGCCCTTGGAAAACAGTAGAAAACCGCCGCATACCCCCAGCACTGTACCAATCAAAATTCCGATACTGCCGAGTTTGCGTCCCTCATTCTTTACAATCCGCTTGATTTGCTTTGGGGTCGCGCCAATCGTCCGAAGCTGCCCGTAGCTCCTAATTTTGTCATTGATGGAGATACGGAAAATACTTTGAATTACGATATAGCCGCCGATCAGAACAACGGCAATCACGCCAGCCATCAGTGCAAAATCAAAGGATTTAGAGGCATAAGCAAAATATTTGCTGTTCATTTTGGGCATAGGAAGCTGATATTCCTCCGCAATCTCCCTGCAATAAGAGGTTATCAGTTCCTCACCCAACTGATCGCTGTTTTTGAAATGGACATAAGCGCGATACCCAGCCGGGTCAAACCCGTTCCATTCTGTCAGGGCAGCTTTGGAAAGAATAATCGCGCAGGTATTCGCTTCTTTTTCATTTACGCTGTCCGTAATGCCGGTAACGACATAATCACCATGAAAACTCTCTGTATCCAAGGTCACAGTGTCCCCGATCTTGGCATTGTTTCCATAGGTGGAAAGAAAGTATTCGCTTACGACAACTTCATTTGCTTTTTCAGGAACCCGACCCTCTAACAGATTCATTTGCGCCTTTGTAATCTCCATCATTTGTGCGTCACAATACACATAGGACGCATGATAGCCCTGTTCCGAAAGTTCCTCACCGAGCAGATAGTAGCCGCCTACACGCTCAAACTCCGGCAGTCCTTTCAGGGTTTCAATGTCGTTTTCCTCTACGCCCAGCCAGACCGCCTCATAAGTATCGACAACCTGATTGCGCTGCATTTGTGTCAGGGAAGTGGACACAATTCCCGTAAAGCAGATCAGAAACGCCGCCAGCGCAACGGCGATCACCACCATCAGATTCCGGCGCTTCTCACTTTGTAAACTTTTCTTTGCCAGCTTCTTTGTAATGGCGCTGGTATCATTTTCAAAAGGCCATGTCATAGCCGCCACCTCCTTACTCCATGATTTTGCCGTCCTCAATGCGGACAATCCGATCTGCAAGGCGGGCAATGTCGTCATTGTGCGTAATCATCACAACAGTTTGCCGGAACTCTGCACTGGTGCGCTTGATAAGCCCCAGCACCTCGGCGCTGGTCTTGCTGTCAAGGTTGCCGGTCGGCTCGTCGGCCAGCACAATAGCCGGTTTGGTAATCAAGGCGCGGGCGATAGCCACACGCTGCTGCTGTCCGCCGGAAAGATTGTTCGGCATGTTTTTCAGTTTATCTTCCAGCCCCAGCAGATGAACGATCTCGTCCAAAAACTTCTGATCCACCGTGTCCCCGTCCAG
>ENA-UPXC01002486-UPXC01002486.1-human-gut-metagenome-genome-assembly--contig:-NODE-2486-length-21590-cov-4.742156_pt1 | contig 21590 bp, 16 predicted proteins | sample MGYA00250047_ERZ773371 | MGnify/ENA primary metagenome ERZ773371 (study PRJEB29103, sample SAMN06111975) | human gut metagenome | biome: human gut; feature: ankylosing spondylitis patient; material... | reverse complement strand
AGTGACATTGACATGTCCGGACTGCGGAAAGACTATGCACAGAGTACCGGAAGTAATCGACTGCTGGTTCGATTCCGGGGCAATGCCTTTTGCACAGCATCATTATCCGTTTGAAAACAAAGAATTATTTGAACAGCAGTTCCCGGCACAGTTCATTTCCGAGGCTGTGGATCAGACCAGAGGATGGTTCCATTCCCTGATGGCAGAATCCACACTGTTATTCAACAAAGCACCATATGAGAATGTTATCGTTCTGGGACATGTACAGGATGAAAACGGACAGAAGATGAGTAAGTCAAAGGGAAATGCAGTAGATCCGTTTGAAGCATTGAATACACATGGGGCAGATGCGATCCGCTGGTATTTCTATATCAACAGTGCACCATGGCTTCCAAACCGCTTCCACGACAAGGCAGTTACGGAAGGACAGAGAAAGTTCATGGGTACATTATGGAATACTTATGCATTCTATGTACTCTATGCAAATATTGATGAGTTCAATCCGTTAAACTACACACTGGAATATGACAAACTTCCGGTTATGGATAAATGGCTGCTTTCCAAGCTGTACAGTGTAATTGGTGAAGTGGACAATAATCTTGAAAATTACAGAATTCCGGAAGCTGCAAGAGCATTACAGGATTTTGTGGATGAGATGAGTAACTGGTATGTAAGACGTTCCAGAGAACGTTTCTGGGCAAAAGGAATGGAACAGGATAAGATCAACGCCTACATGACATTGTACACCGCACTGGTGGAAATCAGCAAGGCTGCAGCACCAATGATTCCATTTATGACGGAAGATATTTACCAGAACCTTGTCAGAAATATTGATAAGAATGCACCGGAAAGTATTCATCTGTGTGACTTCCCGACCGTAAAGGAAGAATGGATCGACAAAGAACTGGAAGACAATATGGAAAGAGTTCTGGATATTGTTGTTATGGGACGTGCGTGCCGTAACGAATCCAATATCAAGAATCGTCAGCCAATCGGACAGATGTATGTAAAAGCAGGATTTGATTTGCCTGATTTCTATAAAGATATCATTGCAGATGAGCTGAATGTAAAGAACGTAGAGTTCACAGATGATGTGAGAAACTTTACAACGTATGTATTTAAGCCACAGTTAAAGACGGTAGGACCAAAATACGGCAAGCAGCTTGGAGCAATCAAGACATATCTTGCAGGACTCGATGGAAATGCAGCCATGGATGAACTCGAAGCACAGGGTGCATTGAAATTTATCGCAGGCGACGTGGAAGTAGAGCTTACAAAAGAAGATCTGCTGATTGAAATGACACAGATGGAAGGCTATGTATCACAGAATGACCATGGAATCACGGTCGTAATGGATACCAATCTGACACCGGAACTTCTGGAAGAAGGATTTGTGAGAGAAATTATCAGTAAGATTCAGACCATGAGAAAAGAAGCCGGATTTGAAGTAATGGATAAAATCAATATCTATGTCGATAAGAATGATAAGGTTATTGAAATTTTACAGAGAAATAAAGAAGAAATTACATCAGAAGTGTTGGCAAATGAGGTAATTTTTGGTAAAATAAATGGGTACTGTAAAGAATGGAACATTAATGGAGAAAATGTAGAACTTGGTGTTGAGAAACAGTAAGTGAAAGTATGCGGAGGTCATGGGACGGTCCCGGCACACGATTTTACCGAGGACTGTCTTATGACATTATAGGAGGTATCGTATGGCAGAATTGGGAACATTCTCAAAGGAAGAATTTAAGAAACAGGTAAAGGATTATGTAAAGGTAGTTTCAAGAAAGACAATCGAAGAAGCATCGGATTTAGATATTTACACAGGTGTTGCTTACGGTCTGAAGGACGTTATCATCGACCAGTGGATTGCAACTCATAAGGAATATGAGAAGAAAGATGCAAAGACAGTATATTATCTTTCTATGGAATTCTTAACAGGACGTGCACTCGGAAATATTATTATCAATTTATCCGCCTGCAAGGAAATCAAAGAAGCGATTGAAGAATTGGGACTGGATCTGAACGTAATAGAAGATCAGGAGCCGGATGCAGCACTTGGAAATGGTGGTCTGGGAAGACTGGCAGCATGCTTCCTTGATTCTCTTGCAACACTCGGTTATCCGGCATATGGCTGTGGAATCCGTTATAAATACGGTATGTTCAAGCAGAAGATCGTGGACGGATATCAGGTGGAAGTACCGGATGAATGGTTAAAGAATGGTAATCCGTTTGAAGTAAGAAGAGAAGAGTACGCGTGTGAAGTTAAGTTCGGCGGCTACACAAGATGGGTAAAAGGCGAAGACGGAAGAGAAAGGGTTGTTCAGGACGGTTATCGTTCTGTAAGAGCAGTACCATATGATCTTCCTATCGTAGGATATGGCAATAACGTGGTAAATACTTTAAGAATCTGGGATGCAGAACCGGTTCAGCACTTTGTACTGGATTCTTTTAACAAAGGTGATTATATCAAGGCAACAGAGGAAGAATCCCTGGCAAAGAACATAGTAGAAGTATTATATCCTTGTGATGACCATTATGCAGGTAAGGAATTAAGACTGAAACAACAGTATTTCTTCGTATCCGCAAGTGTACAGACAGCCATTAAGAAATACCTTGATAATCATGACGATGTACGTAACCTTCCTGAAAAAGTAGTATTCCAGCTGAATGATACACATCCGACTATCTGTGTGGCAGAACTGATGAGACTCCTGATGGATGAGCATGATCTTACCTGGGATGAAGCATGGGCAGTCACAACAAAATGCTGTGCATATACAAACCATACAATCATGGCAGAAGCTTTGGAAAAATGGCCAATCGAACTGTTTTCAAAACTCCTTCCAAGATGTTATCAGATTATAGAAGAGATTAACAGAAGATTCCAGCTTGAAATCTCGGCAAAATATCCTGGAAATCAGGAAAAACAGAAGAAGATGGCGATCATTTATGATGGTCAGGTTAAGATGGCAAATCTTGCTATCTATGCAGGTTTCTCTGTAAATGGTGTTGCAAGACTTCATACAGAGATTCTGAAGAATCAGGAATTAAAAGATTTCTATGAAATGATGCCGGAGAAATTCAATAATAAGACAAATGGTATTACACAGAGAAGATTCCTTCTTCATGGCGATCCATTGCTTGCAGAATGGGTATCAGGAAAGATTGGTTCCGAATGGATCACAGATTTAAGCCAGATTAAGAAGCTTGAAATCTATGTGGACGATCCAAAATGCCAGGCAGAATTCATGAATATCAAATATCAGAACAAACTGCGTCTGGCTAAGTATATCAAAGAACATAACGGTATCGATGTAGATCCTCGTTCAATCTTTGATGTACAGGTTAAGAGATTACATGAATATAAGAGACAGCTCTTAAATATCCTTCATGTTATGTATCTGTACAATCAGATCAAGGAACATCCGGAGATGGATTTCTACCCAAGAACATTTATCTTTGGTGCAAAGGCGGCAGCAGGATACCGCAGGGCAAAACTTACCATCAAACTGATTAACAGCGTGGCAGATGTCATCAATAATGATAAGTCCATCAATGGCAAGATCAAAGTTGTATTCATCGAAAACTACAGAGTATCCAACGCAGAGTGGATCTTTGCGGCAGCAGATGTCAGCGAACAGATTTCAACAGCCAGCAAGGAAGCTTCTGGAACAGGTAATATGAAGTTCATGTTAAATGGTGCTTTAACACTGGGAACCATGGATGGTGCCAATGTGGAAATCGTAGAAGAAGTAGGTGCGGAAAATGCATTTATCTTTGGTCTTTCTTCTGATGAAGTTATTAACTACGAGCAGCATGGCGGTTATGATCCGATGGAAATCTTTAACAACAACATGGATGTGAGAAAAGTTCTCATGCAGTTAATCAACGGTACTTATGCACCGGATGATTCAGAAAGATTCCGTGAAATCTATGATTCCCTGCTTACCAATAAATATGGCAGACCGGATGTATACTTCATCCTGAAAGACTTCGTATCTTATGCAGAAGCACAGAAGAAAGTGGAAGAAGCATACAAGAACGAATCTGGCTGGGCAAAATCAGCACTTTTAAATATTGCAAATGTAGGAAAATTCTCTTCAGACAGAACGATTGAAGAATATGTAAGAGATATCTGGCATCTGGAAAAAGTAAAAGTAGATATGGATAATGTAGAAGAATAATAAAATACAGGAAAGAGGCAGCTGCTTTAATGGAAACATTGAGGCGGGCTGCCTCTTTTTTTTCGGACATAGATATGGTACAATTAATATAGTATTCAAAATGAAGAGCATGGAAGAAGAATTTGGCGAAAGCAGGTGGAGCAGTGAAAAAGATAGTCAGTATTGGAAACCAGGGATTTGAAGATATCAGGATAAATGATAATTTTTATGTGGATAAGACGGCGTTTATAAAGGAATGGTGGGAAGCAAGGGATATCGTTACTTTAATTACCAGACCGCGCCGGTTTGGTAAAACATTAAATATGGATATGCTGAAATGTTTCTTTTCCAACAAATACGCAGGGAGACAAGATTTGTTTGAGGGACTTTCCATTTGGGAAGAAGAGAAATACCGGAAGCTGCAGGGAGAATACCCGGTGGTATCCCTGAGTTTTGCAGATGTGAAACAGACAAATTATATCGATGCTGTAAAAATGATAAAATTTATCATTTCAGATGCTTTCAGGGAATACAGAGATATTATGCAGAGTGACAGATTTACAGAAACAGACAGGCAGCGGTTTGAAATGGTAAATCCAACGATGGATGACGTGACAGCACAGAGAGCCTTAAAGGAACTGGGGGGTTATCTGGAAACTTATTATGGCAGAAAAGTCATTCTGTTTCTGGATGAGTATGACACCCCGATGCAGGAGGCATATGTAGGCGGATACTGGGATGAATTTACCGCTTTTATCCGTAGTCTGTTCAACTTGACATTTAAGACAAATCCATATTTGGAACGTGCTATTATGACAGGTATTACCAGAGTTTCTAAGGATATGTCATATCCCTGTCAAGGGTATGACCTGCGCCCGCATCAGCGGGCTTCCTTTTTTGAATCGATTTTTTCGGATTTGAATAATCTGAAAGTAATTACCACTACATCCAACTGCTATGAACAGTGTTTTGGTTTTACGGAGCCGGAAGTTTTTGAGGCATTGGACAGTTTTGGACTTTCGTCTCAAAAGCAGGCAGTGAAACAATGGTATGACGGATTTATCTTTGGAAATCATAAAGATATCTATAATCCGTGGTCTATTACGAATTTTCTGGGAGAGCAGAAGCTGAAAGCTTACTGGGCAGCGACAAGTTCTAATCATCTTGTTGACAGAATTATCCGAACTGCTTCTTCTGAGGTCAAAGAACAGATGGAAGACCTCCTGGAGGGAAAAGAAGTCGTGGTTACTTTTGATGAACAGATTGTGTTTAATCAGTTGGAGCAAAATGAATCTGCTATCTGGAGTCTTCTGATGGCGAGCGGATATCTCAAACCGGAACAGGTGGAATATCGCGGGGAGTTAATGAAACCATGGTACCATTTAAAAATCACTAATTTGGAAACCCGCGTTATGTTCTTTGAGATGTTTGCCGGATGGTTTCAGAATAAAGATGCGTCTTACAGTCATTTCATGCAGGCACTGGTTCAGGATGATCTGGAAGCCATGAATTACTTTATGAACCGCATGACAAATGCAACATTCAGCTACTTTGACGTGGGAGGAGATGGATATCAGCAGCCGGAGAAATTCTATCATGGATTTGCCCTTGGCCTGATGGCAGAACAGACGGAAAACTATATGATAAAATCAAACCGGGAGAGTGGATTCGGAAGGTACGATATCATGATGCTTCCGAAAAAAGAAGCACTTCCGGGAATCATTATGGAATTTAAAGTTCGGAGCAGCAGAAAAGAAAAATCTCTCGAAGAAACAGTTGGAGCAGCTTTACAGCAGATAAAAGAGAGAAATTATGATGCGGAACTGCTCTCTCTTGGCATTCCGGAAGAACGAATCCGGCATTATGGATTTGCGTTCGATGGAAAAAATGTACTGATTGGGAGCGATGGGGAAAATATACAATATTAATATATTTTCTGTGAGTTTTCAAAATTTTATAATTTCGTGTATAAATAGAACGAATGAAACACAGAAAGGACTAAAAAATGAATACTACACAACCAATCAGAGATTTACACGCACTTCAGACATTTAAAAATTACTACAGGGATACCGAATGTAATTTCCGCAATTACACATTAATTATTATGGGGTTGAATACTGCTCTGCGTATTAATGATATTCTTCATATAAAATGGGGAGATGTTTATGATTTTGATACGCTTAAACTATTAGACCATATAGAAATAAAAGAAAAAAAAAACGGAAAACCAAACCGTATTGTCATAAATCAGCAGTTAAACCGTATTTTATCAGAGTTTTTAATATTTTCACAAACCGGAAATTCACTTACCAAAAACAGTTACCTGTTTCGCAGCAGAAAAGGCACAAATTCTCCGCTCAGCCGCTGCCAGGCATTCCGTATTATAAAAAAGGCTGCCATTTTTGCCGGATTTCCAGAAAATGTAAGCTGTCATTCACTGCGTAAAACCTTTGGATATCATGCCTGGAAGCAGGGTGTTCAGCCTGCCTTATTAATGAACATATATAATCACTCATCCTATCAGATAACCAAACGATATCTGGGAATTGAACAAGATGACAAAGATACTGTATTTTTAAATGTAAATTTATAAAAAAATATCTAAAGTATTTTTCCATTGTACCGATAATATAAATAGAACGAATGAAACACAATTATATATTGAGTTGCATTCGTGTAAACAGGAAGGAGGAAAAGACAAGGATGTTAAGACTTACTGTTGGAATTGAAGACTATATCCAGATCAATGAGGATATAAAAATTATTTTTCTGGGCGGCAGTCAGAAGAATATGCGGGTAATGATTGATGCACCCAAAGAAGTAAAAATAGCAAGAGGAAAAGCTATTAAAAAACGTCTGGAAGAAAAAGCTTCACAATAGGTATTAACTGGTTTGTTTTGGATGGAAGATACAGGAAGAGGCCCTCTGTTAAAACAGAAAAAACAGATTAGTTTATATATATTTATTGATCTGTAAACGGAGTTACAGATTTATCACAAGGAGGTAATTTATTATGGTAGTACAGCACAATTTAACTGCGATGAACGCAAACAGAATGTTAGGAATCACAACAAATGCACAGTCTAAGGCGACAGAAAAATTGTCATCCGGATATAAGATTAACAGAGCCGCAGATGACGCAGCAGGTCTTTCTATTTCTGAAAAGATGAGAAAGCAGATTCGTGGACTGGATAAGGCTTCTTCTAATGCGGAAGATGGTGTATCAGCAGTGCAGACAGCAGAAGGTGCTTTGACAGAAGTACATTCCATGCTTCAGAGAATGAATGAACTGGCAGTCCAGGCATCAAATGGAACGAATTCATCCACTGATCGTCAGGCAATTCAGGATGAAATTTCACAGCTGACAACAGAAATCGACAGAGTAGCGGAAACAACCAAATTTAATGAAAGTTATCTGCTCAAAGGCGATAATGCAAAAACAAAGAATGTATACATGGAAGGCCATGATGCAGGATTAAAAGGTACATTAACAGACAATTCAACATCGGCCACATTTACTGTAAAAGGCGGAGATTTGGATGCAGGAAAGTCTGTGACAATTGGTGGAAAAGAGTATACAATAGGTGCAACTGTTGATGAAGGCAAGAAAATGCTTGGTACAACATATGATGGATCGGTTAAGGCAAAAGTTAATGGTGTGGAATATACATTAGTAGAGACTGCAAATATGGATAAGGATGCAAATAAGCTGGATAAGACAGAGATGGAAAAGTTAATTGTTGCAGGTGCAACCGTCGAAGTTGGTGGAAAATCAGCTACAGTTTTAACGGATGGTAACAACGATGAAATAGATGATAATGATTCTTCTGTTATAACAGCAGCAAAAGCAGTCGAACTGATGACGACTGAGCTTACAGCGGCAAATAACATCGGAACAGTTGATCATGCGGCAACAGTAACAAAAGGTGGAGCTTATGATGCAACAAATGGTGTAACATTTACTATTACAAAAGGTTATGCTACAGTAGCAGATAAATTATCCTTTAATCTGCATGTTGGATCTGATGCCGATATGACAAATAAGATCACGGTTGAAATTGAAACCATGAGTGCGAAAAATCTTGGAATCAAGGGATTAAATGTAGCAGATGAAACAGGTCTTGGTGCTACTTATGCAGTAGATGCAATAGCAGATGCAGTACAGAAGGTTTCAGAACAGCGTTCTGCTCTTGGTGCAGTACAGAACAGATTAGAGCATACCATTGCAAATCTTGATAATGTAGTTGAAAATACTACATCAGCAGAATCCCGTATTCGTGATACTGACATGGCAGAAACAATGGTTGAATACAGCAAGAACAATATTCTTGCACAGGCTGGACAGTCTATGCTCGCACAGGCAAATCAGTCAAATCAGGGTGTACTGTCATTACTTCAGTAAGGAAAAATACAATCAATATTTGAACAGCAGAGGACAGCGGTTGAAACGCTGTCCTTTTTCCCACTTTAGATAATGTTCCACAACAAAATCCTTCATAATTTGCTAATCATAAATTTAAAATTGCAAAAATCGTTAATAAGGTATATAATATGCTTATGATGATAATTAAGAAAGGAAATGTTGGAGAATGAATATGAGAGAAAAAGCAGAGAAGGGACAGCCGATGACGATACGGACGAATATCAGACGGAGCAATATGGTAATCATGCTGATTGTAGGAGTGATGATTATCTGCAACGCGATTAATTTATATCTGATTTACCACTATATGAACGAATTAAAGGCTGTTCTGGATGGAACGGCATCAGCCGCATTGACATCCGATGAAACACATTATTTTAAACTGTTAGAAACCAGAGTAGTGACGGCCATGTTTACGAATCTGATTCTGGCAGCTGTTGTATGGGTATTTATACGCAAATCGGCGGAGAAGCTTGCAGATAAGATAGCACATCCGGTTTCAACAGTTGTAAACTGGGCTTCCGCACTGGCACTTGGTTCGGATCAGCTTGAGTTTGACGAGGAGCAGTCCGAGCTGGTGGAAACCAATGAGATGATGGATGCATTTAAGAAGATGGCGGCAAGTATCCAGGAGAATGTCCATGTTGTACAGAGAGTTGCCGAAGGTGATATGACAGCCTTTGTTAATATCAGATCTTCACAGGACAGCCTTGCAAAGAGTCTGTATAAGATGGTGCAGACAAATGACCTTATGTTTAATGAGATCACACAGATTGCAAATGAAGTTGCCGAAGGTGCAACCGATATTGCAGAGGCGAGCGGAGCATTGGCAGAAAGCTGTACGACACAGGCACATACGATTTCAGATTTTAAGGTGGCTGTGGAAAATACAGGTAATTTATTAAGAGAGAATACTTCACGTCTGTCCCATTCACAGGAGATCTCAGCAGAGATTAAGCATGAAGTGGCAGAAAGTAAGGAAAAGATGGAAGAACTTCTGTCATCCATGACCGATATCACAGAGGCATCCAGAAAGATATCCACTGTTATCCAGACGATTGAGGAAATTGCGGACCAGACAAACCTGCTTGCACTGAATGCATCGATTGAAGCTGCCAGGGCAGGAGAAGCCGGAAAAGGATTTGCGGTTGTTGCAGGAGAAGTAGGAACACTTGCGGCACAGAGTGCAGATGCAGCGGTACAGAGCCGCGTCCTGATTGAAGATACGATTTCCAAAGCTGCAAGAGGAAATGAGATATCGAAGCAGACATCGCTTACATTTGACAAGATTGTGGACAGCATGGATGATATCTATCGTGTAACAGAGGAAATCAGCCGGACAGGTAAGGAACAGAGCAGACAGCTTGATGTCATTGAGAAGGATATCCGTGAGATCGCAGAAGCTGTGGATGGAAATGCTGCAGCGAGCGAAGAAACAGCGGCATCCAGCGATATGCTGACGAAGAGTGCGGATGAACTGCGAGAAGCTATGAGTAAGTTCAATCTTCGTAAGAGAGAGCCTGGAAAAGCTTATATTCCACCGGAAAAGATGCATGATGAAGAATTCATAAGAGAAGCACAGGCAAATTATGAGAAGGCAGTAAAAGAAGGACTTGTTAAATAAATATAAGATAATGGCACAAAACAGGCAGTGAAGGCTGCCTGCTTTGTGCCACTTTTTCTATAAGCAGGGAAGGTATTCCCTATGATGAAGCAACAGGTAATCAGGTACGTTATTGGAGGGAAACGGGTATCGATCATCTGATAAAATGTGGGAAAAGACCTGTTGACTTATCGTTGTACTATAATATATGCGTGGTTTGGTGGAAGGTGCGTTAATTTTCATCAAAATTCAGATAATCAAGCGGATCGGCAGGTTCTGCGTTGCAAGTCATTTTCAGATATAGGTTAGCACCTTCTACACTGTAATATTTGGTAGGTTCTGAGATATATCCGATCAAATCGCCGACTGACACCATACTTCCTTCTTCCACCTGGATATCTTTCAGCTGTCCGTAAGTCAGTTCATAATTATCACCGATATCCATAGAGATGAAACGGCCGGTTTCCTCATTATAGCTGTTGGCAGTTACGATACCATCGGCAGAGGCATAAACCGGAGAACCGACATTGCTGCGGATACATACGGCATCGCTTGTTTTATACATATCAAGGGTTGCAAAATAAGTGGTGGAATCCATGCTGAAATCAATGATAATATCATTTGTTTCCACGGGCCAGACAAGGACACTGTTTGCTGTAAAAGAAAATGCGGAGGCAGGTGCATTGACAGAAGCATCCTCTTCTTTTACCACAGTAGTCTGTTCCGTGGTGGGAACAGCGGCAGAAGTACTGTTGCTCTTTGTTGCGGAAGAAGTCAGTCCGGAAGGCTTTTCAGTGCTGCTTTCCGTGCTTTCTGCTGCATTGACAGAAGAAGTGGTTGTTTCTTTCATAACATTTGCAGCAGCATTCTGAAGTTTTGTGCTGGTTTCGTCCAGCTCTGCAATCTGGGAAATACCGGAATCATTGTTATCATTATTAGAAAGCATAATGCTTGCAGCAAGTCCGGAAAGTGCCATTACACTTACAACGGATAAAGCGATGATACTCTTGTCCTTAAAAAATCGTTTATTTGTATACATGATTACCTCCTGTTAAGATTAAGATGATAGAAAATAAGTATGTATTAGAAGTATTTCCTTTTGGAAAAATAATATTCTAAAAAATACAGATTTCCAAAAAACAGAATGAAACAGGAGATTTTGGATAAAATAACAGTTGAAATTACTCTAGCATGGAAATCATGGCATCTGTATAAAAATATTGAAGAATATCAGTATAATTTTTACCTTTTTCTGCCATTTTTTTAGCCTGGAAAAGACTCATGCCATATCCACAGCCGACTCCTTTTGTAATAATACGGATACCGCCGTTGTATTCGTCCAGTTCAAAACAGGCAGAAGCAAGATGAAAAATATTCATAAAATCGGAAACATCCAGGTCAGTTCCATTTATCTGGAGTGAAGTGACATAACCTGCATTATCGCGGGAAAGGATTTGTATGGAAGAGAGTGGATTGTCGGAAGAAATGACAAGGTCAGGGTATGCAGCAGTAAATGTGTTCAAAAAGGAATCTGTGCTGAACACAGAAGTCTGGAGATAATCCTTAGATTCGTAATCGAACTGACATTCGACAGGGCACATATAGGATTCACTGCCCTGTCTGGTAGTTCCACTGCTGACCGGGTGATACGGCGGATCGAGAAGTGTACCGTCAGAACTCAGGACAAGCATCGAAGTATTCTTTACGATTTTTCTTAATTTATTAAGATTGGCCTGAAAGTCTCCGCCCCAGTCTGACTGCATATCGGAATACGAAAGATAAGGAAGGCCAAGGTTGGAAAATTCGATGGATGACTGACCGGAAAGCCGTTGACAGACATAAGTTCGCAATACGATGGCAAATGCTTCAAGAAATGCTTCATTATCGTCAATAGAAGCCTGCCCCATTAACAGGCAGGGAAGAAATTCTTCTATATCATAGGTTTCCTTCGTATTTTCCGTGGTCAGAACAATGGAACGGCCTGAAGAGACAAAAGAAGTTCCCGGCCGGAAGCCTGATTTACTGCCAAAAACGAGAGTAATCACAGTTGGAAAACCGAAACAGAACAAGAGAATAAGCAGGGCAGAAAAGATTTTTTTCCGATAAATATGTCTGTGCATGTACACCTCCGTAAAAAACAAGCCATTTGGATTATTCTACTATATGTCCGGAGAAATAAAATCATGACACAAATAAGGCAATGACATCTGTCATTGCCTTAAGTTAAAGTTTTATAATCTAAGCGGCTTCGCCTGCTGGCTCTTTTTCCGGGAATAATTTCCCGAAGATGAATCTTACGACAGGGCCGGCGAAGAAGAGCTGCCATAAAAGTGCCATTGGGAAGTTTAAAACAGTGGTCTGGAACCATGCTGCGATCAGCTCTTTTCCAGGCTGTTTAAATAAAACGGTTGCGACCAGGCTCATGGTTGGACACATACATAAGACGATCATGCATGAGATGGCGAGTGTAATCACAAACGGACGATCGTTCGGTGTTACGATACGGAAAGCCATTGCTGTCGATAACTTTTCAACCACGAAAAATTCCAGGATAAAAGCAACCGGAAGCATAATGATAATCTCATGGAAAGCGAGAAGAAAGATTTCGTTCTTCATACCGCCCATATCCAGGCTGATGTTGTAGCAAATCATTCCATAGACCATAACGAAAGCCATCAGAATGGTAAAAATAATACTTTGTAATTTGTTCTTTGGCATAAGTTCCTCCTTAAAAATGGGTACAAAAAACACATGTGTGTTGTTCGTTATCAGCTGCACGCATGTGTCGTTTCCAATTATACCAAAGATTTATGTACATATTTTGTTGTTTTTTTATGTTCTGCGGCTTCTGCCGACAATTAAATATTATAACATAAATGGGAAAAAGATCAAGTAAAAAGGACAGGAAAAAATTTCCTGTCCCCAGATTTGTTAAAAATGCTATAGTTCCATATTTTTCCTGGCTACATTTGGTACAATGCCGCCTGCTTTTAAGAGATTAAATTAACCGAAATATCTCTTTAATAATCCTTCAAATGCTTTGCCATGTCTTGCCTCGTCCCTTGCCATCTCATGAACGGTGTCATGGATTGCGTCGAGATTTGCCTGTTTTGCTCTTACAGCAAGATCAGTCTTTCCAGCAGTAGCACCATTTTCAGCAGCTACTCTTAATTCAAGGTTCTTCTTTGTGCTGTTTGTTACGACTTCACCTAATAATTCAGCAAATTTTGCAGCATGCTCAGCTTCTTCGTAAGCAGCTTTTTCATAATACATACCTACTTCCGGATAACCTTCTCTGTAAGCAACTCTTGCCATTGCAAGATACATACCTACTTCGGAACATTCACCGTTGAAATTTGCTCTTAAGTCTTCCTTAATGTCTTAGCTGACATCTGCTGCAACACCTACAACATGCTCTGCTGCCCAGGACATTTCCTCGCCCTGTAATTCAAACTTATCAGCCGGTGCATGACAGACTGGACATTCAGCCGGTGCAGCATCTCCTTCGTGAACATAACCACATACTTTACATACATACTTTGCCATAATATTAATCTCCTTTTCTTTTAAAATATTTTATTTATAAGTATTATAAACAATAATGATAATGATTACTGTTTTAATATAACATAAATTTCAGATTAGGTCAAGAGATAAATAAAAAAATTTATCATTTATTTTGTCCAGCTTCACCAGCGGCAAGACAATGTCCGCAGATGCCGTAAAACAGAAGCTGGCTGCCGGTAACAACCCCGTTGAAATCATTTTCCTTCTTTAAGATATCATCGAGATGTACGGACTGCATGGAGAGATCCGTAATGCAGTGGCATTGGCTGCAGATAAAATGTGCGTGGGGAGAGGTATCCCCGTCAAAATGATCGGAAGTGTCATTACAGCTTATCTTCAGAATAGAACCGTTTGTACTTAATTTTGTCAGGTTGCGGTAGACGGTTCCGAGACTCAGATTCGGCTGCTCTTCTTTTAAATGTTGATAAATCACTTCGGCAGTCGGGTGATCCTTGCGGGATTTCAGAAAATGAATGATGGCTTCCCGTTGTCTGCTGTATTTTGTTGTTCCCATAAAAATTCCTCCGGATAATAAATTTAAGATGCCAGGGGCAAAAACGTTCGTAAAATTATCATCATGTTAAATCCAGTATAACATATCACGGGAAGATAGCAAGGGGTAAATTTTGGTTTTGTCAGAACCGTTTTGTGAAAGTTATGTGAAAAATGCACTTTCTTCTTTTATTTTTTTTAAATTTGTGGTATAAAATTATAGGATATTATCAGATTAGATAACATGAATGGGAATCTCAAAGAGTTTATATTAGTTTTTATTGAGAAAAGAAAGAGGTTAAGTAAAATGAAAAAGAGATTTATTGCTTTGGCACTCTGTGTCTGTACCGCATTTTCCATGGCGGCATGCGGAAAGGGAAAGACTGACACGAAGAGTTCAGAAGGAAGTATCAAGTTAGGAGAATATAAGGGGTACACCGTTGGCGAATCCGTTACACAGGTAGACTCAGCGGATGTTGACGAATATATTAATTCCATCCTGAAGATGTATTCTTCCACCAATGATGTGAAAGAAGGAACTACGGCAGAAGGCGATAAAGTAAATGTAACATATCGTGCAACCATGAACGGTGAGAGTGTGGAGGATTCCGCAGAAGGAAAGACGCAGACCATCGCACTTACCAGTGAAGGATTTACCGTGGATGGATTTACGGATGGACTGATAGGAAAGAATGTTGGCGATACCGTAGAGATGGATCTGCAGTATCCGGGTGATTACACGGACAGCAACCTGGCAGGACAGCCGGTTCATTATTCTGTAACGATTAATTCTATCAGTGTAACATCTTTACCGGAATTTAATGATGACTTCGTATCCGAGCATTATACCTTTGCAGGTTATACCACCGCAGCGGACTTTACGGAATTTATCAAACAGGAAATTTATTATATCCAGGTGAATAACATGATTTGGGATGATATTCTTGCTGCACAGACCGTAGAAAGTTATCCGGCAGATGAACTGAAGAGCTATGTTGACAGAAATAAATCACAGATTGAAAGTGCCATTACGTCCTATGGATATACCATGGATGCTTATTATCAGGCACTTGGAAAGACCGAAGATGAGTTCAATTCAGAATTGGAAGATAAATGTAAAGATATTGTGAAAGAAAAGATGTTTGTGCGTGCAGTAGCGGAAAAAGAAGGCATCAAATACAGTGAAGATGCAGCTACAAAATATGCGGCAATCTCAGGATTTACATCCGTGGATGACTTTAAGAAACAGTTAGAAGAGTACGGCGAAGAATTAGAATATTCTGTATTGTCCTATCAGGTACAGAACTTTATCTGTGACAGTGCAAAAATTGTTCCGGATGAAGAAACAACAGCAAGCGAAACGGCAGCTGCAGAAAGCACAACCGCAGCAGACACTGCCGAGACAACAGCTGAAGAAACAACTGCTGAAACCGCAGCAGAATAATTAATAACAGAATGGTCAGGACGGAAGTCCCGGAACCGGTAAACAACATCCCCATGCAAAACATGGGGGTGTTTTATGATATATCAGGGAAATCCCTGTTTAATAATTTTCAGATACAGGAGGAAAACAAATGCTAAAAACAATACTGGCTCAGGTCAGGCAGTACAAACTGGCGAGTATCCTGAGTATGGTCTTTGCAGCAGCGGAAGTAGTAATGGAAGTAATTCTTCCACTTCTGACAGCAGCAATTATTGACAAAGGCATCAGTGTAGGAGATATGGGAAAAGTCTATCTGTATGGCGGACTCATGATTCTGGCAGCACTGTTAAGCCTTTCCTTTGGTATCCTGGCCGGCAAATTTGCGGCACAGGCATCTACCGGTGTGGCATGCAATCTTAGGGATGCCATGTATGAGAATATTCAGACGTATTCATTTTCCAATATTGACAAATACAGTACCGCAGGTCTGGTAACAAGACTGACAACGGATGTGACAAATGTGCAGAATGCATACCAGATGATTATCCGTATGGGAATCCGTGCACCATTTACCCTGATTGCGGCATTGTTTATGTCGATGTTAGTCAGTGTGAAAATCAGTATGATTTTCGTAGTAGCTATTATCTTTCTTGGAATTGTACTGGCAGTCATCATCAGTCATGCAACTCCGATGTTTGATAAGGTATTCCGCAGATATGATGACTTAAATGCGAGTGTGCAGGAGAATATATCTGCCATCCGGGTGGTTAAGGCATTCGTCCGGGAAGAGCACGAGAACCGGAAATTTACAACGGCGGCAGATAATATTTACAAAATGTTTGTCAAGGTAGAAAGCCTTCTGGCATTCAATAGTCCGGCCATGATGATTACCGTATACGGAAGTATTCTGCTGATTTCATGGTTTGGTGCAAATATGATTACGGCAGGAAGCCTGACAACCGGTGAACTGACACAGTTATTCCAGTATGTCATGTCCATTATGATGAATCTTATGATGCTGTCCATGATTTTCGTCATGATTACCATGAGTGCGGCGAGCATCCGTCGTATTGCAGAAGTCATTGACGAACAGACAGATCTGATAAATCCGGAACATCCGGAATATGAAGTAAAAGATGGAAGTGTTGTCTTTGAACATGTAAACTTTGCATACAATAAGAAAAGCAGCAAACCTGTCCTTTCTAATATCAATTTAACGGTTCAGGCAGGTGAAACGATAGGTATTATCGGCGGAACGGGAAGTGCGAAATCCAGTTTTGTAAACTTAATCAGCCGTCTGTATGACGTAACGGAAGGAAGAATTCTGGTTGGTGGAAGAGATGTCCGTGAATATGACATAGAGAGCCTTAGAAATCAGGTATCCGTTGTACTTCAGAAGAATGAACTGTTCTCCGGCACGATTCTTGACAATCTCCGCTGGGGAAATGAAAATGCCACGGAAGAAGAATGTATCGCGGCATGTAAGATGGCATGTGCCGATGAATTTATCGAGAAGATGCCGATTAAGTACAATACATACATCGAGCAGGGCGGAAGCAATGTATCCGGCGGACAGAAGCAGCGTCTCTGTATTGCCAGGGCATTGTTAAAGAAACCGAAGATTCTGATTCTCGATGACTCTACCAGTGCGGTAGATACTGCAACTGATGCAAAGATTCGTAAGGCATTTGCGGAAGAAATACCGGATACCACGAAGTTTATTATTGCACAGCGTATTTCCAGTATTCAGGATGCGGACCATATCATTGTATTAGATGACGGAAAAGTTAATGGCTTCGGCACACATGAAGAACTGCTGGAAACCAATGAAATATATCGTTCCGTATACGAAGGCCAGACAAAAGGCGGCGGCGATTTTGATGAAAATTAGGAAAGGAGAATCGAGATGGCAGAAGAAAAGAAAGTAAAAGCTCCGGGTGGACCAGGCGGCCGTGGCCTGAAAGTAGAGAATCCTGGAAAAATATTCAAAAGATTATTCGGTTTTATGATGGAAAGTTATCGTATTCCATTCATTATCGTAGTGATTTGTATCGTAGCTGCAGCATTTGCAGGTGTCCAGTCATCCATGTTTTCCAAAACACTGATTGACGAATACATTACACCGCTGCTCGGTGTGGACAATCCCGATTTTGGACCGCTGCTCAAAGGTCTTGCCAGCATTGCCTGTGTATATCTGGTCGGAATCGTTACATCCTACGCATATAACAGAATTATGGTAAATATTACACAGGGTACATTGCGTAATATCAGGGAGAAGATGTTCAAACATATGGAATCCCTGCCAATCAAATATTTCGATACACATGCACATGGTGATATCATGTCCATGTATACCAATGATATTGATACCCTGAGACAGTTAATCAGTCAGAGTATCCCACAGTTAATCAACAGTGTGATTACCATTGTCATGGTATTTATCAGTATGGTTATTTTAAGTATTCCACTTACTATCCTGACACTGGTCATGGTTGCGGTCATGATGGTCTGCACCAGACATCTGGCAGGAAAGTCCGGAATGTACTTTGGAAAGCAGCAGAGAGACCTCGGAAAATTAAATGGTTATATCGAAGAAATGATGGGCGGACAGAAGGTGGTAAAGGTATTCTGTCATGAAGAAAAGGCACTGGAAGAGTTCCGTGAGTTAAATGAAAAACTCCGCGACAGTGCAAATAATGCCAATGCCTATGCGAATATCCTGATGCCTGTCAATGCACAGCTTGGAAATGTCAGCTATGTACTCTGTGCCGTAGTCGGAGCAATCCTTGCCATAGGCAGCGGTTCCGGGGTGGTTACCGTCGGAACACTGGTTGCATTCCTGCAGTTAAACAAGAGTTTCAACATGCCGATTACACAGGTCAGCCAGCAGTTAAACAGTGTGGTTATGGCGATGGCAGGTGCGGAGAGAATCTTTAATCTGCTCGATGAACAGCCGGAGACCGACGAGGGAACGGTTACACTGGTCAATGTGAAGGAAGATGCACAGGGAAAACTTGTGGAATGTAAAGAACGTACCGAAGAATGGGCATGGAAGACTGTCGATAAGGAAACCGGCAAGCTGAAACTTGTGAAGCTGGAAGGCGATGTAGAATTTAAGGGGGTTGACTTCGGTTATACGGATGAAAAGATTGTATTGCATGATATCAAGATGTTTGCAACTCCTGGACAGAAGCTTGCCTTCGTCGGAAGTACCGGTGCAGGAAAGACAACCATCACCAACTTGATTAACCGTTTTTATGATATTCAGGACGGTAAAATCTGTTATGACGGTATCAACATTAACAAGATAAAGAAAGCAGATTTGAGAAGAAGTCTTGGTATCGTTCTTCAGGATACCCACTTGTTTACCGGAACTGTTATGGAAAACATCCGTTATGGCAAGCTGGATGCAACGGACGAAGAATGTATCGCGGCAGCAAAGCTTGCAAATGCAGACAGCTTTATCACCAGACTGCCGCAGGGTTATGATACCATGCTGACCGGTGACGGTGCAAATCTGTCACAGGGACAGAGACAGCTGATTGCCATCGCAAGAGCAGCAGTGGCAGATCCACCGGCACTTATTCTTGATGAGGCAACCTCCAGTATTGATACCAGAACAGAAGCACTCGTTCAGAAAGGTATGGACGGACTGATGGAAGGCAGAACAACATTTGTCATTGCACATCGTCTGTCAACCGTAAGAAACAGTGACTGTATCATGGTTCTCGAACAGGGAAGAATCATCGAGCGTGGAAATCATGAACAGCTCATGGCAGAAAAAGGAAGATATTATCAGTTATATACCGGATCTATTGCATAAAAAAATGCTCCCGCGGAAAATTCCGCGGGAGTTTTTTATGCAACAATATTTCCCTTTGTATCAATCGTTACAACCTGAAGTGGAATGTCTTTCCCGCTTGCTTTTATGGCAGTTTTTACGGCATATTCCAGTCCGCCGCAGCATGGCACGATCATACGGGTAACGGTAATGCTTTTTATTTCATTTCCGGCAAAAATTTCTGTGAGTTTTTCAGAATAATCGATGGCATCCAGCTTTGGACATCCGATTAAAGTAACACGTCCGCGCAGGAAATCCTGATAAAAGGTTGGATGTGTAAATGCAGTACAGTCTGCCGCAATCAGTAAATCAGCCTGATGGAAATAAGGTGCTGTTACCGGGGCCAGTTTAATCTGTACCGGCCAGTTTTTCTTATTCAGTAAAACGGCATCTTCATCATAAGCGAGAGCTTCTCTTTCTTCAAAAGAAATCGCATTCATCGGACAGGCAGGAAGACAGTTTCCCAGTCCGTCACAGTAATCATCGCGCAGCAGTACAGCCTTGCCGTGGCGAAGTCCAATCGCCTGCTCATGACAGGCATTGACACAAAGTCCGCATCCGTTACATTTTTCAGTATCTATTTTTATAATTTTACGAATCATAAGAGTACCTCTTTCCTGTTTTTAAATTCACAACTTTCCCATTCATTTTAGCAGAAAAGAAGAAAAAAGTATGTTGTTTTTACAACGGAAATTGGCAGGTATACCCTCCGGGAGGCCGGGAAGGGCGTGCCTCTGGCGCGCCCTTACGCCGTCAGGGTCGGGGGAACGGTGACAAACGATGAATGATTCACGATGAACGCTGGACGAATCCCGCTCTTCACTCTGCCCTCTTCACTCTGCCCTCTTCACTCTGCACTGCCTGCTCCCCACCCACGCCCCGGCGGCAGCGGCGGTGAGCATGGGGACTAGGGTGCGGACGGGGAAGCACAGGAGCATGATGGCGGCGGAGAGCAGGGGACGCCTGGACAGGTACCCGCAGGCCGCAGCGGTGGTGGCGGTCGCAGCGAAAAGGGCTCCGGCACCAGTAACGGCTGCCAGCCCATACCCCAGGGATACAGCGCTGTATACAATGGGGAAGATACTGCCTCCTTTCCAGCCGAAGGCCAGGCACAGGGCCGTTGTCAGCAGCTTGGTGACGGCGGTGAGAAAGAGCAGGGTCACCGGCAGCTGCTGCCAGGTGGCAGTCAGGGGAAGCAGACGGCTCCCGCCGCTGAACAGGTTATCCAGGTTCCAGAGCCCCAACAGGGAGACAAAGGCCCCGGCCGTGAGGCAGGACAGTATCCGGTTCCGGGCCAGGGGATGGGCCAAGGCATTGGCGCCTTGGGCAAACAGTTGATACAATTTTCCCAAGAGGATACCGCCGGCCGCAAAAAGGGGCATCCACTTCCATTCGGCCAGGCCCGCCCAACGGTGCCACATCAGCTGGGGCAGACCGTGGCCTGGCCTGGCGGCAGAATGCAGCAGAAGAAGGGCCAGTACACCGCCCAGGACTCCGGCCATATAGATGAGGACCTTCACCCGGTGCTGCTGTTTCGGATCAGGGAAAATCGGAGGAAGGGTTCCGGCAGGAGGCACTGCAGGGGAGGGGGCAAAGAATACAGCGAGGCCAGGCTGGCTGCCCAGCTGCACAAGCGCACGGACCTGGAAGACGATTTGGCGGATCCGGTCCCTCACGGCGAAACACAGGGAGGTGATGATCCCTGTCAGCCCGGCTTCCGGGCCCAGGGAACCTCCGGCAAAAAGAGGCAGCAGCACGGCGGTGAAAATGGCGGGCAGCCGGTGATAATCGTAGGTGCCGTCCCGTTTCACTTTGGCTATGACTTCGGCCATGGTGTCCGGGAGTATCCCGAATTTTTGCTGGAACAGGCCTATGGCCAGCCCGCCGGTAAGGCACAGGGCCGGGATGTACCAGGAACCTGCTCCCAGGTACTGGGGAAGGGTTCCCCAGAAAAATCCCATGCCCATTCCCAGGATCTTGAGGAAGGCCCAGACCAGGGCACCACCCAGGGCCCCCAGGAAGAATACATAAAGCACCAGATAGGCAGCCAGTTTGCATTTTTGTATCGC
>ENA-UPXC01002484-UPXC01002484.1-human-gut-metagenome-genome-assembly--contig:-NODE-2484-length-21599-cov-4.889555_pt1 | contig 21599 bp, 15 predicted proteins | sample MGYA00250047_ERZ773371 | MGnify/ENA primary metagenome ERZ773371 (study PRJEB29103, sample SAMN06111975) | human gut metagenome | biome: human gut; feature: ankylosing spondylitis patient; material... | reverse complement strand
CAAATTGCAAAGCCTATGCAAAATTGCTTGCCGATATGATGAAAGATTATCTTGATTCGTATGATATATGGGATACATTTGATTATATCGTTCCGGTTCCTCTGCACAAGAAACGTTTAAAGGAACGCGGTTACAATCAATCCGAACTTATAGCAAAAGAAGTTGCGGAGTATTTAAAAATACCTATGCGTACAGATTTGCTTATCCGCACAAAAGCAACTAAAAAGCAAAGTTCACTTGTACGAACGGAACGTGTTACAAATGTTCAGAGTGCATTCAAATGCACAGAAAAATGTGACGGTAAGAAAATATTGCTTTTTGACGATATTTACACCACAGGAAACACCGCTCAGTCTTGTGCAAGAGAATTGGCGAATAACGGTGCTGAGCAAATATGTGCTTTGACGCTTGCAATTCACGTTCAAATAAAATTACCTATAATTGCGTATTAAAAACAAAATATCCGTTAAAAATAGATATATATTACATCAAGAAAGAAAGGATTTCTTATGAAACATATATCTAAACGAATATCGGTAATTTTATTGTCAACAGTAATATGTTGTGTGTTTTGCGAAAGTACCGTTTTCGCATTGTCAAAGATAGGCTCGCAAGGTCAGGAAGTCACAAATATTCAAACAAGGCTTAAGTCTTGGGGATATTACAGCGGAAGTATTGACGGAATATACGGTTGGCGTACCGCCAATGCGGTGAAAGAATTTCAGCGTAAGAACGGTCTTACCGCCGACGGTATCTCAGGTTCCGCAACACTTTCAAAAATAGGTTTGCCGACAGGCTCATCATCAAGTTCATATTCTAATGATACAACACTTCTTGCAATGGTTATAAACGGTGAAGCAAGAGGTGAAAGCTATGAGGGGCAAGTGGCAGTAGGTGCTGTTGTTTTAAACCGCGTACGTCATTCCTCGTTTCCGAACACAATCGCAGGAGTTGTATATCAACCCGGTGCATTTACCGCCGTTGACGACGGACAGATTAACAAAGCGATACAATCATCTTGCTATAATGCCGCGCGCGACGCTTTGAACGGCTGGGATCCGACAGGCGGTGCAATATATTACTACAACCCATCCACAGCAACAAGTTCATGGATCCGTACAAGACCTATTATTAAAACTATCGGAAAACACGTTTTCTGTAAATAAGGAGAATAAATTATGTCTGCAAAGGCTATTGTATTGACTGTTCTTATTGTAATATTTCTGCTTTTGGTCGTTATAGACGGCCGCAGAAAATTAAAGAAGAATAACAATAATGATAATGATTAAAAAAGACTGTCGGCGATTTTTTGCCGACAGTCTTTTATTGTTTGGTTTCTATTCTGAAAACTTCCACTTTATCGTCATACCACGCACTTACGCCGTCAATATATGACGCTATCGCGCTGACTTCCATAACGAATTGTCCGCTGTCCGAAATATACGGCTCACCGTCCATAAGATTTTCATTTCCGTTTACAAGTAAATGAGTACGTCCACACTCTGCCGTAACGACATATTCACCGCTTTTCAGTGTAAGTACTTTTTCGTCCGAATTATATTCAAAGTCAAAATGTTCGCTCCACTCGGTTTTAAGTCGCTCAAGAATACAAATCACCGCACCCCATATACGACCGTTTTTATTCAGGCTCCTTACTCCCCTTGTATCCGGCTCTTGACCGTTCACAAGTATTTTGCAGTAAGGCTCGGACTCGGGAACATACTTAATGTTATCGATTTGTTCTATCGCCTCAAATTCCGCTCTGTCTGCGTCATTTTTGCAATCTTCGTATATTCCGTCAAACGTACATTCCGTAAGAGTATCATTTTGGGTTTCAACGCTTTCAAATTCGATTTCCGCCGTTATGCCGTTCATATTCGCTTTTAGCTTTAGCTTTCCGACATTTTCTGTCGAACGAATAAACACTCTGTTCGTACCGCACTCGGCATAGACGTAATTTTTATGTATAACACTCTCGTGCTTATCTCCGAAATCAAATTTACCGCTGTTATATCCGCCCAAGAATACACCGTCACCGCTGAATTCAAAGTCAATTTTATCATAACACAACGGACAAATATCGCCGTTTTCATCGGTTACTTCAATATCAACGTATGCAACGTCATTGCCGTCAGCTTTAAGTCCGTTTGTATCGGTGTGAAGTGTTAAGTGAATTTGTGACGGTTCACCGACTGTTTTAATCGTGTCACTTGCAACAAGATTGCCGCCACAGTCATATCCGTATGCGGTTATCTCACCGCTTTCGGTTATGTCGATATTCGGAAACGGGAACACAAATGTGTAAATCGGTTTATCGCACACCCCGACTTTTCTGCCGTTGACTTTTAAAACAATTTTCGCAATATCATAACTGCCGATTACATACACCGTCTTATTATGTGCGTCACGAAAATCCGTTTCGCCTGTTTCTTCCCAATATGTGCCGTTGAACTTTTTCACATTGTATTTGTAATTGTCACCGTCAGCTTTAGGATAATTCCGGTGACCGAAAATTTTAACCGCACTTTTCGGTGACTGCATAACGCGGAACACGTCAAAGCTCTGCTTTTTATTACGTACCGCGTCAACTCTGCCACTCATTCTTGCGTTTTCACTGTACGCCTGTCTGCCGTGTTGTGCCGAATCTGTCCAGCACAAAGCCGCACAACCGCTGTAATAATCCTTTTTCGACGCACCGCCTATTCTGTCATTAAAAAATTCGCCATAGCCTTTAGCCGAAGCAAGTGCCAAGTCCTCCGACGTCATATCGTAAAAATCAATACCGACCTGCTTACGGCCGCCCTTTCCGCCCCACTTTGTCTTATAATCAAAATCAGGCGGTGAAAAATCGTCCCAAATTCTTCTCGGTGCTTCTTCACGCAAATATTCAGTTTCCATAATCGGACCATGCGCGGCGGTAAATCTTGCGGCATGGCGGTTAAGCATAGTTCCGACAAATTCAGATTCTTCTATAACGTCCTCTGTATTCAATGTACGGCACCCCATAAATCTTCCGTTGCTTGGGTCAAGTTTTTCTTTAATCGCACGCATCTCAGCCATATGCTCTTTATTTATAGAATTGTTACCTGCCTCCCAAAACAAAATTGACGGACTGTTTCTAAACGCAATTATCACATCACGCATAAGTTCAACTCTTTGTTTCCACTGTCTGCCGAAATTCTCACGTTCCTTGTCACCTGCCGGTTGTGTGCAAACAATACCGTGACGGTCAAACGAACGAACATCTGCTTTTGAGCCTGCAACGTGCATAAAGCGAATATGATTTGCATTACTTTCTTTTATAAGCATTGCGTCAACGTCTTTCAGCCATTCGGGTGCAATGCCGATTGCCGCCCATTCATTCGTCGCCCTTTGTGCGTAACCCCTAAGCCAAACAGGAACATCATTCAAAAGCACTCCCCTATCCTTGTCGTAACCGACCTTTCTGAAACCCGTTTCGATAACTTCACTGTCGCACAATTCGCCGTCCGCAAAAAGTTTTACTTCCGCTCTGTACAAAAACGGATTGGATATGCTCCAAAAATTCAGCTTTGTTGTATCCGAAACGGCGCTTACTTCCGTTACGTTAAACGACTTTGTAACCGTTTCGCCGAGTTTGCTTTCATCATTAACCGCCGTATAGTGCTTTCTCCCGTCAGGCAAAATCTCCGCAATATATGCGTCTGTCGGCGTTATTGACAATGGCGGTATTTTAGCACTTGTTGAATTTACAACACATTCGTCCGATTTAAAACGCGTTACTTCTTCGCCGACAATATTTTTTACGATTATCTCAATATATGCCTTAACATCTTTTCCGCTTTCGTTTCTGATTTCCGACTCAACATTTATTTTCGACGTACCGTTTTGTATATCAAAATCACTGCCGTAAATATATGTACCCTTTGTCATAAGATTGCTGTAAAGCGGCAAAGTCAAATGCACCTGCGGTTTAAAATGAATTTTTACAGGTCTTGTTATACCGCCGACAGACGGATTGAAATCATTGCAATTCCAAAAATACCCCACACCATCACACGCTTTATCGACCTCTTTGTCCTGCGGAAACAAGTACGAACCGGGTATAACGTCAGGCTTGTTTGGTGTTTCTGCAATACAAAAATCCGTTTCACGCGTGGCGGTGTTGTCAGTCGCAACAGCGATTAAATTCGTTTTATCGTAATCGATAAACGGCGTCAAATCAAACCCAAACGGTGCAACACCGTTTTCGACATATCCGACCATTTTACCGTTTACGTACAAATAGCACGTCTGACGTATTCCCTCAAATTCGATAAGTACCTTTTGACCGCAATATTCTTTCGGAACGGTCAAATAATTTCTGTAAAATGCCGCAGTACGTTTTTGACCGCTGCCGGCGTCCTTTATTCTGTCACGAAATAAATCAATGTCGTTAAACGTATGCGGAAGCGTTACTCTCTCCCAATTTTCTTCTATATAATCAAGTTCATAAAAACAGCGTCCGTTTTTATCCTTATGCTTTTCAAGTGCTTTTTGCATAGGAAACTCATCCGCAAGCAGGAAATGCCAGCCGTGATGAAAACAGAAAACTTTACCCTCTTTCATAAACAAAATTCCTCCATTATAATGTTATTTCTATTTTACCACATCACACACATTTTTGTTATTCAATAATTGTCTTTTATATTGCAAAGATTGCTTTTTATGTTGAATGTGGTAAATCTATATGATATAATTTAAGAAAACTTGATTTAAAGAGGCGAAAATATATGGATTATGTAACTTTAGGCAGGACAGAAATTAAAGTCTGTAAGAACGGATTCGGTGCATTGCCGATACAACGTATAAGCTTTGATTCCGCAAAAGAAATACTTCTTCATGCGTATAACAGCGGAATTAATTTTTTTGACACCGCACGTTTTTACACAGACAGTGAAGAAAAAATCGGTTATGCGCTGTCGGACGTTCGTGACAAAATATACATTGCCACAAAAACCGCCGCACAAAATGCCGATGATTTTTGGAAAGACCTAAATACAAGTCTTAACAATATGAAAACGGATTACATAGATATTTACCAATTCCACAATCCGTCATTCTGTCCGAAACCGAACGACGGTACAGGACTTTATGAGGCAATGCTTGAGGCAAAAGCACAAGGAAAAATTCGTTTTATCGGTCTTACAAATCACCGTCTTACAGTCGCACAAGAGGCTATCGACTCCGGACTTTACGACACAATTCAGTTCCCGTTCTGCTATCTTGCAACGGATAAAGATATTGCGATAGTTGAAAACTGTAAAAAGAATAATCTCGGTTTTATAGCAATGAAAGGACTTTCGGGCGGTCTTATAACAAATTCCGCCGCCGCTTATGCGTTTATGGCACAATATGATAACGTACTTCCTATTTGGGGTGTTCAGCGTATGAGTGAGCTTAACGAATTTTTGAGTTACAACACAAACCCACCGTCTGTGACAGGTGAAATTAAGGAACTTATTGATAATGACAGAAAAATGCTTGCAGGCGAATTTTGTCGCGGTTGCGGATATTGTATGCCTTGTCCTGTCGGTATTGAAATAAATAACTGTGCAAGAATGTCACTTCTTCTAAGACGTTCACCGTCCGAACTTCAGCTTACTCCGGCTGTTCAGGCTAAAATGAAAAAGATAGAAAATTGTCTGCACTGTAATCAATGTAAATCAAAATGTCCTTACGGACTTGATACCCCAAAACTTTTGGAGGAAAATTATAAAGATTACGTTGAAATTTTAAACGGAAAAGAATTTTAAAAAAAGTGGTTTGCTTGCAAATGACCGCAAAATATGATATATTATAAACAGCCTAACGGCTCGGATATTGAGTTTGAGCGGTAGGCGGTTGTTTCGGAAAGGATTCAGCTATGAGTGAAACAACGGTACAATTATTGTTGATTTTGCTTATTGTATGGGTAATAAAGAAATAACCGCCCTACTGGCATAGGGCGGTTGAATGTAGATTTCTTCTACTAAAACCAAACTACATGAGTAGAAACAATCGTTTTACTGCTCCTACTCTCTATTTGAATTATAACACTTAACAAATGTCATGTCAAGCACTGTTACAGTGAAAAATCCTCAGGATTAAAATTCGTTTTTAATTTACGCATACGTCTTACATGACGTTTTAAAATATCGTATTTGAATTTATCACAAGCGGTATCGGTAACGGACACCGCTTGTTTTTTTATATCACAATACATTTCATCTTCGCTTTTTTTATGTGCCATCTGACAGACGGCACACACTTTATTTATATTTTGCGAATATATCATTGCACATACAACACCCTTTTATAAATTACATACTTTCAACAGTTTCAATTCCAAGCAATCCCAATGCTGTCTTTATAACCTTTGTTGTTGCGTCAACTATTGCAAGACGTGCTTTCTTTGTTTCTTCATCCACATCGTCTTTCATAATAGGATTTGTGTTATAGAACTTGTTGAATGACTTTGTAAGATTTGTAACGTATCTGTTTATATAGAACGGCTCGTTCTTATCTGCCGCATCTTTTACCGCGTCACCGAATCCGTTAATTTGCTTTACAAGCGAATATGCCTCATCAGATGCTGCTTTTGAGAAGTCTGCGTTTGAGTAATCAATACCCTCTGCTTTTCTCAAAATACTTCTGCCTCGTGCATAACCGTACTGACAATACGGAGCAGACTCACCCTCAAAGTCAAGCATAGTATCCCAACTGAATATAATATCCTTTTCACGCGAATTTTTAAGGAATGTATAAAGTATTGCGCCGATACCGATTTTCTTTGACGCGTCCTCGATATCCTCAACATTTGAGCCGTTTTTCTCGATAATTTCCTTAGTTTTTTCGATTGATTCATTTAAAACGTCCTCAAGGAATACAACGTCACCGTGACGTGTTGACATATTCTTACCCGGAAGTTTTACAAGACCGAAGCCAACGTGAACACAATCATCTGCCCAATCCCAGCCTGCTTTTTTCATTACGGCAAATATCTGCTTAAAGTGAAGTGACTGCGGAATACCGACAACGTATATATTTTTATAGAAATCATATGTTCTGTGACGATATAGAGCCGCCGCAATATCACGTGTTGCATAAATTGTCGCGCCGTCCGATTTAAGTACGATACAAGGCGGTATGTTAAGCTCTGACAAGTCAACAACCTGTGCGCCGTCACTTTCGGTAAGCAATCCTTTGTCACGAAGTATATCGACAACTTCGTCCATTTTATCCGAATAGAACGCTTCGCCGTTATATGAATCAAACTTAACGCCAAGCATATCATATACTCGCTTGAACTCAACAAGGCTTATATCTCTGAAATATGTCCACAGAGCCGTTGTTTCCTCGTCACCGTCCTCAAGCTTTTTGAAATATCCTCTTGCTTCGTCGTCAAGTTCAGGGTGCTTTTCAGCTTCTTCGTGGAATTTTACATATATCTTTAAAAGCTCGTTTATAGGGTCTTTTTCGATAACCTCTTTAACACCCCATCTCTTGTAAGCCCATATAAGCTTACCGAACTGCGTACCCCAGTCGCCAAGGTGATTAAGCGACTGAACGTCATATCCAAGGTGCTTGTAAATCTTTGAAAGTGAATTTCCGACAGCCGTTGAGAAAAGATGACCGATATGGAACGGCTTTGCTATATTCGGTGACGAATATTCGACAAGTACAGTCTTGCCCTTACCCATATCCGACTTGCCCCAATCCTCGCCTGCGTCAAGTGCAGAAGAAACTGTTTCGGAAATAAACTTTTCACGGTTTAAAAAGAAGTTTAAATAACCGCCGGCAGCCTGTGCTTTTTCAATCATATCGTCACCCGACATTTTTTCGGCAAGCTCCTGCGCAATAATAGGAGGTGCTTTTCTCATAACCTTTGCAAGCGGAAAGCACGGAAATGCGATGTCGCCCATTTTTTCATCAGGCGGAACTTCGACGGATTTTTCCACAACTTCTCTTTCAAGTCCTGTTATATCAACAATTTTTTCAATTATATGTTCTTTAAAATCCATTATCTTTACTCCTCATTTATTAAATCACTTGTTATTATAACATTTAAACAGTGTTTATGCAAGGTCGGTTTTGTACATTATTCTGTTTTTTCGGCAAAAATATTGTAATAATTGCAAAACGGGTATATAATAAAGAGGTTAGAGTAATAAAATGAGGAGATTAGGAGATTAATTATGATAAAACGTGAAAATATAAGAAATATCGCAATTATCGCCCACGTTGACCACGGTAAGACAACGCTTGTTGACGCAATGCTTGCACAGAGCGGTACATTCAGAGAAAACGAACAAGTGGACGAAAGAGTTATGGACTCAAACGACCTTGAAAGAGAAAGAGGTATCACAATCCTTGCAAAGAATACTTCTCTTTACTACAAGGGTGTTAAAATAAATATTATCGATACACCGGGACACGCCGATTTCGGCGGTGAAGTTGAACGCGGTCTTGAAATGGTTGACGGCGTACTTTTGCTTGTTGACGCATTTGAAGGCTGTATGCCGCAGACACGTTTCGTATTGTCAAAGGCATTGGCACTTGACCTAAAGCCTGTTATCGTTGTAAACAAGGTTGACAGACCGAACGCAAGACCTTACGAAGTTGTTGATGAAGTGCTTGACCTGTTTATCGATTTGGGTGCAACAGAAGAACAGCTTGACACTCCTGTTATATACGCATCTGGACGTGACGGTTGGGCAACCGCAGAATACAATCCGGAACAGCCGAACAATGACCTTACAGAATTGTTTGAACTTATCGTAAATTCAATTCCTTGCCCTAAATGCGAGGACGACGCACCGTTCCAAATGCTTGTTTCAAACATTGACTATGATGATTATACAGGCCGTATCGCAGTAGGTAAAATCGAAAGAGGCAGTATAAAGGTTAATATGCCGCTTTCGATCTGCCGTCATGACGGTAAAGTAACAAGAGGAAAAGCTACAAAGCTATTTACTTTTGAAGGACTTAAAAAGGTTCCTACAGACGAAGTCGGTGCCGGTGACGTTGTCGCAATTTCGGGTATCGCTGATATTAATATCGGTGAAACGGTTTGTGACGTTGACAATCCCGAAGCACTTCCGTTCGTAAAAATCGATGACCCTGTACTTTCAATGACTTTCAGCGTTAATGACAGTCCGTTTGCAGGTCAAGACGGTAAATTCGTTACTTCCCGCCATCTTCGTGACAGATTGTTCAGAGAACTTGATTCAAACGTAAGTCTTAGAGTTGACGAAACAGATTCGACAGAAAGTTTTATCGTTTCTGGACGTGGTGAACTTCACCTTTCAGTACTTATCGAAAATATGCGCCGTGAGGGTTATGAATTCCAAGTTTCAAATCCTGTTGTTATTTATAAAGAAATTGACGGCGTTAAATGTGAGCCTATCGAAAGACTTACAGTTGATGTTCCGGATGAATACACAGGTACTGTAATGGACGGTGTTATAAACCGTAAAGGTGAAATGACAAATATGGCACCGACTGCACAGGGATACACAAGGCTTGAATTTTTAATTCCGTCAAGAGGTCTTATCGGTTACAGAAGTGAACTTCTTACCGCAACAAAGGGTACTGGTATCATAAACAGTATTCTTGAAAAGTACGAGCCTTACAAGGGTGACTTTAACGGCAGAACCCGCGGTACTCTTATCGCTTGGGAGGACGGTACAACTATTACTTACGGTCTTTACAACGCACAGGAAAGAGGTACTTTGTTCGTAGGTGCAGGCGTTAAGGTTTACGAAGGTATGATTGTCGGTGAAAACGCAAGACTTGAGGACGTTGTTGTTAACGTATGTAAGAAAAAGCACGCAACAAATACCCGTTCATCAGGTTCTGATGATGCATTAAGACTTGTTCCTCCAAGAGAAATGAGCCTTGAACAGTGTCTTGACTTTATCGCTGATGATGAATTGTTGGAAGTAACTCCAAACCACCTTAGAATGAGAAAGAAAATTCTAAGCACAAGCCTTCGAGCAAAAGCAGGCAACAAGAAGAAATAAAAAACATAACATAAAAATAGGATTGCATTAATCGCAATCCTATTTTTTTATAGCAAATGCCTTTCTTGCAGAGCATTCATTTTTTCAAGCGAAATATTTAAAAGTCCTTGTCTGTATTTTTCACGAATCGGATCACCGAAACCTGAAAGCAGTTTCATAACAGATATGTCAAGTGCAATAGCCAAATCGGTAAGCATATCGACATTCGGTTGTGATTCGTCATTTTCATACTTGGTAAGTGTCGAAACACTTATCCCTACTCTTTTAGCAAGTTCTTTTTTTGAAAATCCCGCTCTTTTACGGTAAATCATAAGTCGTTCACCAAATGAAAAGATTTCCATTGAAAATCCTCCTATTTTATCTTTTGTAATAATGTATCGGCGATATTTGCAAATTCTTCAAGTGAAAGTGTTTCACCGCGTCTTGACGGTGCAATTCCTATACTCTCAAGAAGTGTTGATATTTCATCTTTCGGAATAGGAAAATTTGCCGAAAGGCAATTTAAAAGAGTTTTTCTTCGCTGTGAAAATGCCGCTTTCACCACTCTGAAAAATACACCCTCGTCCTTTACTTCCACCGACGGTTTATCAAGTACCTTTAATTTTAACACCGCACTGTCCACCTTTGGCGGCGGAACGAACAGTGACGCAGGAACATTTGCCACGATTGACGGCTCCGTATAATACTGACAAAGCACCGTTATCGCACCGTAATCCTTTGTTGACGGCTTTGCCGACATACGCTCGGCGACCTCTTTCTGCACCATAACCACTATATTTTTAATCGGTAATTTTTCCTCAAGCAATTTAGTGATAATCGGTGTAGTGATGTAATACGGCAAATTTGCCGCTATACTGACATTTTCGCCGTTAAATTCATCGTCAATAACTTTTTTTAAATCAAGTTTTAAAATATCTTCGTTTATGATTTTTACATTGTCATATTCCGCAAGTGTGTAGTCAAGCACATCAATCAAACGTTCGTCTATTTCTATCGTAACGACCTTATCGCTGTTTTGCGCAAGCTCGCTCGTAAGCACACCGAATCCCGGTCCGACCTCTATAACACCGCTTTCAATCTCTGCAGCGTCCACAATTTCTTCAAGTATGTTTCGTGCAGTCAGGAAATTCTGTCCAAGACCTTTTTTAAACGTAAAACCGAATTGTTCCTGAATATTTCTTATCGTGCGTGGTGAAGTTAAATCCATATTATAATATCCCTTCATACATATTAAGTACATATCATTGAGCCTGCCGACAAAATTTCAACAGCTCTGAATATCATTATATCCCACTTTGCAAATTTAGTCAATATAAATGCTCGACAAGTGTTTTTACGCCTATTAATATAAGAATAATTCCGCCGATACATTCTGCCTTTGAGCCGAGAAAACCTCCGAACTTCTTACCGATAAAAACACCGCCGAACGAAAACAAAAATGCTGTAATTCCGATAACCGCGGACGAAAACAAAATCGGCGTATCAACCGCCGCAAGCGTAACGCCTGCCGCAAGTGCATCAATACTTGTTGCGATTGCCGCAAGCAAAAGCGATGAATTTTTTAAAGGATTTTTCGGTATTTCCTGTTCGGTGCGTGACTCCCATATCATATGCAGTCCCAAAAATCCCAAAAGCACAAACGCAATCCAATGGTCAAAACGTTCCACAATATCAGTCGCAACCCCCGACACCAAATTTCCGATACAAGGCATCAGAAACTGAAACACACCGAAAAACAATCCCACTTTAAGCGCGTCATAAAATCGTATTTTTTTCACAATCATTCCGTCCGTAACCGCCGCCGAAAATGCGTCCATCGCAAGTGCAACAGCAAGGAACAATAAAGACAGTATATCCATAAACCAATCCTCCTACGTCCAATATATGCTCCGTCTATTCCTTTAATGTATAAAAAATCACTATATAATCCCCAATTTCATCCTATAAATTCTATATATTAATTTTCAAAAAAATATTGACAAAGCCTTGATTTTATTGTAGAATAGCCATATAGTATAGAAAGAGGTATGGAATTATGGATAAATTTTCAAAGGCAAATTTGAATAACCTCCTACTCCTAAGCTGAATCGACAATGTGGTCTTCAGTTTTGTTTTTCTGTACTGAACTGTATTGAAATTATGCTGGGTCACATTGTGGCTCAGCTTTTTTAGTTAGAAATTTCATATATTATTTTAGGCGTATTCGCCGGAAAGGCAGTGTTCATTATGAATTATAAAAAATATCAAAAAATGTACCATCCGATTCCGCTTGAGGATCGTCAGTGGCCGAACAATGAAATAACTCATGCTCCGATTTGGTGCAGTGTTGACCTTCGTGACGGTAATCAGGCACTTTACTCACCTATGACGACAGAAGAAAAAATCGAATTTTTCAAATTCCTTGTAAAGCTTGGTTTTAAGGAAATCGAAGTAGGTTTTCCGGCAGCGTCGCATACTGAATTTGAATTTGTTCGCCGTCTTATTGACGAAAATCTTATTCCCGATGATGTCACAATTCAAGTGCTTACACAAGCAAGAGAACATATTATAAAGAAAACCGTTGAGGCTCTAAAGGGTGCTAAAAACGCAATTATCCACCTTTACAACTCAACTTCAACACTTCAACGTGAAGTTGTTTTCAGAAAGAGCAAGGAAGAAATCAAACAACTTGCCGTTGACGGTGCAAAGCTTGTAATGAGCCTTGTTGACGGTCAGCTTGACGGAAATATTCGTTTTGAATATTCACCTGAAAGTTTCACTTGTACAGAGCCGGACTACGCGGCAGAAGTTACAAATGCCGTACTTGATGTATTCAAGCCGTCCGAAACAAACAAAGTTATCGTAAATCTTCCGTCAACTATCGAAGTTGCGACAGCAAACGTATATGCCGACCAAATCGAATATATGTGCAAGCACCTTAACAATCGCGAACATCTTGTTATCAGCGTTCACGCACATAACGACAGAGGTACAGGCGTTGCGTCAAGCGAACTTGCATTGCTTGCAGGTGCGGACAGAGTTGAGGGTACAATATTCGGTAACGGCGAAAGAACAGGTAACACGGACGTTATCACTGTTGCACTTAATATGTTCTGTCAAGGTATCGACCCTGAACTTCATCTTGAAAATATTGATGAAATCATCGAAGTATACGAAAAGTATAATCGTTTGCCGATTAACCCAAGACACCCATACGCAGGTGAAATGGCATACGTTGCATTTTCGGGTTCTCACCAGGACGCAATCAAAAAGAGTATGGATAAATTCGGTTCAAGTCCGTCAAATAAATGGGCTAACCCATACCTTACAATCGACCCTACCGACATCGGCAGAAAATATGAGCCTATTCTTATCAACAGTCAGTCAGGTAAAGGCGGTGTAAGCTATATTATGGAAAACAAGTACGGCTACACCCTACCCAAGCCAATGCTTGCGGAATTTTCTTCACTTATCACAGATATGTCTGACGAAAAGAAAACCGTACTTACAAATCACGAAATACATCAAGCATTCAAGGATACATATGTGAATGTGGCAGAGCCTATTAAAACCCGTTTCTATCGTTCAACGGAGGAAGATGACTGTACAATTCTTTCGGCTACTATCGAAAAGGACGGAAAAGTTACCTCTATCGAGGGCAAGGGTAACGGTCCTTTGGACGCACTTTGCAACGGTTTAAGACAATTCTTGGGTCAGCAGTTTGAAATCTGCAACTACACAGAACACGCCCTAACACGTTCATCAAATTCAAGAGCGGCAACATATATTGAAATCAATGACCACAACCACCACAAAACTTATTGGGGTGCAGGCGTTGACGCAAATATTAACACCGCGTCAATCTATGCACTTATTTCGGCAGTAAACAAAATGCTTGCTGATAATTAATAAAAAAGCGACAAAAGCGGCAGATAATCTGTCGCTTTTATAGCACTATTGAAAAAGGTTTATTATGAAAAAATCTATTTTAAATATAATCAGTTTAATGTGTTGTCTCACAATAATGCTCACTGCAACATCTTGCGGAAATAATGCAAAAAAAGAAGAAATAGTCGTTGACGGTATTATACCGTTAATATCTGAAAGTGAGCTTATTTTACGTTCAGACTTAATAATAGAGGGTACTGTTTCAGAAATTATGGACAGTAAATGGAGTAATCCCAATAATGAAAAAGGTGAAAATTTCAGAAATGTTCTTCAGACAGACATAGTTGTAAACATTGATAATTACCTTTTCGGCGAACGTGACGATAATCAAGCTATAGTAAGAATAGATAAAGGCGAAGATGAAAACACAATCGTTTCTTCCGACGGTTATCCCGACTTTGAAGTTAATGAAAAAGTTTTATTATTCCTTTCAAGAGATGACAGCGACATTGCAACCGATGAAGACTATTATGTTTTAACAGGTATGCGACAAGGAAAATACGACCTATCAGAATCAGAAAACTCACGTTCGAGTAATACTATCAATACTTATATAAGTTCTATGGAAGTCGATAACGAAAGAGATACCGAAGTTATAGATGAGTTAAAAGACAAGATTGAAAAAGAACATAATATGCACCCTAACTATTCGGAAGAACAAAAGCAAAGACAGATTGAAATTGATAACGAAAACAAAAAATTGTTTGGAGAATAATTTTAATTTGAATATAATTTAAAATTATTGACAAAATAAATTTATGGTATATTATATATGTATCATATAAAAGTAATTAGTGATCCAAACTGTTCACAAAATGACCTAAAAAAATCTCAAGAGCTATATTCTTGAGATTTTTTATTTTGTCGAAAATGCAATATTTAATCTTGCTATGCAAATTCACTTATAAAAACTGTTGAATTTTATCGAAAAACAGTATATAATATAATATGTATCAAAATTTTAATACAACGCGTATTTTAAGAGAGGATAAAGATTATGCAAAATGACAACAGAATCGGTGAAGAATGTGGTGTATTCGCCATTTATGATCCTGACGGTGATTGTGCAAGAACGACCTATTACGGACTTTATGCACTTCAGCACAGAGGACAGGAAAGCTGCGGTATCGCGGTAAATAACAATCGTGACATTACTCATTACAAGGATATGGGACTTGTCAACGATGTATTTAATGACGAAATATTGACAAAGCTTGACGGTAAAATGGCTGTCGGTCACGTTCGCTATTCGACAACAGGCGAAAGTATGCGTGAAAATGCTCAACCGCTTGTACTTAGATATGTAAAAGGTAATATCGCCATTGCCCACAACGGCAACCTCGTAAACAAGGACGAATTGGCACAAGAACTAAGCGTTACAGGTGCTATCTTCCAAACAACAACAGACACAGAAATGATTGCTTACACAATCGCCAAAGAACGTCTTAATTCAAAGAGCGTTGAAGAGGCGGTTGAAAAGACTATAAATCACCTTGTAGGTGCGTTTTCACTTATCGTTATGAGTCCGCAAAAACTTATTGCCGCTCGTGACCCTTGGGGTTTCAGACCGCTCTGTATGGGTAAAAAGGGCGACGCTATTGTTTTCGCCTCGGAAACTTGTGCACTTGACAGTGTGGGTGCGGAATTTGTCCGCGACATTGAGCCGGGTGAAATTGTTGTCGTTCAAGACGGTAAAATTTCCACTATCAGAACTCACGTCGGCAAACAGCCACATACAATGTGTATCTTTGAATACTTATATTTTGCACGTCCTGACAGTATTATCGAAGGACAGTCTGCACACGATTCACGTATGCTTGCAGGCAAATACTTGGCACAGGAATTTCCTGTTGAGGCTGACGTTGTAATCGGTGTACCGGATTCGGGACTAAGTGCCGCAATGGGTTATGCAAAGGAATCGGGAATTCCTTATGACATCGGTTTTGTAAAGAATAAATATATCGGCAGAACTTTCATTCAGCCGTCACAGGCAATGCGTGAAAATTCCGTAAGAATTAAACTTAACGTACTGAAAAGTACAGTTGAGGGAAAGCGTGTCGTTATGGTTGACGACTCAATCGTAAGAGGTACGACTTCAAAGAGAATTGTAAGCCTTTTACGTCACTTCGGTGCAACAGAAGTTCACGTTCGTTCATCTGCTCCGCCGTTTATGTTCCCTTGCTACTTCGGTACAGACGTACCGTCAAAGGATCAGCTTGTAGCCTGTAACTACACCATGGACGGAATTAAAGAACTTATCGGTGCAGACAGTATCGGATTTTTAAGCGTTAATTCTTTGAAAAAGATTATTCCTAACGCAAACTGTCAATTCTGTGACGGATGTTTCTCGGGTAAATATCCTGTTGATGTTGACTGATAAAATTTAATAAGAAAGAATGAGGTAAATGATTACTGACTTGACAGAGGGCAAACCCTCAAAAATATTATGGAGCTTTTCGATACCTATGCTTTTGAGCGTGGTATTTCAGCAACTCTATAATATAGTAGACAGTATCGTAGCCGGAAAATTTGTAGGCGCCCAGGCATTAGCTGCTGTGGGCGCCTCTTATCCGATTACGATGATTTTTATGGCAATAGCCACAGGTGCAAACGTCGGTGCGGCTGTTATTATTTCGCAGTTGTTCGGTGCGAAAAATTTTGAAAAACTCAAAACTTCCGTTTTTACTTCAATAATTTCAATGACTGTACTTGCCGCAATTCTTACAATCTTCGGAATTGTTTTCTGTTCGGGAATGTTAAAAATGTTATCTACTCCCGAAAATATTTTTTCCGACTCAATGACATATCTTAATATTTACATAGGCGGATTGATTTTTCTGTTTCTGTACAACATATGCACAGGTATTTTTACCGCTATGGGGGACAGTAAAACTCCGTTGTATTTTTTGATTATGTCGTCAGTCGGAAATATAATTCTTGACCTTGTTTTCGTAATTGTATTTAATATGGGCGTGGCTGGAGTCGGCTGGGCAACATTTATTGCACAGGGTATATCTTCCCTGCTTGCATTCGCCGTACTTTTAAAACGCGTTCACGGTATAAAATCGGGGACATATAAAAAATTTTCAATCCGTATGCTCGGACATATTTCAAGAATTGCAATACCGAGTATCTTGCAGCAAAGTTTTGTATCGGTCGGAAATTTATTTATACAAAGTCGTGTAAACAGTTTCGGCTCTGACGTTATCGCCGGTTACAGTGCGGCTATAAAGCTGAATACATTCGCTATAACAAGTTTTTCAACGCTCGGAAATGCAATGTCAAGCTATACGGCACAAAACACAGGTGCGCGAAAGCTTCTCCGCATACCTGAAGGACTTAAAGCAGGTATTGTTATGCTTATCGTTGTTTCTCTGCCGTTTTTCATTGCATATTTCGTATTCCCGAATACTATGATGAATATATTCGTAAAAAGCAGTGAGGCAGGTATTATAGACGTCGGAAGAATATTTTTAAAAATAGTCACACCGTTCTATTTTGTAATTTCCGCAAAGCTTATATTTGACGGTATTCTTCGCGGTGCGGGACGTATGAGGGCGTTTATGGCAAGCACGTTTACCGACTTGCTTTTAAGAGTTATTCTTGCGTATGTTTTCTCATACGCACTTAATTCGGAAGTCGGAATATGGCTTTCTTGGCCTGTCGGCTGGACTATCGCCGCAGTTATTTCGGCAGTATTCTATTTTATTTATTATAAAACAACAATCAAAAACGGTGCAAATTAATTGCACCGTTTTTTAGTTTTCCTCAATATGAATAAGCATTTGTTCTATAATCTTTTTAACGTGGTCGTCATCAATCGAATAAAAGGCATTTTTACCGTCACGGCGTGACTTTATAAGCCTTGCCTGTTTTAAAGTTTTAAGCTGATGACTGATAGCCGACTGGCTCATACCGAGCGTGTTCGCTATATCATAAACACACAATTCCTTATCAAACAACGTCCATAAAATTCTTATTCTTGTACTGTCGCCGAACACTTTAAACATTTCCGACAATTTATCCGTTACATCTTCATCGGGAAGTTGATTTTTCAATCTATCTAAAATCTGCGGATTATATTGACAGGTACTGCATTTATCCATTTATCTTCTCCTCTTTTCGGTCATATGTTCATATATTCATATTATACCCTTTTAATCTTGATTTGTCAAATTGCTTGAAAAATCAGATATTAATTTATAAAAATCAGAATTTATTATTAAATTTTCCCAAATTCTTTTTATAATATGATAAAATATAATTCAGATATTTTGAAAGGGAGGATTTTAATACACTATGAATAAAAAGAAAATCATTTCGGCTATGCTTACAGTTGCAATGCTTGCAAGTTCGGCTGTTTCCGCACTTGCCGCAGAAGTAGGCGAAAGTCTGAAAGTCGGCGATTACACAGAATCCGCCGCCGAAACACAAAAATTAATCGACTCACGACCTGATATTCAGCGTCCTATGGAAAATCTAAACAGAGGTGCTGTTGCCGTAAGAATGGACGGCTATACATATATTTCGTGGCGTTGGCTCGGCACTGAAAGTGCGGATACGAGATATAACATTTATCGAAGTTTAACAGAAATGTCCTCATACGGACAAAAAATAAATAACGAACCTCTAAATGCAACAAATTTCACCGATTTATTTATCGCAAGTGACGATACACAGTATTTCATTGTACCTGTTGTAAACGGCGAAGAACAATGGGACAAAGTTGGAGCAGTTCAGCTTTGGGACAACAATTATATGGATATTCCAATCCAAAAGCCTGAAAACAATAAAGTAAACGGTGAAGAATATTCATATACACCGGGTGACGCGTCTGTCGGTGACCTTGACGGTGACGGCGAATATGAAATCGTATTGAAGTGGGACCCGTCAAACGCAAAAGACGCCGCACAGGCAGGTTTTACGGGTGAATGTATTCTTGACGCATACAAGCTTGACGGCACACGTCTATGGCGTATAAATATGGGACCTAACATTCGTGCAGGCGCACACGATACGCAGTTTATGGTATACGACTATGACTGTGACGGTAAAGCCGAAGTTGCTTGCCGTACGGCTGACGGCACAATTGCAGGTGATGGCTCTGTTATCGGTGACGCAAACAAAAACTATGCCGTTGTAAGCAACGGTAAAAACCTTACAGGTCCGCTTTATCTTACAGTATTCAAGGGTGAGGACGGCTCTGTAATTGATACAGTTGACTATGACCCGCAAATCACAGGCAAAACCGCAAGCGGTCAAAAATGGGATATAAGCTCTTGGGGCGATACATTCGGAAACCGTTCCGAAAGATACCTTGCCGCCGTTGCATATCTTGACGGCACAAGACCGAGCATGGTTTTTGCAAGAGGTTATTACACAGGTCCTGAGGGTGAAACAGGCGGCAGAACAGTTATTGCAACATACGATCTTGTAGACGGCAAACTTGTTAAGAAATGGCGCTTTGACACAATGGATTACAACAATAAATATATCGGACAGGGCAACCACTCAATGAGTGCCGCAGACGTTGATTATGACGGTTGCGATGAACTTATATACGGTGCGCTTGCAATAGACAACGACGGCAAGCCTATGTATTCGACAGGTTTGGGACACGGTGACGCACAGCACGTCAGTGACCTTGACACGTCAAGACCGGGACTTGAAGTTTACTCTTGTCACGAAGAAACTCAAGCAAAATACAGCTTTGAAATGCGTGACGCACGTACAGGCGAAATACTTGTCGGCGGCGAACAAATGGGCAGTGACAACGGTCGCGGCACATCTGACGACATAGACCCGCGTTATCCGGGTTGCGAAGGCTGGTCAGCCGCAGGAATACTTACCGCCGCAGACGGTACTGTCATTTCAACAAAATACACTATGCCGGCAAACTTCCTATGCTATTGGGACGGCGATTTAGGACGTGAAGTTCAGGACAACATTTACATCAGCAAGTGGAAGCCTGAAAAAGAAAAGGTTGAAACTATCTTCACAGCCTCCGGCTGTACTTCTGTAAACGGTACAAAGGCTAATCCGTCACTTACTGCCGACCTTTTCGGCGATTGGCGTGAAGAAGTTATGTATCCGCTAAAGGACGGCAGTGCTTTGAGAATTTACACAACCACTACACCGACAAGCTACAAAATTCCTACACTTATGCACGACATTCAATACAGAATGCACGTTGCATATCAAAACGACTGTTACAATCAGCCTACACACCTAAGCTATTATCTTGGTTTTGACACTGAAAATGTGCCTGTACCGCAGATTTATACAGTAGGCAACAACGAAAAAAATCCCGACCTTGCAAAGAAGTCTTGGAATATAAACGATTTATACAGCGGTGAAAAGGTTGAGCTTGTACTTGACACACCGACAGCACTTACAAACGGTGTTCCGAAACGTGTTGATAACGACAGCACGGACGTTGTACCGTATCTTGACGAAAACGAAAGAACTCTTGTTCCGTTGAGATTTATTTCTGAGTCATTCGGCGCAGACGTTGAATGGGTGGCAGATACACAGGAAATCAAAATCAACGGTGACGCCGTTACAATGAAAATCGGCAGCAACGATTATACTGTAAACAACGAAACAAAAACAATGGACACTGCACCGGTTGGACATTTGGTCAATCAGGTCTGCTTTGCTCCGGCAGGAGAAAACCTGATGTTTTATAATTCTCCGGATACGGTTTATTTCATAAATACGGATTACGAGTTTGTAGCCAAACGCAGTATGATGCCGTGGGGCAGGAAAGGGGGCGTTCCGTCCATGAGTGGCGGAGATCCTCGTTTTAAGTACACGAGTTACTATAAAGATACGACCTTATTTTATAATTTTTATACGGATACAGTTTTTACTGTTACCCCCACTTCCCTGGTACCTCGCTGGGTGGTGGAGTTGGATGAAGAATTACGGTTTCCTACCCAGTATCTATATGAAGATGGATTATTTTCTGATGCTTTTAAATGTTGGGAATCGGGCAACTTGGAAAATGCAAAAATGATTAAAATGCTGGATCACAAATATATAGTATCCGGTGTTTTTGAAACAGAGCGTTTTGTTTTTTTATCTGTCTATGAATGCATGCCATTCAGGGAGCTGCGTAAACTGCCTGAGACTCCTCCATTAACAGCCATTTACAATAAACGTACGGGTGAGACATTTGCAGTGAAACAGATTATAGATGATCTGGGTGGTATGAAGACCTTCTTTCCTTCTTGGGGGGCGTATAATGAAAAGCTTTTAGCTACCATCTGGCCTTATAAGTTGAAAGAATTTATAGAAGAGGAACAGTCTGCCGGACGGGCTGTGGCTCCGCAAATACTGAACTTGATGCAGCGCGTGCGAGAAGATGATAATCCGGTTCTTATAATAGCTCATTTGAAAAAATAGATTTGTCTGTTTATCGAAATCTAGAATGTTGGATTGTTGTTTTAAATATAAATTGGTATGAATAAAGTTCGATTAGTTTTGTATTTGGATATGTTTGTGCAAAGTCACTTGAAGGGTGAAGAATTATAATGGAAAAGTTAGGGCATTCGTACTCACCTTATTATTCATTAAAATAAACACATAGCGAAAAAGTAAATTTGGGTAAAACGTAGCGAATTAGCTGATACAGCGTTCGTTACGCTT
>ENA-UPXC01002458-UPXC01002458.1-human-gut-metagenome-genome-assembly--contig:-NODE-2458-length-21841-cov-3.323883_pt1 | contig 21841 bp, 18 predicted proteins | sample MGYA00250047_ERZ773371 | MGnify/ENA primary metagenome ERZ773371 (study PRJEB29103, sample SAMN06111975) | human gut metagenome | biome: human gut; feature: ankylosing spondylitis patient; material... | reverse complement strand
ATCGCGAGCCGCGGGAAACGGGGCTTTTTTTCCATTCTTTTCAGCCGCTCGGGGCTGATCGGGGTGATGCTGCTCGCGCAGCTCATCCTCTTTGTCGCGCTGTCACTCTGGATCCAGCCCTACGCCTCGAAATACTTCATGATTTCCGGGACGATCGGCGGGCTCGTGGTGCTCTACATCATCAATAGCCGCTCAGACTCCACCGCGAAGATCACCTGGCTCTTCCTCATTCTTCTGATGCCGCTCTTCGGTATCGCGCTCTATATCTATACGCAGACCGATATCGGCCACCGGAGACTGAAGCGGCGCGCGGCGAAGATTATCGGGGACACGAAACACTCGATCCCGCAGGACCCGCGGGATCTCGATGCGCTCTCCCGCGCGGGTTCCGACATCTCGGGGCTCGTGTCCTATATGAATAAGACTGGGTGCTACCCGGTGTACCGGAACGAGGGGGCGGATTATCTGCCGTCCGGCGAAGCGTTTTTCAGGTCCCTCCTTGATGACCTCTCAAAAGCCCGGCGCTTCATCTTTCTTGAATTCTTCATCATCGATGAGGGACTCATGTGGGGGCAGGTGCTGAAGATCCTCGCGGAAAAAGTGAAGGCCGGGGTTGAAGTGCGGGTGCTGTATGACGGGACGTGCGAGTTCGCGCGTCTCCCGAGCGGCTACCCCGAGTACCTCCGGTCTCTCGGGATCCAGTGCAAGGTCTTTTCCCCGATCTACCCCTTCGTTTCCACGAAGTACAACTACCGTGACCACCGGAAGATTGTCGTGATTGACGGCGTCACCGGGTTCACGGGCGGCGCGAACTTAGCGGACGAATATATCAACCGGATCCACCCCTATGGGCGATGGAAAGACGCGGCGATCAGGCTGCGGGGGCGGTCCGTGAAGTCACTTACGCTCCTCTTCCTTCAGATGTGGCACGCGGACGACGGGGAGATCTTTATCGGGGATCTCCTGAAAGGCGAAGACGCCCGCGTGAATCTCATTGAAGGCGGTTTTGTCATTCCGTTCGGCGATAACCCGATGGATGAGGAGAAGGTGGCGGAGAACCTCTATATCGACATGATTTCGCGCGCCGACCGCTATGTCTGGGTGATGACGCCGTATCTGATCCTCGATGGGGAGCTTGAGTCGGCGCTCGAATTCGCGGCCGACCGGGGCGTGGATGTCAGGATCATCTGCCCGTCGCATTCCGATAAATATCTCATTCACGCGCTCGCCCGTAACACCTACCGGCAGCTCATTCACGCCGGCGTCCGGGTGTTTGAGTGGCAGCCCGGTTTTGTTCACGCGAAGGTGATGGTCTCTGACTCCGAAAAGGCGATCGTGGGGAGCATCAATTTCGATTACCGCAGTCTTTATCACCATTTCGAATGCGGCGTGTACTGCTACCGCACGCCCTGCATTGAGGAGATCGAGCGGGACTTTGAGGCCACATTCCAGGACTGCGTGGAATTTTCGGAGGATCGGCTCCACCGCGTGAGTCTCTTCGAGCGGGGAGCGGGCGCGGTGCTGAAAGTGATTTCGCCGCTTCTTTAAGCCTCTTTTTGCGGTATTACGCCAGAGACCGAAATTCAAAAGCGGGATTCGGGGTCGCCCTGGTTTCGTTCTCTTATACTGAACCGCACGGGCCGCCGGGGATAAAAAGGCGGCTTTGACAATCCACGGGGCCGCGGCGGAAAAAGCGGCTCCAACGCTTAATACACACAGTCATGGCAGTGAATTCAATCCTCAGAGCCTTCGCGCCGGCCGCGAAAGTGACGCTGCCCGTCGGAACGGGATACCTGTTCCTCGGCGCGGCGTACGGTATCTATATGCATGTGAACGGGTTCTCCGTCTGGTACCCGGCTCTGATGGCGTGGCTGATTTACGGGGGGTCGCTCGAATTCGTCGCTGCCTCGATGCTGCTCTCCCCCTTCGCTCCGGTGACGACGTTCTTTGTCGCCTTCATGATCCAGGCGCGGCACCTCTTTTACGGCCTTGCGATGCTGGATCGCTTCAAGGGGCTCGGCTGGAAGAAGTTCTATCTCATCTTCGGGATGAGCGATGAAACGTTCGCGCTCGAATTCGCGACCAAGGCCCCGGCGGGGGTCGATTCCAGCTGGTACATGATGTGGATTACGTTCCTCGACCGTATGTATTGGCTCGGCGGCGCGGTGCTCGGGGCAACGCTTGGCAGCTTCCTCACCTTTGACACGAAGGGGCTGTCGTTCGTGATGACCGCGATGTTTGTCGTGATTTTCCTCGAGCAGTTCCTCAAAGAAAAGCATCACTGGACCGCGTGGATCGGGTTCGGGGCGTCGCTTGGGTGCCTCGCGATTTTTGGGCGCGACTTCTTCATGATCCCGACCATGGTGGTGATTCTGCTGCTCCTCACCGTTTTCCGAAAGCCGATTGAAGAGAAGGGAGGGTATCAAGAATGACGATGCCGCTTTGGGAACAAATCATCACGGTCGCGCTCTGCATCGCGGCGACGATGCTTTCCCGCTTTCTTCCCTTTATTCTCTTTTCGTCCCGCCGGCCGACTCCCCGCTACATCCAGTACCTTGGGGCAGCGCTTCCGGCCGCTATTTTCGCGATGCTTGTGGTCTACTGCCTGAAGGACGTGGATCTCCTCTCGGGCACCCACGGCCTCCCGGAATTCATCGCGATCGCGGCAACTGTCCTTCTTCACCTTTGGAAGCGGAACATGATGATCTCGATGGCGGGCGGCACCGCGGTCTATATGTTCCTCGTGCAGATGGTGTTTGTCTGAAGCAGAGCGGAACGGATATCCAGAAAAAACGAAACCCCGAAAGACGTGAATCTTTCGGGGTTTTCTGTCGCTGCGGACGGGGATTGATCCCCGGCTCCGCAGAGGCCTGCTTTTTGAGGCAGGACTTAGCCTGCGGGAGATTAAGCTCCCGCGGTGACGCTTCTTATGTTACCAAAAAGCGAACCCGCGGGAAGCTTTTGCCGTTACGCCGCTTCGCCCGGCACCTGAGCGAGTGCCGCGACCTGCCGGTCACGGATCCTGAGAAGCCTCCGGCGCTCAAGGTAGAACCGGAGAGTGACGAGCATCATGAGCGCAGTGACATAGAGGATGTATTCGCCGTAAGGCCCGATCATCTGCGAGAGCGTCATGCCGCGGAACGCGAAGTCGCGGTACATCGAGTACTGCCACGTGAGCGGGAAGAGGTGCGCGAAGTACCAGCCCCAGCCGGTCAGTTCCCCCATCGCCATTGTCATGCCGCCCATGATGAAGCCAGGCGGCACCACAAAGATCATGAAGGACGCGCCGTTTGCCGGTGTCTTGAAGCTCCAGGTGATCAGCATCGCGATGAGGCCGATCGAAAAAGGCAGCATGAAGAGACTCGGGAGGTACGCGAGGTAGTTCCCCTTAAACGGCATGCAGTTAAAGAGCACGAGGCCCGCCGTCATGATGGTGACCGCCGCCGTGTACCCAAGGGCGTAGGGAATAAGCCGCGCGATCATCGCGGACGGTCCCCGGTTCAGGATCGCGTTCTCCCACTGTCCCATCACATGGACGCGGCCCGTGAGCATCAGCGTTGTGATGCCGAAGAAGATCCCGGAGAAGAAGTAAAGGAACCCCGCGATCGTCACGGGGACGAGCGAATTCGTCGGGTTAAAGAGCCGGCGGATCGAGACCGTGAGCCCCGAGGAACCGGAACTCTGAGCGCTCGCGGGACCGAGCGCCTGGAGGTTCTCGGCGTTCACCGGGATTCCTTCCTGCGCCGCGATCTGGTTCAGCGACTCAAAGACCTCACCGTTCTGAGCCGGGTTCCCCATGTCGGCTTCGTAACCGATGTTGTAGGGCGTGGTGCCGTTCAGCAGTCCCTTCTCAAACCCCTTCGGGATCACGATGACGCCGACCACGTTGTCGTGCCGCGTGAGGTAAACCGGGTCCACGGGCGTGTGGAACACCGAGGCGATACGGATATCGCGGGATGAGTCCACCGCCTGGATAAACTTCGCGCTGCGGGCCGAGTGGTCAAGATCGACCACAGCGACCGGCGCCTCAATCACCCCCATCTGGGTGAAGAGGATGCTGAAAATGAGAGCCGTGAGAAACGCGGCCATGAAGCAGAGCTTGTGGTACGGGATGAAGTGGCCGCTCATCATCGCGCTGATCTCTTCGTAGATCGAGTCCGCGATATCGCGCCGCCACTTCGCGAATCCCGAGAGTGCGGCCTCTTTAGTCATTGATCTTCACTCCGATCGACATCCCGGGGATGACGCCGGGCTGCGGGGTCACATAGATCCGGGCGACAAGCGATTTCAGATCCGCCTGGCCGCGTTCACGCGTGCCCCGGAGGTCGGCGAAGGCGGGCGCTTCGTGCAGCACGCGCACCGTCCCGGTGACGGTCTTTCCGGAGGCCGTTTCACCCTTCACGGTCTTTCCTTCCGCGAACTTCGCGGCGTCCTTTTCGCTCACGTAGATTTCGTAGTACTGGCGGTTAGACTCGAGCAGCACGGCGGGGCTCCCCGCGGGAACGATTTCACCCACCTGGTACATGACTTTGAGGATCTTGCCGTCCTCAGGCGCCTTGATTGTGAGGCGGGACTTCTCGACCTCGAGCGCTGCGAGCGCCTGCTTCAGCTGTTCGCCCGCGGCTTCCAGCTGTTTCACCTTGAGTTTCTGCGTTTCGATGCTCGCGCGCGTATCCGCGATCGCGGCAAGCCTCATCCCCTGAGCGGAGCCGGTCTTCGCGAGGCGCGCGAGATCCGACTTCGACGCCCCGACCGTTGCCGCGTCGAGCTGCTTCCGGGCGGTGGTCACCGCGGAAGCCGCGCTTTCCCAGGTGTTCCTCGCGGAGTCAAACGACGCCTGCGAAATCGCGTGCGACGTGATCAGGTTCTTCGCGCGGTCATAATCCGCCTTCGCGCGCTTCTCGGTCGCGATGGCGGAGTCGAGATTCGCTTTCGCGCCTTCAATCGTCCGCTTCGCCTCTTCAACCGCGGCCGCGTTCTCCGCGATCTGAGCCTTTGTCTTCGCGATCGAGATATCGGTGTCGGTCGAATCGAGTTCCATCAGAACGTCACCCGCCTTCACCATGCGGCCTTCGACCGCGGGACGGGAGACGAGCTTCCCGGACACTTTTTCAAAGGCGGTGTTGACGTCCTCAGCGGTGAGCGTCCCGTACTTCTGGCTCTGCGCGAGCGTATCCGCGTCGCGGCGGGGCCCGAGCACCATGAAGGTCGTGCCGACCGCGATCAGCACGGCAAAGACAATGAGGGGTTTCAGGAGCGCTTTCTTCCCGGGGCCCTTCCCGAGCGACTGCGGGATGGGAGCAGCCGCCGCTCCGGATTCTGCCTCGGCCGCGGGGGCAGGGGCTGCGTTCTTCTTTTCTTCTTCACTCATGATGAATCACTTTTTTAATCAATAACCCAAAAATTCAATTGTTTAGCTGACTAACTATTTTCACAAACCAAACTAAACCGGCCGGAAGCAGGGGCAGAAAACGCGCCTCAGCGCTTCGGTCGGTTGAGAAAGTGGGGGGGGATTATTTAGCCTCGGGTTTTGGAAGGAGCTTATCGAGCAGCGCGAGAAGCTCTTTCTGTTCGTCCGGCGTCAGGCGTCCGGCAAAGTCCATCACGCGCTTGAAATGCCCCGGGAGGAGCTGATCGAGCAGCGCGAGTCCGTCCTTCGTGATCGTGACCCGCTTTTCGCGAGCGTCTCCCTTCATGCGGCGGACAGCGATCAGCGGGTGCGTCTGAGCTCTCATGCGGGAAAGCATCACGGAGATCGTGGGTACCGAAACACCGACCCGCGCGGCGAGCTCCTTGATGCTGCAGCCCTTCGGAATCGTCTTCAGCGCCATGAGAAGCACGAACTTCCCCTCGCTGATCCCGAACTCATTCTCCATATAGGAGATGATTTCCTGATTGATCAGATAGCCCGCGTTGATCAGATTGAGGACGAGCGCGGGGGCTTCCGGTGAAAACGGAATCGGCGCGGCCTCTGCGGTCTTCATGAGAACATCACGTGTAGGGAGGACCCGGACTTTGTAATTCATGAAAATAGTTTTCGTGGCTAATAATTAGGTAGCTAATTATATCTGCAAAGCCGAGAGCGTCAACGCCTTGCATCCCATGTATGGGTGTGTTTTTTGAGAGGCTCTGCGGATAGGCGGTCTGTGCGGAAGAGGATCTGCCGATTCCTGAAACCGGGATCCACCTTCGGGGTGCCTGAAATCTAGCTTTGCCGTAAAGACAGGATGAAACGATCCGTGTGAGACAGGAAAACCGTCAGTTGCGATTGAAATTCCCCGATAGATCCGAAATAATAACGGCATAACGATTGATTTTTCACCCAGGCCGCGGCCTGATGGGTGATGGAGCCAGGCTGTGACTAAAAAGAAAACGGTTGTGATGGATGAATTCACGTCGGAGGAAGCGCTTGACGCGGCCTCCAAGATTGAGCATCTCCTCCATACGCCGTTTTTTGGGAAGCCCCCGTGCGACTCATTCGCTCAGGCCTGGGCAACTGACGAGATCCGGGCGAAAGCGCTTGAATTCGTCCGGGATCCGCACGCTGAATTTCATGAGCTCTCGGAATACACCGATGTGGATAACTTCTGGGGCGTGGGGCTTTATGGAAGCCGCCGCGAGGGACCCGCGATCTACGGTTCGCACGGCGCTCCGGGCGTCCCTCTGATGCCCCCGGCGCTCTGCCCCGTGATGCCGGGAGCCGAAATCCCATGTGACGTCCGGGCGACCCGCCGTTATATCAATGGGTATGACGGCGAGGTGTTCGTGCAGCCCGCGGGGAGCCTCATGAATCTCGCTGCCGCGGTGCCCGGGCTCCGGGTCTTCGAAAAGACACTCGCGAGACCAGGTGTCCACCGCTTTTCCTTCAATGCCTGGGCGCTCTTCGCGTTCCCGGCGCCGGTGCCCGAAAACGAAAGCGCTCAGGAAGTGCTCGCGGACGCCGCCTGGAATCATTTCCGGATGGGAGATAAAGACGCGTTTAAGCCGGAGGAACCGAGCTGCGCCCTGATTCCAGTGATGCCGGTGTCGTTTTTCAAGGACGGACGCGATAAGGCGCTTAAAGACTATGTGAACGGGAACGCCTGCACGTACGCGCTGCACTCCGTGATCCGGTCTGTCGAGGAAATGACGCTCCTCGGTGAAAAGTACTGGAAGATCGAAGCCGCGGTGGATGAGAAGGATCCTGCCGCGGTTGATACCGTGCTACCGATTTTCTGCCCTGAATCGATCTGGCAGGGTGAGGTGCCGCCGGCCGCCGGTATGCGCTTTGCGGGCTTTATCTGGATTTCGGCGCGGTTCCTCCCCGAGGGACCGCTCGAGCCGCTCCTCTCCAGGGCGGATCTCCTCGCTGACGCGATCACCCGGGCGGAGTCCGGTGACGTGCAGGCGATGATTGAGCTCGCGGATATCTACACCGAAGGTTTCCGGGTCGGAAAGGATGATGCCGAGGCGTTCCGCTGGTACAAGACGGCAGCTGAATCGGGAAGCATTGATGGCCTCATCGGGCTCGCGGACTGCTATAAGGAAGGTCGCGGCACGGAAAAGGACCGCGAGGCCGCGAAGGCGCTGCTTCTTCGAGCGGGGTCCGCAGGCAGCGGAGAGGCGTTTAAGGAGCTCGGAGACCTGATTCACGAATACGCCCGGACGGATGAAGAAAAAAAGCAGGCGGCAGACGCTTATCAAAAGGCCCTGAAGCTCGGCGCGACGGACGCTTATGCCCCCCTCATCATCGGGTGTTTCGGGAAGGGCTTCCGGAGAAAGAAAAAGGATCCGGTGCCTCTTGCCCTGAAGTACACGGCGGACGCGTTGAAAGCGGATACCGATCCCACGACGCTTCTGATGATTTCGCATCTCTTCACTGTGATTGAGGATCCGCGGCTCATGAAGCCCGCGGCGGATCTTGCGGAGAAAGCGGCGGAAAGCGGTGAAGCAGTCGCGTTTTACGTACTCGCCGCCTTCTATGCCAATGGTGTCGGGCGTGATCGGGATCCGCGGAAGGCAACCCAGCTCCTGAAGGAGTTTGGGAAATCAGGGGACGTTGTCCAGAAATTCAAGGCGGGGCAGAAGCTCCTCTATGGTGAAGGCGGGTTCCGTAAGGACACGAAGGCCGCGTGCCGATTTTTCGAAACCGCGGCCAGGATGGGAAGCCCGGACGGGGCGGGGGCATACGGCTACTGCCTCGTGAATGGCTATGGAACCAAACAGGATATTGAACTTGGCCTCCGGTGGCTGAGGAAAGCCCGTTACGAAGGATCCCCGATGGCGTGTTTCGAGTACGGCCAGATGCGGATGGATGGGCGCTTCGTACGTAAGAACCGGAAGGACGGCGAGCAGTGGATCAGGCGCGCCGCGGAACAGAACTTTCCCGTGGCGCTCCTCTATCTCTCAGACGGCTACTTCTATGGGGACGTCTTTAAGCAGAGCATTTCGCAGGCCATCTCCTGGCGTCTCCGCTACTACGCCGCGATTCCGCCTGAACAGGCGGCGGAAGATGTTCTGAACTTCATGGACGCCTGTTTCGCTAAGGCGTCCGAGAAGCAGATGACGGAACTCGCAAAAGTCGTTGAGAAAGCCGCGGACGCCGGTGTTCCGGAAGCGATGGTGGCGGTCGGCGACTACTACATGCTCGGTTTCCACGGATTCAAAGAGGATCACGACGAAGCCTTCCGGTACTACCGGGAAGCCGCCTCTCTCGGGAATAAGGAAGCCGAGGAACGGATTGAGAATCTGAAGAAATTTCTGAAGTGATTGCTTGAAATCCGGGACCGCCGTTGAAGGCGTCTCAGAAAAATCAAAAAAAGGTCTTGCAAAACGAGGTCAAAACGTTTAATTTTTGATGTAACCACTTCGGTTACAAAAAAATACATCGCAATTTTTTAAATCTGATAAAACTAATTACACATAACTTTTAACCCCCGATAGGAAAGAACAATGAGCAAGACTTTAGTTGTGGTTACCCACCCGAATATCGAACAGTCCCACGTCAATAAGAGCTGGGTTGAAGCCCTGAAAGCGCATCCTGAGCTTTACACCGTTCACGAAATCTACAAGCTCTATCCGGACGGCAAGATTGACGTCGCCGCCGAACAGAAGCTGCTGGAATCCTATGACAACATCGTCCTGCAGTTCCCGATGTATTGGTACAGCTCTCCCGCCCTCCTCAAGCAGTGGCAGGATGACGTGCTCGCCTATGGCTGGGCCTATGGTTCTAAGGGCAATGCGCTGAAGGGTAAGAAGCTGGGCGTTGCCGTGTCGGTGGGTTCTCCCGCTGAGGTCTACACGAAGACCGGTTCCGTTGGCGCTGAAGTTCCGGAAATTCTCCTTCCCTTCAAGCTCATGGCGAATTTCGTTCAGACTGAGTGGCAGCCGCCCTTCCTCCTTTTCGGTGCTCTCAGCCAGACGCCTGAAACCCTGAAGAAGAGCAGCGAGGACTATCTCGCCCACCTGCAGAAGTACTTCGCCTAAGCTGGCGACAGATCGTCTGCCTCGGAAACCAGCTCTGAGTAAGCGGATCAGAGAATCGGACAGGTTCCTGAACTGAGCGCTCAAGGCTGAGCTTTTCGCATAAAACCCCGTGGATTAGGTTCCTCGGGGTTTTGTTTTATCTGGTCATCCGTAAGTTGCATCGCCGATACGTGAAAAGTTACATCTGCTCTAATTGTAACAAAATATTTCTTGCAATAAAGTCCTTATTTAGATAACGCAAAATACGAAGATCAATGACGAAACCGCAGGGGGAAGCTTTCGGGCTTTTCTCTGAAATCTCTTTTAAAAAGCGGCTCTGACGCACTTTTATTCAGAGGCTGGAGTAACGGAGAACGACATCATGAGATCACAATACACACGTACGAATCCCGCGGCTCAAGGGCAGGCGCTGCCGCCCGAAGCGAAAGCGCGTTTCAATACGCCGTTTTTCGGAAAGAAAGCCATTGGAAATTTCACGCATGCCTGGGCAGACGAACTGACTCTTGACCGCGTGCAGGAAGCGTTTGATCCCTTTGAGTGCCATCACTACGAACTGCCTGAATATGCCGACAAAAAATACGGCTGGGGCGTGGCTCTCCTTGGAGACAGCCGTGAAGGGCCGGCGTTTTACGCGTCGCACGGACCTGAAAATCAGGGAATGACGACGGAACAGACCGCACCCGTAATGCGGACATTTCTCGATTTCTGTCGCAGTTCCCGGCCTCCGGGTCTTTGAAGATCGGTTTAAGGATCCGGTACCGCGGGCTTTTTCGCTTTCCGCCTGGGCTCACAGCATCACGGTGCTTACTGATGGACCGGCTCCGGAGGATCTGACGGATCAAGAAAATTACACCGTAATGCCTTTTCTTCCGCCATGGGAAGATCGGAAGAAAGAAAAAGGGCTTGATGATTTTCTTGAAAAAGACGCGAGCTGCTACTGTATCCGGTCGGTTATCCGTTCCACGGAACTCGTGACGCTTTACGGGGAGGATGTCTGGAAGCTTGTGGTCACCATGAAGGAACCCCTTCTCGGCGAAACAGGCATCGATATTCCTGTCTACTGCTTTGAGAAAGACTGGGAGGGCGAGTCTCCGAAAGCAGGAATGAGGATTCTCGCCGCGATCTGGCTCCTCGCGCGTTTTATCCCTGCGGAGGAAGTTGAACCCCCGCGGAGACTCAATCCTGACGATCCGATAGATCTTGAAAAGGCTCAGTCGGGCGACGCTGAAGCCATGGTCAAGGTCGCGAAGGCCTATCTTTCGGACCCGTTCTATGAGGCCCCATTCGAAGCGTTTACCTGGTTTCAGAAGGCGGCTGAAAAGGAGAATCCGGAAGGGATCCTGGGTCTTGCGGACTGCTACCTGAACGGCACAGGTGTCAAAAAGAATCGCAAAGAAGCGAAGAAACTTGTCCGGGCTCTCGCGGATAAGGACTACCCGGACGCAGTGATGAAGCTTGCTGACATTCTGGATCTGGACGCGGTTACTCCGAAGGAAGCGCGCCGGGTGAGAAAGATTTATGAGCGCGCGGTGTCGCTTGGTGCGGTGAAGGCCTATATCCCATTGATCTCCAATGCCCTTATTGGCTGCGAATCCGATAATTTTGCGTCGGACTATCCCCGCGCGGTTCAGTTCGCGATGGATCTGAGAGAAACCGGGGCGGATCCTGTGACACTGATCACCGTGAGCCAGATGCTCAGTGATGAAGGTCTCAGGAAGTACGCGAAACTCATCGCGGATCTTGCGGAGCTGGCGGCGGAAGGCGGGGACTCGCTTCCGAAGGCTGCTCTGGCTCTTTACTACGCACAGGGTTTTGGACGAAAGAGAGATCCTAAGAAAGCGAATCAGCTGCTCATAGAGGCAGGAGAAAACGGAAGCATTAGGCAGAAACTTCAAGTCGCGGATACGCTGCTCGCAGGAAAGAAGGGCTTTATTCAGGACGTCAAAACGGCAGTGCGGTTCTATGAAGACGCAGCCATGATGGGAAGCCCGGATGGTGCGGCATCTTTCGGTTGGTGTCTTGCTATGGGGTTTGGAACCGTGGAAAACCTGGAAGCCGGACTCCGGTGGCTGCAGAAAGCGATTGATGAGGGGTCAGACCGTGGGCGGTTTTACTATGGGGTGTTGCTTTCTGATGGGCAAAAGCTGAAAAAGGACGAACGAAAAGGCGAAAAGCTTATCCGTGAAGCGGCGGAGAACGGTCTTCCGAATGCAGTCTATAGGCTTTCTCTTGATTGCTTTGATAAGGGCCTTAATAAAGAAGCGTTCGACTGGAGAATCCGCTATTACGGATTGGCTGAGGCGGATGAGTCCGTAAATGACATTGTTACCCTTCTCCCTGAACATGGCTATGACGCGGAAGAGCACCAACTGGAATTTATCCTTGGGGTTCTTTTGCTTGCAGGAGAAACGGGGGATCCCTTGGCACTCGTGACGCTCGGCGATATTTACGTTACCGGCGCCTATGGAGTCAGGGTGAATGTAAAGGATGCGAAGAAACTTTATCGGGAAGCCGCGGAGATGGGCTATAAAATGGCAGAAACGCGTCTCGCTCAGTTGTCAGGCAAATAGAGCCTGTGGTTTTAGCCCGCAGAGGTTTTGAATGGATCACGTTTACGCTGAATGTCCCTGGGTCGTCCCGCCGGACGCCCCGGAACTCCTCACACTCTTCCGTGAGAAGGGGAGGCCGGCCTTTGTCCGCTCCAGAACGGTGGTGAATTTCGGTGAGGAGCCGACAGCCTATATGGTGGAAGAAGGGCTCGTGGGGACATTCGCGGGCGGCGTCGGGAAGTATGAGCGCCTCATTGTGCTTTTCCCTCCGGGAACTTCAGTGGGAGCGGAGAAGTCGATCAAAGGTAAGCACGCGATCAAGCCTCTGATCGCCCGGGCGCTTCTCCCCACGAAGGTCCTCGTGATGGATGCGGCGCAGTTTAAGCGGGAGCTGGAGCTTGATCCCATTCTCTGCATCGCGGCTCTGAAGAGCTTCATTCGGCATGACGACGCGAAGATTGAGGGGCTTCTGATGAATGACCTCCTCACGGTGCCGCAGCGGGTCGCGCTCATGGTGAAGGTGCTCTTTCAGGCGCTTAATATGCCGCTCACGGCACTCCCCAAGTGCCTTCCCAAAACGATCACCGTCACGGAACTCGCGCGTCTCGTTCACAGCGACCGCGCGGTCGTGAGCCGGATTCTCGCGAAGTGGGTGGAAGAGGGGATCGTGGTGACGCACGACGGAATGTATTTCTTCAGCAATAAACTGAACCAGGTCCTCGGGGACGACGGTATCTGATTCATCTCGATTGAATCTCAGGCAGCGTTTGCCGTATCCGGAACCTTGAAGGAACCGGTGGGCAGCGCTGCCTTTTCTTTTTCATCTGTCGCTTTGTCAGCGGCAGCGTTGCGGTAAGCGATCAGAAAAGGAATGCTGTCACGTCCGAGAGTTACCCGGATGTAAGCTCCGCCGGTGAGGATCTGTCCCGGCTGAAGGCCGCCGCGGAGTAAAACCATCGACTATAGTCGATGATCCTGTCTGAATTCCTCAATCATCGATTACGATCGATGATTTTGTGCCTCAACAGGAGGACTGAACTCAATTTCGCGCTTATTCCTCGTGAAGAGGCGTTTCGGTCGGTCTGATTCAGATTCAGCTAGATTGAATCTCAGGCAACGTTTGCCGTATCCGGAACCTTGAAGGAACCGGAGGGCAGCGCTGCTTTTTCTTTTTCATCTGTCGCTTTGGCAGCGGCCGCGGCGGCAGTCGCGCGGAGTCCCCCGAGCGCGAACACCGTGAGCTGGTCATCAAGATCCGACTGCGGCATTTTGGTGAGCGCTCCGAAGGGCCCCGGGAACCGGGAGCCGAACACAAAGAAGAGGAATGCCGGCGCGATCGCGGACGCGATGCAGTGGATGAGGCGGGGATCCCCGACGGGGAATCCGGTGATTTCAGAGACGATCTGCAGGATCACCTGAAGCTTCGGACGAGCCTCTTCCTTAAACAGCGTTTCAAGCGCCGCCCCTGGCGCGATGACGCTCCGCGAAATCACCTGAAGCGATGCCCGCTCACCGCGGCGCGCGGCGCCTGTGATGAGATTGAATACCCCGTGGAGCTTTTCTTCAGGCGTCATATCAGAGCGCTGAATGGCTTCCAGCGCCTCGAGACTCACGAGGTTCTGATGAGCCCGGATCAGAACCGCTTCAAACAGTCCCTTGCGGCTGCCGAAGTGATAGTTGATCGATGCGATATCGACCTTCGCTTTTTTGGCGATTTCTTTATTTTCCGTCTCCGCAAAACCGTGTTTCGCGAAGAGCGCGAGAGCGGCCTTCAGAATCCGTTCCTTGGTTTTGTCACCATCCGATCGGGTCTTTCGAATCGAGTCCTTTGGCATCGCGTGTACCTTCGTAATTTCCGTGTCTTTTATTCTCTGTGGAATCGATTATACTTTAATTTGAATTTAAATTTAATTTGTATAGCTTTCCTGCATCTGCCGCGAAGGGGGTTCAGTATGAAAAAACGTTTGATTGCGATAGGAGCTGTGATCCTTGTGGCCGCGGCGGCAGCGGGAGGCTATGCGTGGTACCGGGGGCACCAGGTAACCGCGCCGACAGAACTTACCCTCTACGGCAACGTCGATATCCGTCAGGTGTCACTCGCCTTTGACGCGAGCGGCCGCATCAGCGAAATGAATGTGGATGAGGGCCAGGTGGTGGAGCCCGGTCAGGTGCTCGCGAAGCTCGATACCAGGACGCTGGAACTGCAGGCGAAGCAGGCCGCGGCCCAGATTGGGGTTCAGGAACAGACGCTTCTCAAACTGAAGCGCGGGAACCGCCCGCAGGAAATCGCTGAGGCCCGGAGCCAGATGCTCGCGTACGAAGCCCAGCTCACGAAGGCGAAGCAGGATCTCGAGCGCGCCAATAACCTGTGGAACGCGCCGGGCGGCCACGCGATCAGCACTCAGAATTACGACGCCGCGAAGAGCGCGGAGCGGGTCGCGTCGCAGAATCTCGTGAACGCGCAGAAAGCGTACGAACTGATGAAGATCGGACCCCGTGTTGAGGATATCCGGAGCGCCGAGTCGTCACTCGCCGCCGCGAAGGCGAACCTCGAGCTTCTGAATCACGAAATTTCGCTTGGAACCCTGAAGTCACCTGACGCCGCGATTGTTCGCTCCAGGCTCCTTCAGCCGGGCGACATGGCGGCCGCCGCGAAACCGGTTTATACGCTCGCGCTCACGTCTCCCAAGTGGGTCCGCGTCTATGTGAATGAAAAGGACCTCGGGAACGTAAAACCCGGGATGACGGCAAGCGTCGTGACGGACACTCACCCGAACACCCCGATTGAGGGAATGGTGGGATACATCTCGTCCGTCTCCGAATTCACGCAGAAGACCGTTGACACTCCGGATCTCCGCTCGAGCCTCGTCTACGAAGTGCGCGTGATCGTGAAGGATCCGAAGGGGGATCTGCGTCTTGGGCAGCCGGCGACCGTGAAAATCAATCTGAACAGCAAGGGCGCTGAGATCCCCGCTTCCACCGCGGCCGCGGTGTCTCAGGTGCCGGATACGCCTCCGTCCGCCGCTCCTGCGGCGAATTGAGAGAAGGGTGCCCTTTATGGCTGATTTCACCCCTGTCGTCACGGCGCGCGGCCTCACGAAGTCCTTCGTGGGGGCGGATGGAGAACGCATTGACGCGCTTTCCGACCTGACGCTCTCCATGCCACCCAACGTCATCGTGTCGCTTGTCGGCGTTGACGGCGCGGGGAAGACGACTTTCATGCGCCACATCACAGGGCTCATGAAGGCGGATTCGGGTGAGCTCTCTGTCCTCGGCATCAACCCGGCGACGGACTCCCAGGCGGTGCAGGACCGGATCAGCTACATGCCGCAGGCGTTCGGGCTCTATGAGGATCTGTCAGTCAGCGAGAACCTCGACCTCTACGCCGATCTCCATGGGGTGTCGGAATCGAAGCGGAAAGAGCGTTACCCGGAGCTTCTCGCGATGGCGGATCTCGCGCGGTACCTCGACCGCCCGGCCGGGAAACTTTCAGGCGGCATGAAGCAGAAGCTCGGTCTCATCTGTTCGCTCGTGCGGACACCGGACCTCCTGCTCCTCGATGAGCCCTCTGTCGGTGTCGACCCCCTGTCACGCCGCGACCTCTGGGAAATTGTCTCGAAACTCGTTTCCAAGCAGCGGATTTCGGTCCTCTGGGCCACGAGCTACATGGATGAGGCGGAGAATTCGGATTACGTCTTCCTCCTTCACGGCGGAAGGCTGATCCGCGAGGGGAAGCCAAAAGAAATGACGCTTGAGTCCGCGGGACTCACGTATTTCGCGACGCCGGAACACGGCGAAGCGCCCCGGTTCCTGCAGACCGCGCTCTATGACAGGCTTGATCTCACGACGGACGCCGTGCCGCAGGGCGGCGACGTCCGCATCATCGCGAAAGAGGGCGTGACGCAGGCGCAGCTCGACGCGGTGGCTCCCCGCACGAATCTCCGCCCGAGACCGCCTGAATTTGAAGACACCTTCATGCGGGAGATCGTGAAGGGCGAAGACCCCCGCCTCCCCAATCCGGCTCCGATTGAGAGTCATCGGGCGTCAGACGGCGACGTCGCGCCAGTCATTATCGTGAAGGACCTCGTCCGGAAGTTCGGGGACTTCACCGCCGTGAAAAGCACCTCGTTCTCGGTGAAACCGGGCGAAATCTTCGGGCTCCTCGGCCCTAACGGCGCCGGGAAAACGGTGACCTTCCGGATTCTCTGCGGGCTTCTCCCCGCGACAAGCGGTCTCGTGCAGGTGGATGGTCTCAATCTCCGGACGGCGCGCGCCGAAGCCCGCGGTCACGTGGGTTACGTCGCCCAGAAGTTTTCGCTTTACCGGAATCTCTCCGTCCGGGAGAACCTGGAGTTTTTCGGCGGCGCCTATGGGCTCCGCGGAAAGCATCTCGAGGAGCGGATTGAGCACGTGATCCGGGAATTCCACCTGAACGCGGATGACATCGCGGGGAAAGTGCCCGCCGGCATGCAGCGGCGTCTCGCGATCGCGGCCGCCATGATTCATGAGCCGGCGATTCTGTTCCTTGATGAACCGACATCCGGCCTCGATCCCCTTGCTCGCCGCGCCTTCTGGCGCATCATCACGCAGCTCGCGAGCCAGGGGCGCACGATGATTGTGACCACGCACTTTATGGAAGAGGCGGAGTACTGCGACCGGATCGCGATTCAGGATAAGGGCGAGATGCTCGCGCTCGGCACCCCGGCTGAAGTCCGGAAGCTCGGGGGCGAAGACTGTGTCGATATGAACAGCGCCTTTATCGCGATCGTGGAAAATTCGCGTGAGAAGCGGGGGTACACGAGATGACAGACAAGGCTGAAACCGGTCTCTCCGGGTTCTTCACCCGGTACTTCGCGCTGCTCCAGAAGGAATTCCGGCAGATGATGCGCGATAAGAGCAATCTCGCGATCGGGATTCTGCTCCCGATCATCCTGATTCTCCTTTTCGGGTACGGCATTTCGTTTGACGTCGAGAACGCGAAGGTCGCGGTCGTGGTGGAGGATTCGTCCGGCCCCGCGCGGGACCTTGCGCAGAGTCTCGGCGGGAGCAAGTACCTCGTCCCGGTCCGCGTGAAAGACTATCCGGCGGCGGTCGAGATGATGGAGCAGTCAGAGGCGCTCGGTATTCTCAGGATTCCGGTGAATTTCGGGCAGCAGTACGCGGCCGGGGACTCAACCGTGCAGCTCATTCTGAATGGCGTTGACGCTCAGACCGCGAAGACGATTCAGGGCTACGTGATGAGCGCCGTCGCGAACTGGGGCGCGAAGGAAGCGGCGCGCCGCGGAGGGATCACCGTGGGCGGCGGGATATCGGTCGTGCAGCGGATCTGGTTCAACCCGAACGCAATCAGTACCTGGTACCTCGTTCCCGGGATCATCGTTCTGATCATGACCCTCATCGGCACATTCCTCGCTTCGATGCTGATCGCGCGCGAGTGGGAGCGCGGCACCTTTGAGTCGCTCTTTGTCACCCCGGTGCGGCCCTTTGAGATCGCGCTCGCGAAGGTCGCCCCGTACCTCGTGATCGGGATCATTGATATCGCGATCTGCCTTTTCGCCGCGCGGTTCCTCTTCAAGGTGCCGATCCGCGGGTCGCTCGTGCTGATTGTGCTCGTATCGATCCTCTACCTGCTCGTCTCGCTCCTCATGGGGCTTCTCGTCTCGGGCGTCACCCGGAATCAGTTCCTCGCGAGCCAGATGGCGCTGCTTGTGAGCTTCATGCCGGCCGTGATGTTCTCGGGGTTTGTGTTTGACCTCCGGAATATGCCGGGTTGGATCCAGCCAATCTGCGAGATCTTCCCCGCGACCCACTTCATGAAGGTGGCGAAACTCCTCTTCCTTGCCGGAAACGACGCCTCGGTGGTGAGTGAGGGGGTGCTGATTCTTCTTGGCTACACGATTCTCTTCCTTATCCTCACCACCTGGACGCTTCGGAAGCGCGTGGAGTAAAGACTCATGAAAACCCAACGCTTCAATTCACTCATTATCTGGTTCTCGCAGGTCCGGGCTCTGATCCGGAAGGAGCTCCTCGTCCTCATGAAGGACCCGGTGAGCCGCTCGATCCTGATCGCCCCGGTGATCATCCAGGCGTTCCTTTTCGGGTACGCCGCGAGCTTTGACCTCCGCTATGTCCCGTACGCGGTGATGGATTCCTGTAACTGCAAGGCGTCGACCGAGCTTCTCACGCATCTCGACAGCACGGGGATGTTTATCCGCGCGATGACGCTCACCTCGCAGTCCCAGATCGAGGACGCGGTGGTGACGGGGAAGGTGGTCGCGGCGATCAATATCCCGTCAGACTTCGCGACGAAGCTTTCGTCTGGCCAGACCGCTCCGGTTGAACTGATTCTGGATGGCCGTAACTCGATGACCGCGAGCCTCGCGGGCGCCTATATCAGCTCGATCGCCACGAACTACGGGGCCTCGATCACGGGGCAGAAGAGCGCCGTGTCGGTCGACACCCGCTCCTGGTACAACCCGACGCTCGACAGCCGCTGGAACATCCTGATCGCCCTGATTGCCTCGCTCTCCCTTCTTCAGACCATGATGATGGCGGCGTTCTCAGTCGCCCGTGAGCGCGAGCGGGGAACGTTTGATCAGCTGCTCGTGACGCCCCTTACGCCCCCTCAGATCCTCGTCGGAAAGGCCGTTCCCTCGATCATCATCGGTGTCGCGCAGAGCACGCTTATTTTCCTCATCGTGCAGTTCTGGTTCGGGATTCATATCGTGGGGAGCGTCGGCCTTCTCTACCTCGGGCTCCTCTTCTTCAACGTCGCCGCGGTCGGTATCGGGCTCTCGATCTCCGCGCTCTGCACGAATATGCAGCAGGCGATGCTCTGGTCCTTCCTCCTCATCGTGCCGTTTGTGCTGCTTTCAGGCTTTGTTTCCCCGATCGCCAACATGGCGGTCGGTGTCCGCTACCTCACGTATCTCAATCCTCTGCGGTTCGGGCTTGAGATCGTGAAGCGCGTCTATCTCGAAGGCGCGGTGCTCGGCGACATCTGGATGGAATTCATCCCGCTCACGCTCATGGCCGCTGTCTGCCTGCCTATAGCGGGCTGGCTATTCCGTCATAAGCTCTATTAAATAGATAACCGACCCCACCAATGGTAGTAGTCCGATAGATCAGGATGGTCTATGTATGTGATGGGGGTCGGTTTTGCTTTTCCTACAATGACAGGCCTGCGGCAACGAGGGGGGCTGCGCCCAACGCTTCGTGTCGCACGAAATGTGGAGAAAAGTTTTGAATTCAGATAAGTTCTTTGAATATGTGTGGAGATGGGCCCTGCTGGTAGTAGGGATGTTTGTCGCAGCCTGCGGCATTGCAATCATTACTCAGACGAATCTCGGGACGACCCCGATCAGTTCGCTTCCGTACGCGGTCACCGGTCTCACCGGGTACTCCTTCGGTACGACGACCTTCTTTATCAACCTGATCTTCATCGCGCTGCAGTGGGTGATCCTCAGCCGCAAGGGCGTGTTCCACTACACGACGTTCTTTCAGATCCCGGTCGTGTTTGTGTTCAGCGCCTTCATCGATTTCACGATGAGCCTTTCGGGCGGCATCATGCCGGAGTCCTATCCGCTCCGCCTCCTGATCAGCTTTGCCGGGAACACGGTTCTCGCGCTCGGTATCGTGATGCAGCTTCACTCCCGCACGATTGTGCAGCCGGGTGAAGGTCTCGTGATCGCGGAATCGATCCTCTTCCGGAAGCCGTTCGGCACCGTGAAGGTGTTTAACGACTGGACGCTCGTGCTCCTCGCCTGCCTCGTCGCGCTCGTCTTCTCGGGCGGACTCATCGGTATCCGAGAAGGCACGTTTGTTTCCGCGCTCTTTGTCGGTATCTTCGCGAAGCTTTACCTGAAGCTCTGGCCGATGCCGAAGAAGGAAGAGCTGAAGGAACGTGAAGCGATCGCCGCTGAAAAGAAAGCGGAACGCGAAGCCGCGAACGCCGCGAGCGAAGCCGCCGCTTCCTAAAAGCCTGATGAAAGAAAGCCTCGCCTCCGGATAAAGAGGTGAGAGCATAAGAAAACCGCCTGAAGGAATAATCCCCAGGCGGTTTTTTTCGGTCTGTAAACAGGAACCGCCGCATGAATAGCCAGACGGTTCCTGTTGGTTCAGACGAGCGTGAACATCGCGATCGTGGTCACAATCACCGCGGCGACGCAGGGGAGCGCGGTGCGCTTCACGACCTGCATCGGGTTGACACCGGCGATGCCGGCAAGAATGATGACGCCGCCCGCGACTGGCGACATCGTGCGGCCGATACCGGCCGCGATCTGGGCGACCGCGCCAAGCTGCACGATCGTCATTCCAAAGTCCGCGGCGTGCGGCGTGATCGCTTCGTTAAAAGCGAGCGCCGCGGCGTTCCCGGACCCAGAGACGACAGCCATGAGGAACGGGCCCACAGCGGCCGAAATCATGGCAACCGACTGCGACCCGCGCATCGCGTCAACGAGCGCTCCGGTGAGGCCAATCGACTTCATGCCGGCCGCGAAAAGGGCGGCCGCCGCGATCAGGATCACGACGTTATTAAACCCATCCCCCGCGCCCTTGCAGAAGCGCTTCGACGTTTCACCGACGTCCTGCTTGTGGACGAGCCCCACCACCATGCCAAGCGCCGTGCCGATCAGCATGCAGACCGGGACGGAGAAGGTTTTCGTCGGAAGCCAGCCAACCTGTTTCGACGCGATCACGAGAAGGAAGAGCGGAATCACCGGGATCAGCGCCATGATCGGGTTGATTTTGAAATTCGCCATCTCGCGGTCCGTTTCGGTTTCTTCCTTCACGGAGCCCACCCCTTCCTTCAGCATCATGGAGATCGCGGCAAGGATCACCGCGGCGATCAGAATTCCGAGCGCCGCGGGGAGCGCTTCCTGAAGAATCACGATCATCGCGTCAGCGGACGAAATCTCTCCAGCCTTATAGGCGATCGACGCGATCTGGGGGTTAAACATCAGCCCCGGGCTGATCACAGAACCCCAGGTGCCGAGGAACACGGCGGCCGCTGCCATCACCGGGCGCACTTTAAGCGCGATGAGAGCCGGAATGAGGAGGACGCCAGCCGCGACACCGGCCGCGGACGGCAGCACGATATTAAGGATCCAGGTAATGATCGCCGCGCCCGGCACCACAATCGCCGGGACGTGCGTGAGCGGACGTACGAGCGCGTTCACGAGGTGATCCGAGCACTTGGTGTACGTCATCACGGCGCCGAAACCCATCACGGTGACAATCGTCGGAACAAGGCCTCCGTTCACGAGCTGCTTCACGAAGGCGTCAACCGCGGCTCCGACCGTCGTCGGTGACCCAAGCGCCACTTGCCCGATCAGCGCCATCAGGACGCCTGAGAGCGTCAGAACGAGACGCGCCTCGTAGTTTTTGTAAATCAGCCAGAAAGTGGCCAGGACGATCGCGAGTCCAATCCAGATCATGATTCGGTCTCCTCGAAGTGTTTATTGGTGCGGGGAGACAATCCGCGGGGCGGATCACTCCGGCCCCGCGGCAGTCTCTCTCCTTTGTTGACGCTCTTCAGGAGGCTCTCTCCTCCCCCTAAAGGCATACTCAGTGTAGAGGAGGGGAGTTTTTGTCCGGTCGGTGAATGTTTTTTGTCTTGTTCCAATCGGTGTGAACCGGGCATCTTTACATTGAAAACCGGGGATTCCCGCCGGATCGAGGCGGATAAAAAAGGCACAGGGCCGGATTTCAGTTCCGTCACACTGTGAGAGAATCACTTTTACGTAGGTGAATTATCAAATCAAGTGCAAAGTTACTGAATAAAAGACTTCAGCCGGACACTTCCAATTGAGACGTTTAAATCGGAAGAG
>ENA-UPXC01002456-UPXC01002456.1-human-gut-metagenome-genome-assembly--contig:-NODE-2456-length-21851-cov-18.256453_pt1 | contig 21851 bp, 18 predicted proteins | sample MGYA00250047_ERZ773371 | MGnify/ENA primary metagenome ERZ773371 (study PRJEB29103, sample SAMN06111975) | human gut metagenome | biome: human gut; feature: ankylosing spondylitis patient; material... | reverse complement strand
TTCCCAGCGAATAAGTAACTTTGCGCATTATTTTTAAATAGGATGAAGAAAAATATCATTATAACTTTGCTTGCGGCAGCCACTCTGACATCATGTGGAGAGTATAATAAATTGCTGAAAAGCACCGATTACGAATACAAGTACGAAGCCGCCAAAAACTATTTTGCGAAAGGGCAGTATAACCGCTCAGCTACTTTGCTGAACGAGTTAATAACCATTCTTAAAGGAACCGATAAAGCGGAAGAATCCTTGTATATGTTGGGTATGAGCTATTATAATCAGAAAGATTATCAGACAGCAGCCCAGACATTTATCACCTATTTTAATACATATCCGCGTGGCACATTTACCGAATTGGCACGTTTCCATGCAGGTAAGGCCTTGTTCTTGGATACTCCGGAACCACGTCTGGACCAATCGAGTACTTATCAGGCTATCCAACAATTACAGATGTTCATGGAATACTTTCCGAATAGTGTCAAGAAGCAGGAAGCTCAGGATATGATTTTTGCTTTGCAGGATAAGCTGGTGTTGAAAGAACTTTATTCGGCAAAACTATATTATAATTTGGGTAATTATATGGGTAATAATTATGAGTCTTGTGTAATCACGGCTCAGAATGCACTGAAAGATTATCCTTATACCGATTATCGCGAAGAACTTTCTATATTAATTTTGCGTGCAAGATACGAAATGGCTATTTATAGCGTGGAAGATAAAAAGGCGGATCGTTATCGTGAAACTGTTGATGAGTATTATGCTTTTAAGAATGAGTTTCCGGAAAGCAAGTACTTGAAAGAGGCTGAGAAAATATTTAATGAATCACAAAAAGTAATTAAAGACTAAATTTAAATAGATTTATGGACTACAAAAAAACGAATGCTCCTGCTACAACGGTAACCCGTGACATGATGGAACTCTGTGCCGATACAGGAAATGTTTATGAAACTGTTGCTATTATTGGTAAGCGTGCTAACCAGATCAGCGTGGAAATCAAGAACGACCTTTCTAAGAAATTGGCAGAGTTTGCTTCTTACAATGATAACTTGGAAGAAGTATTTGAGAATAGAGAGCAAATCGAAATTTCTCGTTATTATGAGAAGTTGCCGAAACCGGACTTGATTGCTACGCAAGAATACATCGAAGGGAAAATATATTATAGAAATCCGGCAAAGGAAAAGGAAAAACTTCAGTAATTTATTTTCTGACGAAAGAATTGATAGTCAAGTAGTAAGCGGGAAAGTAATTCCTATTCCTTATTGCTTGGCTATTATTGTTTAACTTAACTACTATTAGAATACTTATGATTCAACGAATTCAAACAGTTTATTTACTGATTGTTACAGGGTTGCTTATTACGGCAATGTGTTTGCCAATGGGATATTTTACTGATACAATGGGCGAACATCCCTTCAAAGCTTTAGGAATGGATGTAAATGGTGCTTTTCAATCTACATGGGGATTGTTTGGCATATTGATGCTTAGCACTATAGTTGCTTTTGCTACTATCTTTTTATATAAGAATCGTATGTTGCAGATTCGTATGTCTATTTTCAATAGCTTGCTGCTGGTAGGATATTATATTGCTTTCTTTGCTTTTTATTTTGCATTGAAAAACGATGAGAATCTTTTCCGTATTGGTTGGGCGCTTTGTTTACCCCTTGTTTCTATCATTCTGAATATACTGGCTATCCGTTCTATAGGACGTGATGAAGTTATGGTTAAAGCTGCCGATAGATTGAGATAATCGTCAGAAATAAGAATATAATATAAAATGGCCACTGTTTCAGCAATGAACTAGTGGCCATTTTTATAATCTGATGAGAGATTATTTATTTCTTCAAATCAAAAAGATAGGTGAGTTTTACAGTGATTGTGCCATGCGCTGCGCGGGCGAAATAATCTTTTTTTGTTGTACTGTAGAAGTCGGATAAGGCAAAATAATAACGACCTTCTACCAAAAAACTGCCGGCTTTTTTCGTTCTTAGTTCCACGCCGCCACCGCCAGTGATACCATAATCGAATTTATTCTGGATCTTAACTCCATATATCGCTTTCTGGGTGTTCGACAACGTATTCATATCTATGCCCTCTATTGTTTCCGATTCACCGATCAGAAAACCGATTTGAGGACCTGCATGAACAAAGAACTGCAAACCTCTTTCTCGTCCGAAAGCAAGATGCGCAAGAAAAGGGATATCGACATAGGTCATCTTGCGGGTATATGTCTTGCCGGGTACTTTAATCGTTTGCCCGTTTTCATCTTCCATTTCAAATAACTCATCCCAGCCTCGTTGTGAGATATTAAGTTCTACTTGTGCGCCACAGATCATGGCAAAATACTTTTCGGAAATATAACGTGCCGTCAATCCTCCGGTAATTCCCATAAGGCTGTTTTGCTTAATAGTAGGAGTGAAGGAAGCGCTGTTCAGGTTGACACCTCCATTGACACCAACAGAGAAGTTACTTCGTGGCTCTCCGATCTGTGCAGTAGCAGGAAAAACAAGTCCTGTAAGCAGGAGTGTTGCGAGCAAAAATGTCTTTATCTTTATCATTTTCGTATTATTCGAAATCAAGTTTTACTAATTCAAAGTTCTTAGTGAAACGTATGAAGAACACCTTTTTATTAATAAATCCTCCCCAGTTGTTTACACGCTCGAATTTGAAACCGGTCTGGATAGGAGTAAGGTTCATCTTGGACAGGTTATTTTCCAGTTCCGAGCCATAGCGTGACAATCCTTTCAGGAAGAAGAAACCTGTATCGAAACCAAGCATTGCATAGTTGGGATATTTGCTGGCTAAATCTTTGCTGTACCATTTGTGGTAGGCATTAGTAAATTGCACGGCAGCCGGGAACAAAGTATTTGTATAAAATGAGGAGTAGAAATATACATCTAGTTCAAAGAAACTTTCCAGGTGATCTTTTGTGTTAGTCTGCCATTCCGGATAACCGAATAAATGAATGTTGGGACCCGGATTATCTCTGACTAACAGGGTTAACTGTGGAAGTATCTTGATTAATAATACATTTTTACCGGATGTCGGAATAAAGATATTTTCTTTATCGTTGCGTAGTGCTGCTTTCAGCGTTTCTTTAGTTGCGCTTTCGTCTACAGTCCGCATGGAAATGCCTTTGCTTTTCAATTCCTGCTTCAACCCACTGATGAAGTCAGCTTTTTCTTTGTCCGGATTTGCCGATTCAATAAAAATAACATGAGAATTGGGGAATTGGCGAGTGAAATGCTCGTATACTTCAGAATATAAATATGATTGTGGAGTATTAATCTGATAAACGGCAGGATTGTTGAATACTTCTTCGCCTTTTTGTGAGAAAGGAATCACTAGACGAATACCATTCTTTTCCGCAAAATCAGATAACGGTTTAATTTGACTTTGATGCATCGGGCCGAAGATGACATTCATTTCTTTCATCTCTTTTTTAGCCAGAATTGTGTTCAACGTGGAAACTTCTTTACCGCAATCGTATACATACAAATCAAGAGAAGTACCCGTACGTTTCAAACTATCAACTGCCATTAAAAAACCTTCATAATATTCTACCATACGTTTGTCTTCCTGGAAAGGCAGTAACAGAGCGGCTTTAATAGTCGAGATATTCTTCGGAGTTTCTTTACTCTTACGGAAAAGTTCGCTGTTGCTGGGAGGAACCGCATATAGATCTTCCTTGGGTGTAGGTTGCACTGGTGTTGCAGAAGGATAAGGGATACAGAGTAGTTGTCCTTTTTTCATTCCCTTTTTCAGTTCGGGATTAGCGTTGATTAATTCTTGTTCACTGATTCCATATTCGCGGCTCACGCTAAATATAGTCTCTTTGCGTTTAACCTTGTGCATCTCTTTACATCTGGCTACTACCGGACCTTGGATCGCAGGTTGTGTCACCGAAGTCTGCACCGTATTGGTTGGTTCTTTTTCCAACGGGATGAGAATTACCTGTCCGATGCGAAAATTCTCAGCGCTTAACCCGGGATTTGCTTCACAGATTGCCTTGGCGGATACGTTATACATTGTAGTCAGTTTATATAAAGTCTCTCCGGCTTGAATCGTATGGAATGTTTCCCCTTTCTGAGTATCCTTTCCTTTGGGAATTTTAATAGTCTGTCCGGCATAAATCTTCTCATCGCAACCGGGATTCAAGCGGATGATGTCAGATGTAGTGACATTGTACATCTTGGAGATAGAGTATAAACTTTGTCCTTTTTCGATAGTATGCAAGAAAAATGATTGATTTTCTTGGGCATAACTGATAGCGTATGAAGCGCTTATAAAAAGCAAAAATAAGAATAATCGGTTTATCGGTTTCATCAAATTATAACTATTAGTTCTTGAAATCAAGGAACAAAGGTACAAATAATGCCCTATATCTTCATAAGATTTGAGTTAAGAAAATAATATTGTGCTTTTTTAGGAGCATATTTCGGGCGGAAACATTAATTTTGCAACATTTATGGAAGGATATGAATATGCAGGAAACAGAATATATTAATGTGTATGGTGCGCGCGTACATAATTTGAAGGATATTGATGCCGAGATTCCCCGTAATAGCTTGACTGTGATTACCGGATTGAGTGGTAGTGGAAAATCTTCTTTGGCGTTTGATACGATATTTGCAGAAGGACAGCGTCGCTATATTGAAACCTTTTCAGCGTATGCCCGCAACTTTTTGGGTAATCTGGAGCGTCCGGATGTTGATAAAATAACCGGTTTGAGCCCGGTGATCTCTATTGAACAGAAAACGACGAATAAAAATCCGCGTTCTACGGTAGGAACTACTACTGAGATATACGATTATCTCCGTCTGCTTTATGCTCGTGCGGGAGTGGCTTATTCGTATCTGTCCGGTGAAGAAATGGTGAAATATACCGAGGAGCAGATTCTCGGTCTGATTCTGAAAGATTATAAAGGAAAGAAAATCTATTTGTTGGCTCCCTTGATTCGTACACGTAAAGGACATTATAGGGAGCTTTTTGAGCAAATACGTAAAAAAGGATATCTCTATGTTCGGGTAGACGGTGAAGTGCGTGAAATTACTCATGGTATGAAACTCGACCGTTACAAGAATCACGATATAGAGGTAGTAATAGATAAGTTGGTCGTTACCGAAAAAGATGATAGAAGACTGAAACAGAGTGTAGCGACGGCTATGCGTCAGGGAGACGGCTTGTTGATGATTCTGGATGCACAGACGGAAAGTATCCGTCATTATAGTAAGCGACTGATGTGTCCTGTCACCGGACTGTCTTATCGTGAACCGGCACCGCACAATTTTTCATTTAACTCTCCTCAGGGAGCGTGTCCAAAGTGTAAAGGGCTGGGAGTAGTCAATCAGATTGATGTGGATAAAGTGATTCCCGACTGTGAACAATCCATTTATGAAGGAGCCATAGCACCTTTGGGAAAATATAAAAATGCTATGATCTTCTGGCAAATCGGTGCTTTGTTGGAAAAATACGATGCAACACTGAAGACCCCAGTAAAGGAATTGCCGGATGATGCAATTGAAGAAGTGTTGTATGGTTCCGATGATCGTATAAAAATCAAGAGCTCGCTGATCGGTACTTCTTCTGATTATTTTGTCACTTACGAAGGGGTGGTGAAGTATATTCAGATGTTACAAGAGAAAGACGCTTCAGCTACGGCACAGAAATGGGCAGAACAATTTGCAAAAACAACTGTTTGTCCCGAATGTAAAGGTGCTCGCCTGAATAAAGAAGCCTTGCACTTCCGTATTCATGATAAAAATATCAACGAATTGGCGAATATGGACATCAGCGAATTATATGATTGGTTAATGAAAGTTGATGTATATCTTTCCGATAAACAGAAGAAGATTTCTGTAGAAATTTTGAAAGAAATTCGTACGCGTCTGAAATTCTTGTTAGATGTCGGATTGGATTATCTTGCTTTGAACCGTAGTTCGGTGAGTCTTTCCGGTGGTGAAAGTCAACGTATCCGTTTGGCTACACAGATTGGCTCGCAGTTGGTGAATGTACTATATATCTTGGATGAACCGAGTATTGGTTTGCATCAGCGTGATAACCTGCGTCTTATTAATTCGTTGAAAGAACTTCGTGACATGGGAAACTCCGTAATTGTAGTGGAACATGATAAAGATATGATGCTGGCTGCCGATTATGTGATTGACATGGGGCCAAAAGCCGGACGTCTCGGTGGAGAAGTCGTTTTTGCCGGAACTCCAACGGAAATGTTGAAGACGAATACAATGACTTCACAATATTTGAATGGAAAAATGAAGATAGAAATCCCTGCTAAACGTCGGAAAGGGAATGGAAAATCTATCTGGTTGAGAGGCGCGAAAGGTAATAATCTGAAAAATGTTGATGTTGAATTTCCATTAGGTAAACTGATTTGCGTCACAGGTGTATCAGGGAGTGGAAAATCAACCTTGATTAATGAAACATTACAACCTATTCTTTCACAAAAATTCTACCGTTCATTACAAGATCCTTTGGAATATGATTCTATTGAAGGATTGGAGAATATAGATAAAGTAGTCAATGTAGACCAATCCCCGTTGGGGCGTACCCCACGCTCCAACCCGGCCACCTATACGGGGGTATTTTCGGATATCCGTAACTTGTTTGTCGGTCTTCCGGAAGCTAAGATTCGCGGATACAAACCGGGACGTTTCTCCTTTAATGTTGCGGGCGGACGTTGTGAAGCATGTACAGGAAACGGCTATAAGACGATTGAAATGAACTTCCTGCCTGATGTATATGTACCTTGTGAAGTTTGTCATGGCAAGCGATATAACCGGGAAACATTGGAAGTCCGTTTCAAGGGAAAGTCCATAGCCGATGTGCTTGATATGACGATTAACCGTGCCGTTGAATTTTTTGAGAATGTTCCGCAAATTTTGAACAAGATTAAAGTATTGCAGGATGTCGGACTAGGCTACATTAAGCTGGGGCAATCATCTACCACTCTTTCCGGCGGAGAGAGCCAGCGTGTGAAACTGGCAACGGAACTTTCAAAACGTGATACGGGAAAAACTCTTTATATTCTTGATGAACCGACTACAGGACTTCATTTCGAAGATATCCGGGTGCTAATGGGTGTACTGAACAAACTTGTCGATAAAGGAAACACAGTTATTGTTATCGAACATAATCTGGATGTGATAAAAATGGCGGATTACCTTATTGATATGGGCCCTGAAGGTGGTAAGGGTGGGGGAGAACTCTTAAGTTACGGAACGCCGGAAGAGGTAGTGAAGAGTACTAAAGGATATACGCCAAAGTTTCTTCGCGAAGAACTGGGGCTTTAATCTATGCTAAAAACATACCGAAAATGAAAATCAATAAAACAAATGCAGCCCGACTATTGGATAAAGCCAAAATAACTTATGAGCTTATTCCTTATGAAGTAGATGAAAAGGATTTAAGTGCTGTACACGTAGCAGCTAGTTTGGGTGAGAATATAGAACAGGTATTTAAGACTCTCGTATTGCATGGTGATAAAAGCGGATATTTTGTCTGCGTTATTCCTGGAGAGCATGAAGTCGATTTAAAACTGGCAGCTAAAGCCTCCGGTAATAAGAAGTGTGATTTGATCCCTATGAAAGAGCTTTTGCCGTTAACCGGATATATTCGGGGAGGGTGTTCGCCTATTGGTATGAAAAAGCATTTCCCTACTTATATCCATGAAACATGCCGGCATTTTCCGTATATTTATATAAGTGCCGGTGTGCGTGGACTTCAGATAAAAATAGCTCCGGAAGATCTAATACATGAAGCGAAAGCGGAAATTTGTGTCCTGTTTGCAGAGTAATTTCAATTTATTCTGAAGTAAATATGGCTACATATTCTTTGAATAAATCAAAAAAAGTATATATTTGCAGGAAATATCAATTTTATTAATCTAATATTCTTTTTATATGTTTGAAGGACAACCGAAAGGGTTATACGCTTTAGCTTTGGCTAACACGGGCGAACGTTTTGGCTACTACACGATGCTTGCTATTTTTACACTTTTCTTGCAAGCAAAATTTGGTTACACAGCAGCAGAAACATCTACTATTTTTGGCTCATTTTTAGCAGCAGTTTATTTTATGCCACTTGTAGGCGGTATTTTAGCTGATAAGTGTGGTTATGGTAAAATGGTAACGACAGGTATTGTTGTTATGTTTGTCGGTTATCTCCTTTTGGCGATTCCTACTGCGGCAAATCTTACTGGTAAAATGATGATGTTTGGTTCATTGTTTTTGATTGCTTGCGGAACAGGATTGTTTAAAGGAAACTTGCAAGTAATGGTGGGTAACCTTTATGATTCACCAGAGTATAGTTCAAAGCGTGATACAGCTTTCAGCTTGTTTTATATGGCTATTAACGTGGGTGCTTTGTTTGCTCCGACTGCTGCTACCAAGGTGACTAACTACATATTAGGTGGCGCAGGGTTCACCTATAATGCTCAGATTCCTTCGTTGGCGCATCAATTCCTTAATGGTACTATTACTCCGGAAGGAAATGCTACTCTTAGTAGCTTGCAGGCTGCGCAAGGTTTTACCGGTGATATGTCCGCTTTCTGTTCCACTTATATAGAGAAATTGTCTGAAGCCTATAATTATGGTTTTGCTGTGGCTTGTATTTCTTTGATTCTTTCAATGGCAATTTATGTTTGTTGTCGTTCAATGTTCAAGCATGCAGACTATAATTCTAAGCAAGCTAAAGCAGTGAATAACTATAATGAACCGGAACTGACTCCGGCACAGACTAAAGAACGTATTGTAGCTTTGTTACTGGTATTTGCCGTAGTAATTTTCTTTTGGATGGCATTCCACCAGAATGGTTTGACAATGACATTCTTTGCGCGTGATTATACTACTCAATCTGTAACAGGGCTTGATCGTATCGGATTTGATGTATGGAATCTGGTTCTTCTGATTATTGTAGTTTATGGTGCGTTCTCTTTATTCCAGTCTAAAACAGGACGTGGTAAAGCGATTGCCGGTGTCGCTGTATTGGCTTCCCTTGGCATATTAATATGGAGTTATTCTTCCATGGATCCGACAGTGGAAATCCTTCCTCAAATCTTCCAGCAATTTAATCCGTTCTTCGTTGTGGCTTTGACTCCGGTATCTTTGGCTGTCTTTGGCTATTTGGCCAGAAGAAAAAAAGAGCCTTCCGCACCACGTAAAATCGGTATTGGTATGGTGATTGCAGCATGTGGTTTCTTGATTCTGGCCATTGGGTCTTTGGGACTTCCTACTCCGAAAGAAGTAGAAGCGGCAGGCATTAATCCGGATGTTTTGGTTTCTCCCAACTGGCTGATCTCCACTTATCTGGTCTTGACTTTTGCTGAATTGCTGCTTTCTCCAATGGGTATCTCTTTTGTTTCGAAAGTAGCTCCTCCCAAGTATAAAGGTATGATGATGGGCGGCTGGTTTGTGGCTACTGCTATTGGTAATTATCTGGTTGCTATTATTGGTTATCTGTGGGGTGGTATGCAGTTGTGGATGGTATGGAGTGTATTGATTGTTTGCTGTCTGTTATCTGCTCTGTTTATTTTCTCTATTATGAAGAAATTAGAAAAAGTAGCATAAGTATTATATGTAGATAACATAGTATACTTATAAAAAATCTAGGGTAATAAATGAATTATATAAATCATTTATTACCCTATTTTTATTTCGCTATATTTCTTTTGTTTCAAATATCCAGTCCCATGATATAATCATTCATGTAATATCCGTTTCCAATCGGGAAATCACCTTCCCTCAACTTTCTCATTCCCATGTGTTGATAAAACTGCAATGCCTTATTATTCCGATTCACATTTAGTTCCATAAGGCAAGGCTCCGGGTGGATTTCTTTAATATATTTAATGGCTTCTTTAAATAAAAAGCTGCCACAATGACTACCTTGAAAATGAGGGAGGACATAAATCTTTTGGAGGTGGAAAATATCTTTTTCCTGTTGCTGCACAGAAACGTAGCCACAGGGCTTTCCCTCTTTGTAGGCTATGAAATAGACATGACCTTCTTCTTCCATCTGTTTGCGTATATTCTCGGGAGCATACATCCAGTCCATCATATAATCCAATTGTTCGGGAGATAGGATTTCCTTGTAAGTTGCAGGGAATACTTCGCCTGCCATTTTATTAATAAGCTCACAATCGGCAACCGTTACTTTTTGAATTGTCAACATACCTGTTTTTTGTAGTTTAATGGGATACAAATATAGCTATTATTTCTTTTTGTAATAAGGTGAATTCTCTTTGATAGTTTAATTATTATTAATTTATAGTACCTTGTAATGCAAGGTACTAAAGTAATACATATATTTGTGCCATTCAAAAGAAAAGGAACAATGAAAGTAGACAATGTAAAATCCCAGATGAGAAAAGGCATGCTTGAATACTGCATCATGCTTTTGCTGCATAAGGAGCCTGCTTACGCTTCGGATATTATTCAGAAGTTAAAAGAAGCTCAACTGATTGTGGTGGAAGGTACCTTGTATCCATTGCTGACGCGTTTAAAAAATGATGATCTGTTAAGTTATGAGTGGGTGGAATCCACGCAAGGGCCACCTCGCAAGTACTACAAACTTACGGAGAAGGGAGAAACTTTTTTGGGAGAACTCGAACTTTCCTGGAAAGAGTTGACCGAAACAGTAAATCACATAGCCAATAGATAATTAGAATAAAGAAATAATAGAAATGAAAAAGACATTGACCGTAAATTTAGGTGGAACTGTCTATCATATAGATGATGATGCCTACCGTCTGTTAGACAATTATCTGTCTAATCTGAAGCATTACTTTCGTAAACAAGAGAGTGCGGAGGAGATTATAAATGATATTGAGATGCGTATTGCCGAATTATTTGCTGAAAAAGTAGCTGCGGGAAAACAAGTCGTTACAGTTCAGGATGTGGAAGAAGTTATAGCCCGTGTAGGTAAACCGGAAGATTTTGGAATTACCGAAGATGATGCCGAGTCCAATAAACGAACAGAGCAATCATCTTCTGCCAGTCAGACATATACACGAACTGCCGGTCCACGTCGTTTGTTTCGTGACCCGGACAGTAAGTTGTTGGGGGGCGTAGCAGCAGGATTGGCCGCATATCTCGGTTGGGATATAACACTGGTGCGTATTCTGATGATTGTACTGGTGTTTGTTCCTTATTGCCCGATGATTATACTTTATATAGTCGGGTGGATTGTGATACCGGAGGCTCATACAGCAGCCGAGAAATTAAGTATGCGTGGCGAAGCGGTGACGATTGAGAATATTGGCAAGACGGTGACGGACGGTTTTGAACGGGTAGCGGACGGGGTAAATAATTATGTGAATTCCGGTAAACCACGTACCTTTTTGCAAAAGATAGGAGACGTGTTTGTGGCTATTGCTGCCGTTTTCTTCAAGATATTCTTGGTTGCTCTTGTCATAATCTGTTGTCCGGTGCTGTTTGTACTTGCTATAGTATTGGTTGCTTTGGTATTTGCAGCAATCGCCGTAGCGGTGAGTGGGGGAGCCTTGTTGTACGAATTACTCCCTGCTATTGACTGGACACCTATCGCTTCCGTCACTCCTATGATGACGTTACTTGGTACGATTGCCGGGGTTGTTTTGATTGGTATTCCTTTGGGAGCTTTTTTATATACGATTCTACGTCAGTTGTTCCATTGGGCACCAATGGGGACAGGACTGAAGTGGTCGTTACTGATTCTGTGGATATTGGGTGCGGTTATTATGATTATTAATCTTTCAGCACTAGGCTGGCAACTGCCTTTATATGGTTTGCACCACTTTTAACCAAGTTTATTCTATTAAAAAAGGATAATATTTATTCTTTTATAACTAAATGTACCCTGATAGTGTGTCCAGGGTACATTTTTTGTTTGTTCTTATCTATGGTAAATCGGGATTTTTTATTAAGTTTGTAAAGACGTATTCGATAAGTATAAAAATGGGTGAACATATATGTTTCAGGAGAAATGAACGTTTAGCTACTGTCAATCCTTATTGGCGAGGCAATCCGATGGTGCGCGGGCGCTTTTTTAACAGACAACACCGCTTCCGTCCGGGTATGGGCAGTGTATTGAAATGGCGTTTGTCGCCTAACCCTCAGCGTAAAGAAAAGAAGGCTGTGAAGTGGGATCCGAAGGTCTGCTATCTTCGTTCGCTGGATGCCGTAGTGGGAGATTCGTTGATATGGCTGGGGCATAACTCTTTCTTCCTCCAATTGGCAGGTAAAAGAGTCATGTTCGATCCCGTATTCGGAAATATTCCCTTTGTAAAACGGCAAAGTGAGTTTCCTGCGAATCCCGACATTTTTACAGAGATTGATTATCTCCTTGTCAGTCATGATCATTTCGATCATCTGGATAAACAGAGTATCGCCCATTTGCTGAAAAATAATCCGCAGATGAAACTGTTTTGTGGCTTGGGAACAGGTGAATTGATTCAAAGTTGGTTCTCGGAAATGAAAATTGTTGAAGCAGGTTGGTATCAACAGATAGAAGACGAAGGATTAAAGATAACCTTCCTTCCTGCACAACATTGGAGCAAACGTTCTGTGCGTGACGGCGGTCAACGGTTATGGGGAGCCTTTATGTTGCAGGGTGACAATATCTCACTTTATTATAGTGGTGATACAGGGTATTCCAGCCATTTTCGTGAGATTCCCGATTTGTTCGGTGCTCCTGATTATGCTTTGCTAGGTATCGGTGCATACAAACCCCGTTGGTTTATGCGTCCCAACCATATTTCCCCTTACGAATCCCTGACTGCCTCAGAAGAAATGCATGCAGGACTTACTATCCCTATGCATTATGGAACTTTTGATCTGTCGGATGAGCCTCTGCACGATCCTCCTAAAGTGTTTGCGGCAGAAGCAAAGAAAAGAAAGATCCCGGTAAAAATACCTTATTTGGGAGAAATAGTAAAACTAAGCAAGAAGAAGTAATTATAAATGTATAAAGAGATGAAGAAATTAGAAGTAAAAGACTTAAAAGACAACTTTTTCGAAGCTATCGGAAAAGAATGGATGCTGATTACAGCCGGAACAAAGGAGAAGTTCAACACTATGACAGCAAGTTGGGGTGGCATTGGGTGGCTGTGGAATAAGCCTGTAGCCTTTGTCTTTGTCCGTCCCGAAAGATATACTTATGAGTTCATTGAAAAAAGTGATTACCTGACACTTTCTTTTTTAGGAGAAGAAAATAAGAAAATTCATGCAGTATGCGGTTCAAAGTCAGGTCGTAATACAGATAAGGTCAAAGAAACCGGCTTGAAGCCTGTTTTTACGGAAGGAGGTAATGTGGTGTTTGAACAAGCCCGTTTAAGTCTGGAATGTAAGAAACTTTATGCGGACGGTATCAAGCCCGAATGCTTTTTGGACAAAGAATCATTGGAGAAATGGTATGGTGGTGCTCATGGAGGATTTCATAAAATGTATATCGTAGAGATTAAAAATATATATTCGGAGTAAATTTAGCGAATTTTGACGGATGTAATGTAGAAGGCTCTGAACTCAATGATTGAGAATAGAGCCTTCGTTGATTTTTCACCTTTCGGAGTTTATCTTATTTACTCGAGGTCTTACTCTGAAGGAGCCTTCTTTACCCATTTATCCAGCCACTCGAAGAAAGTACGTTGCCACAAAACGCCATTTTGCGGTTTCAGTACCCAGTGATTCTCATCCGGATAAATTAGCAGTTCTGCCGGAACGCCACGCATTATGGCAGCATCGAAAGCAGCCATTGCCTGATTGGCTAGGATACGATAATCTTTTTCTCCATGAATACAAAGGATTGGAGTATCCCATTTCTCTACAAAGAGGTGAGGGGAGTTGGCGAAGGTGCGTTGCGCCACCGGGTTTTGTCTCTCCCAGTATGCACCGCCCATATCCCAGTTAGCAAACCATTTTTCTTCTGTTTCCAGATATTGCATTTCCATGTTGAAGATACCGTCGTGAGCGATGAATGCCTTGAAGCGTTTGTCGTGATGTCCTGCTAACCAATAAACGGAGAATCCTCCGAAGCTGGCACCTACACATCCCAGGCGATCTTTGTCGACATACGATTCTTTCGCTATCTCATCAATAGCCGTGAAATAATCCTTCATACACTGACCACCGTAATCACCACTGATTTGTTCATTCCATTCCACACCGAATCCCGGCAATCCACGACGGTTGGGAGCAACAATGATATAATCATTAGCTGCCATAATCTGGAAATTCCAGCGATAAGACCAGAACTGGCTTACCGGACTCTGGGGACCTCCTTCGCAGAACAACAATGTCGGATACTTCTTGTTCGGGTCAAATTGCGGGGGATAGATTACCCATGTCAACATTTGCTTGCCGTCAGTAGTCTTCATCCAGCGACCTTCCACCTTACCCATTTCCAATTGGTCGTAGATCAACTTGTTCTCTTGTGTCAGTTGAGTTGCCAAACCGTCTAATGCTACTGCATAAATTTCATCACCCATGCTCATCGAATGACGTTTTGCAATCAGTTTATCCCCGAATAAAGCGACCCCTTCATAATCATACATTCCGGAAGTAATGGCTTTAACAGAATCATTCGCCAGATTAAGTGCATAAATCTGTGATTCTCCGTGCCATACTCCTGTGAAGTAAATAGTCTTGGCGTCAGCTCCCCATACAAATGCGTCTACATTCGATTCAAAAGCTTTGCTGATAAAACGCTTTTCACCCGTCTCCAGATTCATGATGAACAAGCGGTTTAAGTCAGCCTCGTAGCCGTCACGCTCCATGCTCTGCCAGGCAATATACTTGCCGTCCGGTGAATATTGCGGATTTGTATCATATCCTTTATTTTCTTCGGTGATATTTTTCGTCTCTTTGGTATTCAGGTTATACACATAAATATCCGAGTTGGTTGAAATGGCATACTCCAACCCTGTTTTTTTTCGGCAGGTATAAGCCACCTTATCCGAAGTTGTATTCCAAGCCAGTTGCTCTATGCCGCCCCAAGGCTTCATCGGGCTTTCGTAAGGTTCGCCTTCAAGAATATCTACAACATTTGAAATGCCGTTGCCGTCAAAATCTGCAATAAAAGGATGTGGAGCAGTCGTTACCCATTCATCCCAATGCTTGTACATCAGGTCAGTGACGATGATACCTGTGGTTTTCGGGAGGTCCGGATACTTGTCAGCCGTACTCTCTTTAGTTTTTACCTGTGAGATAAATAGCAGTTTCTTGCCGTCCGGTGAGATAGAATATCCTTCGATGTCACCGTCGTAGTTGGTCAGTTGCTTGCGTTCGCTGCCGTCCGGATTCATTTCGTAGAGCTGGCTGCTTCCATTGTCGTTACTCAGAAAGGCGAGCTTAGTACCTCCTTTTATCCATGTCACTTCATTTTCCTGATAAGGTGTGCGTGTGATCTGTTGGTTATCGCTACCGTCTGCGTTCATCACGAAAACTTCGCGGTTACTCTTGTTCTCCGGTACGCTGTAATAGGCCACCGTATACGCAATTTTCTTTCCGTCAGGCGATACTGTGAATCCGCCGATACGTCCCATAGCCCAGAGTGCCTCGGGAGTCATGCGTTTCCCTTCAATCTTAATGTTCGATTTCTCGATAAGCACTTGGTCTGTTTTGCCTGCGTCTTTTGTGCCTCCGCAGGCAGCTAACAACATTGCTGCCGACATCATAAATAAATTAGCTTGTCTCATATATTTTATAAAATGTTTATTTTCTTGCGAAGATAATGAAAAAAGGATTCAAATCTTCTTTTTCTGCCAGTTTCCTTTCTTCATATACCTGTAACAGAATATTAGAATGAAAATGCCGTATACACTTTCCGTAGTCCAGGCAAATGCGATATCCATTCGCATATATAGTATAAAGTAGGTTGCATAAGTAACATAGATTGCCAGTACACACAGTTCCATAGCTAAGGCTGTGCGCGTGTTTCCCGTACCGGATACCGACTGAAAATAGACGTTGGCAGGTACTAGAACCAGATAGGCTGAGCATAACACCCAAAGAGAAGGAATAGACGCTTCCCGCAAATCAGGCATATCCGTGTAAATACTCAGAACCAGATCCGGGAATAGACAGAAAAAGATCAATATTGGAATTACAAATACATACCCGATGCGGATATGCTGCCTGATAGTTCCCCGTACACAATCCTGTTCGCCTGCACCGATAAGGTTACTGACCAGCGAACCGCAGGTAGCGGCAAAAGCCATTGCAATCATAAACGGAATCCCCGATACATTGCGGATTATATTGGCGATAGCCAACGATCGTTCTCCAAGATGTTCCACAAAAAGGAAGAACATAAACCAAGTAGACAGAGAGACGAAGTTCTGAATCATAGTCCAGACTGAAACATTCAGAATCCGTTTCAGCGTCTGACCCTGGAATTTAGGCAGGATATTCAAAGCATACTTCTTGCAGTCAATCCGTTTCCAAGTATAGATGATAAAGAAAATCACCGATACCAGTTCCGATAAAGACGAACCGATAGCAGCCCCTGCAATACCCAGTTGCGGGAACCCGAATTTACCGAAGATCAGGATATAATTGAATACCACATTCGATAACACCATTACAATTGAGTTTAGTGTCAACGTCTTGGTCTGTGTCGTTCCTACAAAGAATGCGCGGAACATCACACCGACAAACGAGAAAAAGAAGCCATAAACCCTCCAATGGATGTAACTTTCGGCTGCATTATAGATATGTGGGGATGAAATGATATTCTTCAGGATATGTGGTGAAAATACAATAGACAGTGTAAATAGTATAGCTGCCACTACCAATAAGAAATAGACACCTTGATAGAAGATCGGACCGATTTCTTTGTAATTACCTTCACCGTTACGGCGTGCAATCAAAATCTGTGCTCCGATACTGAAACCGAATGCCATCATAAAGATAGCGAGGTAGTATACACCGGCAATGGCAGATGCCCCCAGTTCAATCTCGCCGACACGTCCCAGAAAAGCAGTATCCGTCATGCCGATGAGCTGCTCCATAATCAGGCTAATCAGAATAGGGTAGGCGATAGTCCAGATTTGTTTATAAGTATATTTAGTTTTCATACGATTAATTATTAGAGAAAGAAAGCCGGGCAACCAAAAATAGGTGTCCGGCTTTCTCAGAATATATTCAGGAAATTCTCCTTATTTCTTATTCTGTCTTTGCTGCTGCAACTGTTCCTGTTGCTTTTGCATCGCCTCCAAGCGGGCAGCAAATCCGGTCTTTTTCATTTGTTTCGGATCCTTCTTATTCGCTTCCAGAATAGCCAACAATTTCGTTTCATTGGTCGTTTTGCGAAGAAGAATCATAGTTCCCACACTAATCAATGTCGATACGAAGTAGTAATAGTTCAAGCCTGACGGATAATCGTTCAAGACAAACAAGAACATAATCGGCATCAGATACATCATCCACTTCATCGCCGCCATTTGCGGTTGTGCTCCTGTGTCCTGCATCGACATTGTATACTTCGTATTCAAGATGTTTGTTACCGTCATCAGCAAGCAGAACAAGCTGAGGTGGTTACCCAGGAACGGAATATGGAATGGGAACGTGATGAATGCATCATAAGTAGAAAGGTCATCCGCCCACAAGAAACTTTGTTGACGCAATTCAATAGCGCTTGGTACAAACATAAACAAGGCCATTAAAATCGGGAACTGTAATAACATCGGCAGACAGCCGCCCATTGGACTCACACCATACTGACTGTAGAGTCCCATGACTTCCTGTTGCTTCTTCATTGCATCTTCCTGCTTCGGATACTTCTTGTTGATTTCGTCTATTTTCGGTTTCAGTACACGCATCTTCGCAGATGACATATACGTTTTCCAGGTAGCGGGGTAAACCACGACTTTTACCATGATAGTCAGAATCAACAGTACGATACCCATGCTCAAGCCCCAACCGGATAACCAGTCGAATACGTTGATTGTGATAAACTGATTAATCCAGCGAATCAACGGCCAGCCCAGATATACCAGTCTGTGAAGCTCCCATTTCTCAGTACGGCCTTTATCCAACGCTTTCAGGGTCTTAAAGTGGTTTGGACCGAAATAGAAGTGCATCTCTGTCGGTTCTTTTCCGCTAGGATCAAAGAAGGTATTCATTTCAGCGGAATAATCTTTGATATATCCGCTGCCTTGCTGTTCCATTCTTGATTTTACGGAAACCTTATCGAAGTCCTGTTCGGCGATGAATACAGAAGAGAAGAACTGATTCTTAAAAGCTACCCAGTCAATGTGTCCTTGCAGCTCCTGACTATCATCTTTGGCAGCCGACAAGTTATCTACATCATCTCCCGTTACCTTATAAGTCAACTCAGACAGACGGTTCTCATAAGTGAAACCTTTTTCCAGTTGGCGGGCACGTTGGGACCAGTCAATATCTACATAGTTAGTGCTGGCCAATTTGTCTGCCATACCTGTCGCTTTGATTTCAAAGTTCATCAGGTAGCTGTCCGGTTTCAGTGTATAGATGAAATCGATGTAGCTTGCGCTATCCGCAGCCAGACGCATAGTCACGCTACTGTCCGTCTTGTTCACTGCTTCAAAGAAATAATCCTTTGTCTGGATCGCCCCTTCCTTGTTATAGAAGTTGAAGTTCATCGAAGCATCATCACCGTCGAACAGTACAATTGGTGTCTTTTTATCCTGTGCCATGTACTCTTTCAGTGTAGCTGAATATACACGTCCGCCTTTTGTTGCAAAAGTGATTTCCGCTACATTGTTCTGGATGCTGATTTTAGAATCAGTTCCGTGCATGGCGTTGAAGAACAAGGCGGAAGAATCGGCTGTTGTTGCAGCTTCTTTCTTGTTGTTGGCCAATGCGGCTTCCGTTTTCGCTTTCAGTGCTTCCTCTTGCTGTTGTACCAAGGCAATGGAATCGTAGTATTTCTTCTGTGCAGCAATCTGCTCCTCGCTCGGACGGCTCAGAAAACTGAATCCTACCAATAATATACCTATTAAAACGAGACCTGTAATGGTATTTTTATCCATTCTTATTTTAATTACAAATTATAAATTACTTTTCGTTTTCGATAGCAGCTTTCACAAACGCCACGAACAACGGATGAGGGTTCAATACCGTACTGCTGTATTCCGGATGAAACTGAGTACCGACATACCACTTCAAAGCCGGAATCTCTACGATTTCCACCAGATCCGATTCCGGATTGATACCAGTGCATTTCATGCCGGCGGCTTCGTATTGTGCTTTGTAGTCGTTGTTGAACTCGTAACGGTGACGGTGGCGCTCCTGAATATGTTCTTGTCCATAAGCTTCAAAAACTTTCGAACCTTTCTGCAATACACATTCGTAAGCACCCAGACGCATCGTACCGCCCATGTTGGTAATTGCCTTCTGTTCTTCCATGATGTCAATCACGTTATGCGGAGTCTTTTCATCCATTTCACGTGAGTTGGCATCAGCAAATCCCAGTACGTTACGGGCAAACTCGATAGCGATACATTGCATGCCCAGACAAATACCGAAAGTCGGAATATCATGTGTACGCGTATATTTGATAGCAACAAACTTGCCGTCGATACCACGTTGACCGAATCCCGGACCGATCATCACCCCCGCCATACCTTTCAGTGCTTCGCCTACATTTTCGTCAGTCAGTTTTTCACTGTTAACGAAATGTACTTCTACTTTACGGTCGTTGTAAGTACCAGCCTGTGACAAAGCCTCACGGATTGACTTGTAAGCATCCTGCAAGTCGTATTTTCCAACCAAAGCGATATTGATCGGTTCTTTTGTTTCTGCAGCATGCCGGCGTTCAAGGAATTTACGCCATGGACCGAGTCCCGGAGTTTCACCTACCGGCAATCCCATTTTTTCAAGAATGGTGCTGTCTAGTCCCTGTGCCTGCATCAGGATAGGAACTTCATAGATAGTTTCCGCGTCAATAGACTGCACTACGGCTTTGTCGTCTACATTACAGAATTGTGCTACTTTCTTACGCAGTCCGTCACTCAATGGATGTTCGGCACGCAATACCAGTATATCCGGTTGGATACCTACGCTCTGAAGTTCTTTAACCGAGTGTTGTGTCGGTTTAGTTTTCAGTTCTCCGGCAGCGGCAAGATGACGCTTAACGATCAGGATGCCGCCACCATCTATATCCGCGCTACGACCGTTTACGACAACGGATCCAAGCGAACCGAAGGTGCTGTTAAGAGCCTGACCGTCAGCGCGGCGGAACTGTTTGACCTGGATTAAAGAATTTGCGCTCAAAACAGAAAAGACAAATTGCACAAAGAGCAGGGCTGTGGAAAATAACCAATTTCCGCAGCCTTGTTTTTGTGAGAGTTTTTGGGCGGGATATTCTTGCAGAATCAATATATGTATGCTATAGTAATCACATCTTAAGAAAGTCTATATAGGCAATATTCTGAAAAAGTTTTAATGCGTAGATGCAGTCGATGGCGGATCGCCGCGAATTCATGGATTGACAGAACAATCGGACAGGGAGGAAACTATTGGAAACAAACGATATTGTGACGAAAAATTTTGAAAGCTATGCGGATGTGGCGGCGGACATAATTAATGTTCTGTTAAATGAAGGGAGAAGAAGGGTTAAAGATTATGAAATGTTGTCGGCGGCTACTGAGAGTCTTTACTTGGATAAAGAAAATGGATTGCGAAATCAATTGGAAGATGTAGCAAAGTACCATATGGTAAATGGGGTGCCTAAGGTATTGTATTTATTTGCCAATCAGACAAAGGTGGATAAGGGCATGGTATTGCGCAAGGCCGCACAATGGGAACAGGGCTTTATTATGTAGATTTACCAGCTTCATCGGCTTCTTATAGTGACCTGAAAGTACATCAGGCTCTATCAGAGAAAGAAATCAATCAATGGATTAATACTTTATTGTATATTCCAAACGGACGATTGTATATAGGTACTTATGATGGTATTAAATGCATAGATACTGAGAAGCTCAAAGTCGTAGGTAAGGAAAAAGTGCTCATAGGCTTAAGTATAAATACCATTGCACAAGGGCCAGACGACCATATATGGGCAGGAACCCCGGAAGGAATCTATGTAATGGATTATAATTTGAATATAATTGAGAAATTTACAACTCACAATGGACTCCCCAATAATCTGATCTCATCAATCATTGTGGATAAAAACAAGGATATATGGGTAAGTACAAGTCAGGGAATTGCCAAATATAATTCACATAACAAATCGTTTATTCCTTTCTTTGCATCAGACGGATTATACAATAATGAATTTTCAAGAAATGCCTATTGCATATCTCCCGACGGAAAAATTCTGTTTGGAGGAACCAATGGTATTGTCTTTTTTAACCCGAATGACATCGAAACACAGAAGTTTCAAAGCAATATAAGAATTACCGGTTTCTATCTGCATGATAAAGCTGTCAACGAAATGACCCAATCTGGAAGTTATCATGTGATAGATAATGATATATTTCATACCCAAGAAATCAATCTGTCCCACTATGACAATTCGTTTTATATAGAATTTGCTACAGACAATTTCATTTCCCCACAGAACTATTTATATTCCATGAATAATGGAACATGGAACTCTTTGCCCAAAGGAAGCTCCCGTGTTTCCTTCAGTAATCTTCCTGTAGGAAAATACGAATTTAAAGTAAAAGCAATCAATGGCACTTCTGAATCTAAAATAAAGACAATAGTCATTAATATACATCCTGCATGGTACAACTCCGGTCTGGCATGGGTTATCTATATCTTAATCATCATTAGTATAATAGCCATCTTCATACATCAGGCTAAAGAAAAATACAGAGTAAGACAGGAGATGCTAAAACACAAACATCTGGAAGAGATTAATGAAAGTAA
>ENA-UPXC01002454-UPXC01002454.1-human-gut-metagenome-genome-assembly--contig:-NODE-2454-length-21857-cov-4.730624_pt1 | contig 21857 bp, 20 predicted proteins | sample MGYA00250047_ERZ773371 | MGnify/ENA primary metagenome ERZ773371 (study PRJEB29103, sample SAMN06111975) | human gut metagenome | biome: human gut; feature: ankylosing spondylitis patient; material... | reverse complement strand
AGGTAGTCCTCAATGCACTCCTCCGCCAGGATGGGGGAGCCGGCAGCCACACTGCCCACCACCGGGATCTGATCGGCGTGGGGGTCCTGCTCCTCCGCTACCGGCCGGCCGGTGCCGGACAGGGTGATGGCCCGGGTCTTGCCCTCTGCCTTGATGATGACGCCAGCCTCCTCCAGCCCCTTCAGATGGAAATGGACGGTGGAGGGGGACTTGAGACCCACAGCCGCGCCGATCTCACGGACAGAAGGGGGATAGCCATGTTCCGCGGAAAAGGTCTGGATGTAGTCGTAGATCTTCTGCTGCTTCGCAGTGAGTTTCTCCATGGTCTGACTCCTTTCCACAGATGGGCGTCGTCGGTTTATTTAATAAAAGCATAGCACAGGAAAGCAAAAAAGTCAAACTAATGTTCCAAATAAGCTTTCTGAAAATGAAATAAATGGAGGATGGGGAGCGGTGGGGCCTGTATCCCGTGCAGGGCCGATGGGGGCACTACGCCCTACACGGGGACGCAGCCTCCGCAGAGGGGAGGGCCGGTCCATTTATGAACAATTTTTGAAACATACAGGGCTCCCCTTGACTTTTTATGGCAGAATGCTAAAATAATCAGCATGTTAATTATTAAGCCGTTAATGATTGAAAAATATTCCGTAAGGGGGCGGAGATATGTCCAGTCTGAACATGGATCTGGGTGTGTTGGAACACCAGATGCATCAGGCGCATCGGAATGCGGTGCAGGCGGAATTGAGCGCGGCGGGACTGCAGGAAGTGGGCCATCCCCTTCTGCTGTGCATCCTGCGCAGCGCGGGGGAGCGCTGCCCGGACGGGCAGGCCCAGAGGGAGCTGGCGGAGTTGCTGAACATTTCGCCGCCCGCAGTGGCAGCATCCCTGAAATCCCTGGAGAAAAAGGGGTATATTCACCGGGAGCCGGAGCCTGGGGACGCCCGGAGGAACCGGGTGCGGCTGACCGCCAAGGGGGAGAAGGCGGTGGACGACTGCTTCGCCTGCCTGCAGCGGGTGACCCGCAGAATGTTCACCGGCTTTACCACCGAGGAGCAGGCAGTGATGCGGGGCTTCTATCTGCGGATGCTGGAGAACCTCCAGGCTCCCCTGGCCGGCGTGCGGGCTTCTCCCCTTGCCTGAGGGCGGGAACGATGAAGCGGCGGGCGCGCGGCTGGATTTCTCGTCATTTTGACCATAAGCTTCTTAAAAAACCAAGAAAGGAAGATGATCGATTTGCTTCAGTTGTTTCTGACCCACCTGCAGGGCTACAAGCGGCAGGCGGTCTGGTCTCCCATCCTCATCGTGGTGGAGGTCATCTGTGAGCTGCTGCTGCCCCTGGTCATGGCAGAGATCGTGGATACAGCCATCCCAGCCGGCGACGAGACTTACATTTTTCAGCTGGGTGCGGTGATGCTGGTGCTGGCGGGCGTGGCCATGCTGTGCGGTGTGCTGGCGGCCAAGTATTCTGCCTTTGCCAGTCAGGGCTTTGGCGCCAATCTGCGCCAGTGCCTCTTCGACAAGGTGCAGGAGTTCTCCTTTGCGGACATTGACCGTTTCTCCTCCGCCTCCCTCATCACCCGTATGACCAACGATGTCAATGCCATGACCATGATGCTGGCCATGGGTCTGCGGATGCTGGTACGGGCTCCAGTGATGCTGGTGGCCGCCCTGTGTATCAGCTTCTATCTGAACGCCAGGCTGGCATTGGTGCTGGTGGTGGTCATTCCTCTGATGGTGCTGGTGATCGGCATTCTGATGAAGGTGTGCACCAAGCTCTTTGAGACTATGCAGACCAAGATCGACAACCTGAACAATACGCTCCAGGAGAATCTGGTGGCCATCCGAGTGGTGAAGGCCTTTGTCCGGGAGGGCTACGAGCGCATCAAGTTCAAGAAGTCCAACGATGAGCTGATGGACGCCGCTCTGGCGGTGGGCCTGCGGATCATTGCGATCATGCCGGTGATGATGCTGGCCCTCAACGGGGCCACAGTGGCGGTGCTCTACTTCGGCGGAGGCATGGTCATGGGGGGCACCTTTGAACTGGGCGACCTCCAGGCCTTCATCAACTACATCGTGCAGATCCTCATGAGCGTGATGATGGTGGCCATGTCCCTGCTCCAGCTCTCCCGGGCTCAGGCCTGCGCCCACCGCATCAAGGAGGTGCTGGAGACAGAGCCCTCTGTGGAGAACAAGCCGGAGGGGGAGATCTGCCGGGCGGCCCTCCCCGGGGAGGCGGCGGACGGAACGGACCACGTCCTGCCCGCCCCCAGGGGCGAGGTGGAGTTCCGGGACGTCTCCTTCAAATATGTGGCCTCGGGCAGCGGGGACGACGTGCTCTCCCACATCAGCTTCCATGTAAGGCCGGGGCAGTTCGTGGCCATCGTGGGCGGGACCGGCACGGGCAAATCCACTCTGGTCAACCTGATCCCCCGGTTCTACGATGTCACCGGCGGCCAGGTGTTGCTGGACGGGGTGGATGTGCGGGACTACCCCCTGGAGGAGCTCCGGGGCCGCATCGGTATGGTGCTCCAGACCAACATCCTCTTTTCCGGCACCATTCGGGAGAACCTGCTGTGGGGCAACCCGGAGGCCACAGAGGAGGAGATGATCCAGGCGGCCAAGGACGCCCAGGCCTATGACTTCATCATGTCGTTCCCCGACGGCTTCGACACCAGCCTGTCCCAGGGCGGCGTCAACGTGTCTGGCGGCCAGAAGCAGCGACTGTGCATCGCCCGGGCCATGCTCCGCAAGCCGGCGGTGCTCATCCTGGACGACTCCACCTCTGCCGTGGACTCAGCCACAGAGGCGGCCATTCGGGAGTCCTTCGCCGCCAACCTGAAGGAAACCACTGTCATCATCATTGCCCAGCGCATCTCCTCGGTGCAGTACGCCGATGAGATCCTCATTCTGGAGGATGACCACATTGCGGCCCGGGGCACCCATGAGGAGCTGCTGGCTACCAGTCCCATCTATCAGGAGATCTATCAGTCTCAGCAGGAAGGAGTTGGTGAATAATGCCGGGACCCAATCGCGCCCCCCGGGGGGGCTATCAGAAGCCCAAGGATCTGGGCAAGACCATATCCAGGCTGCTGGGTTATCTCACCCGCAGCAAGCTGCCCCTGATGGCCGTGTTCGGATGCCTGCTGATCTCGGTGTTCACCAACATCGGCGGCTCCTACATGATGCGGGGCATCATCAACGACTTCATCTGGTCGGGCTGCACCGACTTCGCCGGCCTGGGCCGGGCCATCCTGGTCCTGGTAGGCATCTACCTCATCGGCTGCGCGGCCACCTACGGACAGTCCGCCGTCATGGTGCGGCTGGCCCAGCGGGGGATCAACCGGCTGCGCAAGGACCTGTTCGACAAATTGCAGGACCTGCCGCTTTCCTACTTTGACAAGCCCCCCCACGGCGCGTTGATGAGCCGCTTCACCAACGACGCGGACAACGTGCAGCTGGCCCTGGAGCAGAGCGTGGTCTCCATGTGCTCCAGCTGCCTGATGTTCGTGGGCCTGGTGGCCATGATGCTTTTCATCAACTGGAAGCTGTTCCTGGTCACCGCCCTGGTGCTGGCGCTCACCATGGTGCTGTTCAACAAGCTGGGCGGGCGCAGCCGCCGCTTCTATCAGAAGCAGCAGGCAGCCCTGGGCGACGTGAACGGCGACATCCAGGAGATCATCGAGGGGCTGAAGGTGGTCAAGGCCTTCACCCACGAGGAGCAGGCCAAGGATCAGTTCCGCAAGCTCAATGAGACCTACCGGGACGCGGCACAGAAGGCCAACTTCTACTCCACCATGATTATGCCCGTGTCGGGCAACCTGATGAACATCAGCTACGCCCTCACCGCCGCATTCGGCGGACTGCTGTCTGTCATCCAGGGCTTTGACCTGGGCGGCCTGGTGGTCTATCTCAACTACTCCAAGCAGGTGGGCCAGCCCCTGAACCAGATCTCCCAGCAGATGACCACCCTCCTCTCCGCCCTGGCGGGCGCCGAGCGGATCTTTGAGGTGATGGACACCCAGCCCGAGGTGGACGAGGGGACCGTCACCCTGGTGGGGGCGGAGAAGGACGCCAACGGCACCCTGTCCGTCTTTGACGGCGCAGGCCGGCCCCGTGTCTGGGCCTGGAAGACTCCAAGGACCGCGGCCATGGCGCTGGTCCCCGTGCTGGTGGGAGCAAAGGATGCCCTCACCGAGCTGGGCCAGGCGGAGCGGACCGAGAGCGGCGGCCTGAAGCTGCTGCCTCCCAGCGTGGACTCCTCCCAGGGCATCTGGGTGGAGGTGGCTTCTGACGGCAGGCTCACCGAAGTGACCGACCTGGCCGCCCTGGCCGGCCACGGCTGGGCCTGGAAGTACCAGGACCACACGGGCAAGCCCTCCCTCCACCTGATCCGGGGCACCGTGCGCAACGTGCCCGGGGAGGACTACTACCTCACCGAGCTGAAGGGGGCCGTCCGGTTCAGCCATGTGGACTTCTCCTATGTGCCCGGCAAACGCATCCTGAAAGATGTGACCGTCTACGCCAACCCGGGCCAGAAGATCGCCTTCGTAGGCTCCACCGGCGCGGGCAAGACCACCATCACCAACCTGATCAACCGCTTCTATGAGATCGAGGGAGGACTCATCACCTATGACGGCATCGATGTGAAGGCCATCCGCAAGGACGACCTGCGCCGCTCCCTGGGGGCGGTGCTCCAGGACACCCACCTGTTCACCGGCACCATCATGGACAACATCCGCTACGGACGGCTGGATGCCACTGACGAGGAGTGCGTCGCCGCCGCTAAGAGCGCCAACGCCCACTCCTTCATCCGCCGCCTGCCGGACGGCTACCAGACCATGGTCACCGGGGACGGGGCGAACCTGTCCCAGGGCCAGCGCCAGCTGCTGGCCATTGCCCGGGCGGCCGTGGCCGATCCCCCGGTGATGATCCTGGACGAGGCCACCTCCTCCATCGACACCCGCACTGAACGGCACATCGAGCAGGGGATGGATGCCCTGATGGAGGGCCGCACCGTCTTTGTCATCGCCCACCGCCTGTCCACGGTCCGCAACTCCAACTGCATCGTGGTCATCGAGCATGGCGAGATCCAGGAGAAGGGCGATCACCAGGAGCTGCTGGACCAGAAGGGACGCTACTATCAACTCTACACCGGTCAGTTCCAGCTGTCCTGACCCCCGGACGTGGGCGGAAGGCACCGGAGACAGGAGGAGCGCCATGTCGCAGATCACAAAGCGGGCCCTGGCCTCTGCGCTGAAGGAGCTGCTGGAGCACAAGCCGCTGAATAAGATCACCATCGCCGACATCACCGAGCAGTGCGGGGTGAACCGCCAGACCTTTTACTACCACTTTCAGGATATCTACGCCCTGCTGGAGTGGATCTACACCACAGACGCCCAGCGCCTGCTGGAGGGAAAGCGGGACGGGGACACCTGGCAGCAGGGGTTCCTCCAGGTCCTGGAGTACATCCGGGACAACCGGGCCCTGGTCCGCAATACCTACCACTCCGTCAGCCGGGAGCTGCTGGAGGGCTACCTGTACCGGGTGACCTACCAGCTGATGCGGGACGTAGTGGAGGAGAGGGCGGCGGGGACCCAGGTCCCGGAGGAGGACCGGGCCTTCCTGGCCCACTTCTACAAGTACGCCTTTGTGGGGCTGACGGTGGAGTGGATGCAGGGGGGCATGAAGGAGGAGCCCGCCAGGCTGGTGAGCCGGGTCAATACCGTGATGGAGGGAAATATCGCCGCGGCCCTGGAGCGCATGGCCCGGCGGAAAGAGCCCTGAGATCCAGACAAAGGGGGCCCGCTGTCGCAATTTGCGACAGCGGGCCCCCTCTATCCATTGGCAGGCAGGGCCGGGGGCGCTATACTGACCTCACAAACTCGATCTGGAGGTCATGGATATGTATTACAGCAGCGGAAATTACGAGGCATTTGCCCGCCCCCGTAAGCCGGAGGGCGTGGAACGGAAATCCGCCTGGCTGGTGGGTTCCGGCCTGGCCAGCTTGGCGGCCGCCTGCTTCCTGGTGCGGGACGGGCAGATGAAGGGGGAGAACATCCACATCCTGGAGGAGCTAAAGCTCCCCGGCGGGGCCTGCGACGGCATCCAGGACCCCACCCGGGGCTTCGTGATCCGGGGCGGCCGGGAGATGGAGGATCACTTCGAGTGCCTGTGGGACCTGTTTCGCTCCATCCCATCCCTGGAGCACCCGGAGAATTCTGTTTTGGACGAATACTACTGGCTGAACAAGGAGGACCCCAACTATTCTCTGTGCCGGGCCACGGTGGATCGGGGAAAGGACGCCCATACAGACGGGAAGTTCACTCTGAGCGACAAGGCCGCCCTGGAGATCATGAAGCTTTTCCTCACCCGGGACGAGGACCTGTACGACAGGACCATCACCGACGTGTTCACCGAGGAGTTCTTCCGCTCCAACTTCTGGCTCTACTGGCGCACCATGTTCGCCTTCGAGACCTGGCACTCTGCCCTGGAGATGAAGCTGTATCTCCAGCGGTTCATCCACCATATCGGCGGCCTGCCCGACTTCTCGGCCCTGAAATTTACCCAGTACAACCAGTATGAGTCCCTGATCCTGCCCATGGTGCACTACCTGAAGGAGCACAATGTGCAGTTTCAGTATGACACGCAGGTCACCAACGTGATCTTCGACATCGCCCCGGGCCGAAAGGTGGCAAAGCAGCTGGTGTGGGTCCGGGAGGGCCGGGAGGAGGTCAGGGCGCTCACTGAGGACGACCTGGTGTTCGTCACAAACGGCTCCTGCACGGAGAACTCCTCTCTGGGCAGCAACGACCGCGCCCCGGAGTTCCTCACTGAGCCGGTGGGGGGCTGCTGGCAGCTGTGGCGGAACATCGCTGCCCAGGACCCGGCCTTCGGCCGCCCGGACAAGTACTGCACCAAGCCGGGCCTTACCAACTGGGAGTCGGCCACCGTCACCACCCTGGACGACAAGATCCCGCCCTATCTGGAAAAGGTCTGCAAGCGGGACCCCTTCTCCGGGAAGGTGGTCACCGGCGGTATCGTCACGGTGAAGGACTCCGCCTGGATGATGAGCTATACCTTCAACCGCCAGCCCCACTTCAAGGCCCAGCCGGAGGGGCAGCTGGTGGGGTGGATCTACGGCCTGTTCACCGATGTCCCCGGGGACTATGTGAAAAAGCCCATGCGGGCGTGTACCGGCCGGGAGATCTGCATGGAGTGGCTGTACCACCTGGGGGTGCCGGAGGAGGAGATCCCCCTGCTGGCGGAGCAGTCTGCCAGCACCATCCCCTGCATGATGCCCTACATCACCGCCTTCTTCATGCCCCGGACCCGGGGGGACCGGCCCGACGTGGTGCCGGAGGGCTGTGTGAACTTCGCCTTTATCGGCCAGTTCGCCGAGACGGCACGGGACACCATCTTCACCACCGAGTACTCTGTCCGAACCGGTATGGAGGCCGTCTACACCCTGCTGGACATCGACCGGGGGGTGCCTGAGGTGTGGGGGTCTTGCTACGATGTGCGCTGTCTGCTGGATGCCGCATCCAAAATGATGGACGGCAAAAAGCTGACGGAGATGGACCTGCCCTTCCTGTATGGATTCGTGGAGAAGAAGGCCCTGAAGCATGTGTCCGGGACCGTGATAGAGGAACTCCTCCTCCGCTACCACCTGATTTGATGGCTCCCGCCCCAGCCTGGTGCTGGGGCGGGACTTTTTTTGCCTTTTTTATTGACAAAAAGGGATATAGGTGATATGGTTAATTACACAAGTAATGAACCAATGAACAAGGAGTGCTTCTGAAAAGCCCTCCTGCAAGGAGTTCCGCCGCCCGGACTGCGCCCGCAGGCGCGTTTCGGAGCGCAACCGCCGCAAAGCGGCGGCTCTTAGCGCGGAGATGGCGGCGGAATAAAATGGAATCCCGTCATTTCCGGCGACATGCGCGTCGGAAATGACACTTCTCGCGAAAGATTTGCCGACAATTTCATAAGAAATCGAGGCAAATCTTTCGTGCAATCTCTCTCGAAAAAGTGGCATTGACACTTTTTCGAAATCTGAAGGAGGCGATCTCATGCGGGGTGCGCTGGGCGACCAGGCCCTGATCTATCTGCAAATTGCCCAACTGCTGGAGGACGACATCCTCCGTGGGGTGTACCGGGAGGAGGAGCAGGTCCCCTCCACCAATGAGCTCTCCCGCTGCTACAACATCAATCCCGCCACCGCCGCCAAGGGCATCAACCTGCTGGTGGCCGACGGGATCTTGTATAAGCGCCGGGGGATCGGCATGTTTGTATCTCCGGGAGGAGTGGAAAAAGTGCGGGAAAAGCGAAAAGCGGCATTCTGCCAGGGCTATATCCAGCCCATGATCAACGAAGGACGCTCCCTGGGTCTCACCGGTGAGGAGCTGCTGGCGATGGTGCGCAAGGCCATCGGGGAAGGAGAATAACCATGAATACTGGCATTTTATCCGCCAAGGGCGTGTGCAAGTCCTATGGCGACAATCAGGTACTCCAGGACCTGGACCTGGACATCCAGCCGGGCAAGATCTACGGCCTCATTGGCCGCAACGGGGCGGGCAAAACCACCCTGCTGTCCATCCTCACCGCCCAGAACACCATGGACAGCGGCGAGGTGACCTACAACGGCAAGCCCGTGTGGGAAAATCAGGACGCCATCAACCACATCTGCTTCTCCCGGGAGCTCCAGCCCACCCTGTTTACCGGTCCCAACAACATGAAGATCAAGTACTACCTGAACACCGCCTCCATCTTCTACCCCAACTGGGACCAGGAATACGCTCAAAAACTGCTCCAGGAGTTCAAGCTGGACCCCAAGAAGAAGATTTCCCAGCTGTCCAAGGGACAGATGTCCATGGTGACCATCCTCCTGGCTCTGGCCAGCGGGGCGGACATCACCATTCTGGACGAACCGGTGGCGGGGCTGGACGTGGTAATGCGGGAGCGCTTCTACCAGCTGCTCCTGGACGACTACGCCAAGACGAACCGCACCTTTATTATCTCCACCCACATCATCGAGGAGGCCGCCTCCGTCTTTGAGCGGGTCATCATCCTGGACCAGGGGAAGATCATCGAGAACGCCGAGACCGACGAGCTGGTAAGCCAGTTCCGCTACATCTCCGGCCACCAGGAGGAGGTGGACCGGGCCTGCCAGGGCCTGGAGGTGCTCACTACCCGGGAGACCGGCCGCCACAAGAGCTGCGGCGTGCGGGGCGGGGCGGCCCAGCTGGCCCAGGCGGAGCAGTTTGACGTGGATATTGCCCCCATGAACCTGCAAAACGTATTTGTGGCCCTGTGCGGCCACGGGGACGAGGGATAAGGAGGAGATGCTCCTATGAAAAAGTGTCTGCAATACTTCTGGCCCTTCCTCTGGCCCAATGTATCCTCTATGGTGCTCTTTGAGGCGGTGGTGGTGCTGCTGGCGGTGGTTTCCGGAGTCCCCCAGGGGGCGGACGGTATCTTCACCACCTACTTCTACTCCATGCCCCTGCTCATCCTGCTGTTTCTCTTTATTTTCAGCGCTTCCCTGGCCACTGCCAACCTGAACCTGGCCATTGCCATGGGCTGGACCCGGCGCGCTTACTTTCAGGGAATGCAGCTGATACTTGCGGTGTACACCCTCATCGGATGGGGTCTGACCCTGCTGATGCCCCTCATCCCTCAGTTGGGCAGCTGGGTTCCCAACAAACGGCTCCAAATCCTTCTGCTGGTCACTGGCCGGTACGCCCTGCTCTACCCCCTGCTGTGCCTGGCCATTTTAGTGGTGGGCGGCCTGGCCGGCCTGCTGATGGTACGCTCCAAGGCCTTGGGCATCTTCGTGATGTTTGTAGCCATTTTGGTATCCATCGCCGGAGTGGTGGTGCTGGCTCTGGCAGGGATGGGCATCTTTGACCTGGGCTTTACTCCCCTGTTTCTGCCCATTTCCGTGGCCGTTCTGCTGGCTATTCTGGTTTTGGGCGAATATCTTCTGTGGCGGTGTATCCGCCGGTATGTGGTGAGGTGAATGGGAATGTATGTGAAATTACTGCGCAGCTCCTGGGATGACTTCGCCATCTGCGCCGGGGTGCTGGCGGGCGCCCTCCTGCTCTCCCTGCTCCCCAGCATCTTATTCAGCAGTCCTCCCCTGATGATTTCCGGCCTGATTTTGCCCATTGTCAGCGCCTTTCTGATCCTTATTTTTTCCCTGAGCTACTTCGGCTTTCAGTTTTCCCACCTGGTGCGCTTCGGCAGCACCCGCCGCCGTTCCCTGGCCCTGACCTTTGGCGTGGCGGCGACTGTGGCCCTGTTCTGCATGCTTCTGTCCGCTCTGCTCACTGTGGTGGAGGGGCTGCTGGTCTCCATCCGCAGGGATGTCCCCCCCAACACGGAAATCTTTTCCCTGCCCCTGTGGGCCTGGTTTGCCATCCCTCTGGCCGCCATAGCTATGGGGGCGCTGTGCGGCACCATTCTCCACCGCTTTGGCAAGAAGGGCATGTGGGCCCTGTGGGCGATCTGGATGTCGGTTTGCTTCATCCCCCAGATTTTCAACTCCTATCTGGACCACCTGCCCGACCTGACCCTGCCGGGCATTGCAAGCGGGGCCGCCCTGTTTTTGGCCTTCTGCTGGTCCATCTGGTATCTGCTCCGGGCCCCGGTGCCCCAATAACCACTCCCCCGCTCCCGGCATAGGATGGCCGGGAAGGAGGAATCCCTATGGGCGCCTTTATTCGCAGGCTTCTCTCCCAGCTGCTGGACGTGAAAAGCCTGGTCACCCTGATGCTCACCGGTGTGTTCGGCCACATGACGGCCACCGGCCAGGTGGACGTACAGAGCTTTTTGACCATTTTTTCCGTGGTCATTGCCTTTTACTTTGGAACCCAGACCCGTTCCATCAGTTCGGACAAATCGGAATCATAAAAAATCCGGCCCGTCTCAACGGAGAGACGGGCCGGATTTTTATAGTTGTGCATAGGCCTCTTTGGCGTTGTCCCCCATGCGCTTGAGCATGGCGTTGAGCACCTGGACCTCCTGGGGATCAAATCCCTTTTTCAGTGTCTGGAAAAAAGCCTTCTGCTTGGCCTGACCCGCCTGGACCGCGGGCATGGCGTCGGGCAGCAGCACCAGATGAATGAGCTTTTTATTGTCCGGGCGGCGCAGCCGCTGGAGATACTGCCGCTGCACCAGCCCCTCCACCGCGGCGGAGACGTGGGATTTCGTCAAACGGCGAATCTCTACAATATCCTTGGCGGTGTCCTGCTGGGGGTGGTGAGAGAGAAAGAGCAGCACATCCAACTCGATCTGTGTCAGCTTATATTCCTCCAGCACCGGGGCCTGCATTTTGTGGTAGAGCAGTTCCAGGGTGCGGGTGTGGGCAAAAAAATCCCAGGCCATCAAACAAGACCTCCTTTGCGGGGTAATTCGACTATAACAGCCCCTCCCCCGCTTGTCAAGGCAACGGCCAAAAATTAACACCCGCTATATCCCATCCACTCTGCCCTGGGTTTTCCCCTTATTACGCCCCTTCCATCAGCTGCTGCACCACCTGGGCCGGGATGGTCACCTCCGGATTTCCAGAGGCGGCGGGCAGCACACTGCCCTCGTCAAAGACCAGCACCAGAGATCCGTCCTCTCCCCAGTAGAAGCTCTGCTCGGGGTCAATGGAGGTAAATTCCTGGTAGAAAAAGGCGTCCTCCCGCCCCTTCAGCCAGTCCTTCACCTGCTGGGACAGCACCGCCACATAGTCGCTGTCCTCCGGGAACAGGCTGGACAGGGTGGCCACCTTTCCCGTATCCTTGTTGATGTGGTAGTAGCGCAGCATCTCATCGCTGCTGCCCTGGGTGCGCACCGCGTTCACCCGCAGAGTGAACCAGTGCTCATTGTCGGTCACCACGTCGTAGGACACGCTCAGTCCCTGGTAGCCGCCCCCCTGGGCGATCTGGTCCACATCGGCATAAAACTCATCCAGAAGCTGGTAGATGTTCTCCTGGATCGCCTGGTTCACATCATCTCCGGTCTGGCCCGCTCCGTCCACCTGGGGCACCGACACGTCGGCGCTGCTGTGGCCGTCGTCATAAAAGTAGTTGCGCAGGGTAACCACCCGCACCAGGCTGCCCAGCACCGGCACCTGCTCCATGGCCCTGGCCGCCGAGCCGGACACGTTCGGGAGGGCCACAAGCAGGGTCACCACCGCCGCAGCTGACCACGCACGCCACCTTCCCCGCCGCCCTCCTTGCCGGGGCTGGGCGGGGGATTCCTCCTCCAGGGCGGCACAGGTCTCCTCCACCCTGCGCCGATAGGACGAGGGCGTTTGGAAGGGTTCCTGCCGGGCCCGCTGTTTCAGTTGCTCGTCAAAATGATCCATAATGTACCTCAATCCTCATTTAAAATCGTCCGCAGACGCGCCCGCCCCCGGTTGAGCCGCAGCTTTACCGCCCCCTGGGAGATGTTCAGGATCTGGGCGATCTGGGCCACGGTGCAATCCTCGTAATAAAACAAGGTGACCGCCGCCCGCAGCGACTCGGGCAGCTCCAGCACCGCCTGCCACAGACTAATGGCCTCGGTGGGGTCGGCATCGGGGGCCTCCAGCACGCCCTCCACCTGTCCCAGGTCGATGACCTTCTTCTGCTTGCGGCAGGTCTCGTAGCAGGTATTGACCACAATGCGCAGCAGCCACGGCTTGAAGCGCTGTGGGTCCCGCAGGTCACCCCGATGGGCAAAGGCAGAGCAGATGGCCTCCTGCACCGCATCCTCCACGTCCTCCGGATTGTTCAGGATGGACCGGGCGGCGCGGTACATGGCGCTCTCATACTCCAGAATATGGGCGCAGAAGGTTTCTTTGTCCATGAACTGGGTGACCATAGGCAGGGATGGGCTCCTTTCCTTGGGTTTGGTTTGATGAATCAGCTGATCATCTCTTAAGATGGGCCGGTGGGGGAAAAGGTTACAAAATGGAATCATTTTTTCGCCGGGGCTGGTCTGCGGCATTTCCCGCTTTTCTTTTCCCGGCAGATGTTGTATGATATGCACTAGGATACCATCCCGCCGCCCCCCCAATCTACCACAGGGCGGTTACATCTTCACGAGAGCGAGGTCCTAGTGATGGATATGAACACCCACAGCAAGCTTATTATGGCCGTGGTCCAGGAGGACGATTACGACGCTACCGTCAGCCAGCTGAACAAAAACGGATTTTTTGTCACCATGCTCAGCTCCACCGGCGGTTTCTGGAAGAAAAAGAATATTACCATCATGCTGGGCGTGCCCGCCGATCAGCTGGACCGCGCCCTGGACATCTTGAAGCAGTGCGCCGGCAAGCGCAAGCAGACCATCTACTCCAACGTGGCCATGCCCACCGGAAGCCAGTATGCCGCTGCCATGCCCTCGGTGCCCGTCAATGTGGAGCTGGGCGGCGTGACTGTGTTTGTCATGGATCTGGAGAAGCTGGAAAAATATTAAGCCAAAACATTTTTTCTTCGACACAGTTTGTCTTGACTAATCCCCCAGAAACATGATACCATCCCCCTACACATAAGGGAGTAGTCGGCGCGGGTTTCCCGCGTAGCAAGGTCAACATACTGGGGTTTCAGTACCTCTGGCTTTGTTTTACATGACGAGACTTATCCGTGAGAACGGATAGGTCTCGTTTTTTTGCCGGCGGGGAGGAGTTATTATGAGCATTTGGGAGCTGTTTATCATTGCGGTGGGTCTGTCCATGGACGCCTTTGCCGTATCGGTGTGCAAGGGCCTGTCGGCGGGGCGTGTACGTCTGGGCCACGCCCTCACCGCCGGAATCTGGTTTGGCGGCTTTCAGGCCCTGATGCCCTTCCTGGGCTGGCTGCTGGGGTCCCGGTTCCAGAGCTTTATCTCCAGCGTGGACCACTGGATCGCCTTTTTGCTGCTGGGCCTCATTGGCCTGAACATGGTGCGGGAATCCCGCAGCCAGGAGGAAGACGAGGTTGGGGCCTCCTTCGCCCCCAAGGCCATGCTGCCCCTGGCGGTGGCCACCAGCATTGACGCCCTCACCGTGGGCATCACCTTTGCCTTCCTCCAGCTGGACCAGATGGATATCCTTTGGGCCGTCTCTCTCATCGGCGTGACCACCTTTGTCCTCTCCGCCATCGGCGTGAAGGCGGGGGGCATCGTGGGCGAGCGGGGCAAGTCCCGGGCCGAGCTGGCCGGAGGCATTGTCCTCATCCTCATGGGCTGCAAGATTCTGGTGGAGCACCTGGGCCTGATTTAAGCAAAAAAAGACCGCCTCTCGGCGGTCTTTTTTTATGGTCAAAACTTAGCTTAGCTGGAACTGACCGGTATACAGCTGGTAGTAGCGGCCCTTCTGGTCCAGCAGCTGCTGGTGGTCGCCCTTCTCCTGAATTTCGCCGTGCTCGATGACCACGATGCAGTTGGAGTTGCGCACGGTGGAGAGACGGTGGGCGATGACAAAGACGGTGCGGCCCTCCATCAGGGCGTCCATGCCCTGCTCGATGTGCCGCTCGGTGCGGGTATCGATGGAGGAGGTGGCCTCGTCCAGGATCATTACCGGGGGATCGGCCACGGCGGCCCGGGCAATGGCAAGCAGCTGCCGCTGGCCCTGGGACAGGTTGGCGCCGTCGCCGGTGACCATGGTGTTGTAGCCGTCGGGCAGGCGGCGGATGAAGGAGTGGGCATTGGCGCTCTTGGCGGCGGCGATGCACTCCTCGTCGGTGGCGTCCAGGCGGCCGTAGCGGATGTTATCCATGATGGTGCCGGTGAACAGGTGGGTATCCTGGAGCACCGCGCCCAGGGAGCAGCGCAGGTCGTCCTTGCGGATGGCCTTCACGTCGATGCCATCGTAGGTGATAAGGCCGCCCTCGATCTCGTAGAAACGGTTGATGAGGTTGGTGATGGTGGTCTTGCCCGCGCCGGTGGAGCCCACAAAGGCGATCTTCTGGCCGGGGTTGGCGTACACCGACACGTCCTTCAGGATGCGCTTGCCGGGGACATAGGAGAAGTCCACGTGGTTGAAGCGGACCGCGCCCTTGAGCTCGGTGAGGTAGAAGTCCTCCCCGGGCACGTTGCGCACGGTACCACGGATGATGTGCAGGGTGTTCTTTCCTTCCCGGTCGGGATATTTCCAGGCCCAGCCGTGGTTAGCCAGGGCCGCGGGATCGGTGATGGGGGTCAGCGTGCCGTCAGGCTCCACCCGTACCCAGATTCCGTCGGTGGAATCCTGGTGGGGAGCCAGCAGCCGCAGCCCCTTCTGCTCCCGCACCGCCTGGCCCAGCTCCACAGGGGAGTCCCCCGGGCCAATGAGCACAGGCACCAGGGCCATTCCCGCGCTGCGGGGAGTCTTCCAGGCCCAGGTGTGGGGCCGGCCAGAGCCGGTGTACTCCCGCAGGGTGCCGTTGGCGTCCTTCTCGGCGCCCACCAGAGTGACGGAGCCCTGGTCCACCTCGGGCTGGGTGTCCATCACTTCAAAGATCCGCTCGGCGCCCGCCAGGGCGGACAGGAGGGTTGTCATCTGCTGGGAAATCTGGTTGAGGGGCTGGCCCACCTGCTTGGAGTAGTTGAGGTAGACCACCAGGCCGCCCAGGTCAAAGCCCTGGAGGACGGACAGCAGTCCGCCGAAGGCGGCGGTGAGGGCGTAGCTGATGTTCATCAGGTTGCCAGAGACAGGCATGATCATGGTGGAGTAGTAGTTGGCCTTCTGGGCGGCGTCCCGGTAGGTCTCGTTGAGCTTTTTAAACTCCTCCTTGGCCTTCTCCTCGTGGGTAAAGGCCTTGACCACCTTCAGACCCTCGATCATCTCCTGGATGTTGCCGTTCACATCGCCCAGAGCCGCCTGCTGCTGCTGATAGAACTTGCGGCTGCGCCCGCCCAGGCGCTTGAAGAGCTGCATGGTCACGATGAGCAGCAGAGCGGTGACGATAAACAGCTTCCAGTTGATAAAGAGCATCAGCCCCACCAGGCCCACAAACATCAGGCAGCTGGAACACAGGGAGACTACGCTCTGCTCCAGGGCCAGCTGCACGTTGTCCGCGTCGTTGGTGAAACGGCTCATGAGCTCGCCGTGGGGGTGCTGGTCAAAGTAGCTCAGGGGCAGGTCCTGGAGCTTGTCGAAGAGGTCCTTGCGCAGGCGGTTGACTCCCCGCTGGGCCAGACGGACCATTACGGCGGCCTGGCCGTAGGTGGCCAGACAGCCGATGAGGTAGATGCCCACCAGCACGGCGATGGCCTGGGCCAGACCGGCAAAGTCGGTGCAGCCCGACCAGATAAAGTTGTTGATGATGCCACGCATCATATAGGAGCCGCCCAGGTTGGTGCACACAGACACCAGCAGGCAGCCCAGCACCGCCAGCAGAGGCAGCTTGCTGCGGGTGAGGTAGCCCAGCAGACGGCTGATGGTCTTGCCCATATTCTTGGGCTTTTGGAATCCCCCTCTGGGGGCATGATTGGGTCCCGGCATTATTCACCCACCCCTTCCTGCTGAGATTGATAGATTTCCTGATAGATGGGGCTGGTCCGGAGCAGCTCGTCGTGGGTGCCCCGGGCAGCGATGTGGTCATCCTCCAGGATGAGGATCTCGTCGGCGTACTGCACCGAGGAGATGCGCTGGGCAATGATGATCACGGTGGTGTCCTTCAGGTTCTTGGCGAAGGACTCCCGGATGGCGGCCTCGGTGGCGGAGTCCACGGCGGAGGTGGAGTCGTCCAGGATAAGCACCGCGGGCTTACGGAGCATGGCCCGGGCGATACACAGGCGCTGCTTCTGGCCGCCGGAAACGTTGGTGCCGCCCTGGGTGAGCATGGTGTCAAAGCCGTCGGGCAGGGCCATGATGAAGTCGTAGGCCTGGGCGTCCTTGGCCGCCTGGATGATCTCCTCCTCGGTGGCATCCTCCTTGCCCCACTTCAGATTGTCCCGGATGGTGCCGGTAAAGAGGACGTTGGTCTGGAGCACCATGCCGATGCGGCTGCGCAGCTCCTCCAGGGGGTAGTCCCGCACATCCACCCCGTCCAGCAGCACCGCGCCGCCGGTGACGTCGTAGAAGCGGGGAATAAGGTTCACCAGAGAGGATTTGCCGGTGCCGGTGCCGCCCACCAGGGCCACAAACTGGCCGGGCTTGACGTCAAAGCTGATGTGGGAGAGCACGTCGTCGCCGCTGCCGGTGGCCACATACTTGAAGGACACATCCCGGAACTCCACCTCGCCCCGGGGAGCGGGCAGGACCTGCTTTTCGGCCTCAGGCTTATCCTCCACGGAGGGCTCGGTATTGAGAACCTCGTTGATCCGGTGGGCACAGGCCTGGGCACGGGAGAGCTGCAGCAGGGACATGGCCACCATCATCACGCTCATGAGGATCTGGACGATGTAGTTGATGAAGGCCTGCAGCTGGCCCAGATCGAAGGTGGCGTTCATAACCATCCGGCCGCCCAGGTACAGCACCGCCACGGTGGCGCCATTCATGGCCAGCATCATGATGGGCAGGATGGCGATGATACGCAGGCCAACGGCCAGGGCGGCGTTCATCAGCTCATCGTTGGATTTTTTAAACTTTTTCCGCTCATAGTCGGCCCGCACGAAGATCTTGACCACCCGGATGGCCACCAGGTTTTCCTGGAGGGTGTTGTTCAGGTTGTCGATCTTCTTCTGCATGGTCTCAAACAGGCGGGTACAAATAAACATCAGTCCGCCCACGGCGATGAGCATCAGGGGGATGACCACCACCAGCACCAGAGCCAGCTTGGCGTTGAGGGTAAAGCTAATGCACAGGGCGGCCACCAGCATCACCGGGGCCCGGACCAGCATACGAAGGCCCATGGCCAGCATCATGGTCATGGCGTTGACGTCGTTGGTCATGCGGGTGATGAGGGATGCGGAGGAGAAGCGGTCAATGTCCGCAAAAGAGAACTCCTGCACCTTGTCAAAGAGGCACTGGCGCAGATTGGCGCCGAACCCCTGGCTGGCAAAGGCGGCATATTTGGAGGCAAACACACCGCAGAACATGGCCACGGCCGCCAGGGCCAGCATCACAAGTCCCATTTTAAAGATGTAGTTCACATCGCCGGTGGGGATGGCGGTGTCTACGATCTCGGACATGACCAGGGGGAGCAGCAGCTCACAGATGACCTCCAGCACGATCAGGATGGGGGCCTTGACGGCCTGCCGCTTGTAGCCCTGGAGGTGGGTCAAAAACAGTTGAAGCAAGTCCGATCTTCCTTTCTTTCCCTACAAGGGGTCATGGTTGGTCCAGGCGCAGGTTCTCCAGCGCCCGGAGATAAAAGCCGTGGAGCTGGGTCTGCTCCTGGGTGGTAAAGCCGGCGTACATCCGCCGGTTCACCCGCTGCAAACAGGCAAAGCAGTCGTCCACCGCCTGCTGGCCCTTGTCGGTCAGCTGCACCCGGTTGCGCCGGGCGTCGCCGGGCTCGGGCTCCCGGTGGATATACCCTTTTTTCTCCAGGGATTTCAGCGAGGTGGCCACCGCCGCGGGAGAAATATCCAGCAGCGTGGACAGCTCCCGCTGGGCCTGGACCTGCCCGTCAGGACAGCGGTCCCCGGCACTGCGCAAAATGCACAAGAGCAGCGGGTGTCCCACCTCCTGCAATCCGGCGGCATTCAGCTCTGCCTGGACGGCGTTGCGGTGGGCCTGGTGCAGTTTATGCTCCAGTACCCCCAGATCAATGCCAAGATTGGCCACAGAGTCCCCTCCCTTCTTCGACACATTTCGTTAACGCCTTAATCATTAACATGTTGAACATTTTATCACGGAGGGTGGAAAAGTCAAGGCGAGAATCTTCAGATTCAAAATTTGTTCACAAATGGCGCAAATTCCGTTTATTTGGAACATCTGTTTGACTTTTAAGGGGGGATATGGTACAATACCTTTAACTAAAACCACGCCGCCCAGTGTGTCCGGGAAGGAGCTTGGCTATGAAACCGCTGACCCCGAAACAGCAAAAAATTTACGACTATATCTTGGATTTCACCGCAGAGCACGGATATCCCCCTTCGGTGCGGGAAATCGGTGCCGCTGTGGGCCTGAAGTCCCCCTCCACCGTCCACTTCCATCTCAAGGGGCTGGAGGAGGCGGGGGTCATTGTGAAGGCCGAGGGCAAGACCCGGGCCATCTCCCTGCCCGGCGTGTCCCCACGCCCGGTGGCGGAGGAGACCGACCCCCACGCCAACCAGATCCCTGTGGTGGGCAACGTGGCCGCCGGCTCCCCCATCCTGGCCGAAGAGTGCATCGAGGACTACCTCACCTTTGACACCGAGGGCCTCTCCGGCGAGCACTTTGCCCTGCGGGTGCGGGGCGAGTCCATGCTGGGGGCGGGCATCCTCCCCGGCGACCTGGTGGTGGTCCACCGACAGGCGGAGGCCCAGTCGGGCCAGATCGTGGTGGCCCTCTTTGAGGACGAGGCTACCGTGAAAACCCTGCGCCGCCGGGACGGCAAGGTGTGGCTCATGCCGGCCAACGATGACTACCAGCCCATTGACGGCACCAAGGCCCAGATTCTGGGCCAGGTGGTGGCGGTGGTGCGGCGCTACTGAGATGAATAAGACCGAACTGCTGGACCGCTGCGCCCGCAGCGGCGAGGAGCGAGTGCTCCTATCCCGGGTGCTGGACAAGCTGGAGCTGTCCCAAAACCGGGGAATCCCCGCCCATACCCCCTTTCTCTCCCCGGGAGAGCGGGCGTCGGTGTCCGACCTCCTCTCTGCCTGGGGCCATCCCCGACACGTCTTTTTCGGCGGCTACCCCGACGCGGAGCGCACCGTGTGTCTCTTTCTCCCCGACTGGCAGGAGGAAGAGGACGCCATTGCCGATCCAGAGGGCCCTCTGGCCGCCCTGGAGGCCTCCTTCCCCAACGGGGCGGAGCTGTCCCACCGGGACATTTTAGGCTCTCTCATGGGCCTTGGCATCACCCGGGAGAAGCTGGGAGATATTCTGGTGGAGGGAAACCACTGTCAGGTCCTGGCCCTGCGGGAATCCCTGCCTATTCTTTTGAGTCAGTGGGAGTCCGCCGGACGTTGGAAGGCCAAGCTGCGGGAAATTTCTCTCTCGGAGCTCACCCCCAAGCCGCCTCAGGTGAAGACCATCCGGGACACGGTGGCCGCCCTGCGGCTGGACGCGGTGCTGGCCTCCGGATTTTCCACCTCCCGCTCCAAGGCTTCTCAGCTGGTGAGCGCCGGGCGGGTGTCGGTAAACCACCGGGAGTGCATGAAAAGCGACCGCACGGTGGAGCAGGGGGACGTGCTCTCCTGCCGGGGACTGGGCAAGTGCGTGGTAAAAGAAGTGCTGGGCCAGTCCAAAAAGGGCCGGATTATGCTGGTCTTAGAACGATACATATAAAAGAAGACCCTGCTGTCTGAGACAGCAGGGTCCTTTTTATTCTTCTTCCTCCTCCGGTACGGGAACGATCTGCAGCAGACTGCCGGTACGGGGCTGCAGGGTCAGCAGCTGGCCCTCCGGCTCGGTGTGGAACCGGGCGGAGCCCAGCAGCAGTTGGGCCTCCTCGTTCTCCCGCAGGCGCAGGGTGGCCTCCTCGCTGCCGGTATTGAAGACAGCCAGGATGGTCTCCTCGCCCTGGGTGCGGGTAAAGGCCAACACCGGGCCCTTGCCCACCCGGTAGTGGATATCTCCCTGGCGCAGGGCTTGGCTCTGCTTGCGCAGATGGCCCAGGCGGGAGAACCAGCCCATCAGCTCCGAGTCCTCCCGTCCCCAGGGGAAGGTGCGGCGGTTGAAGGGGTCCTCAAAGCCCTCCATACCTGCCTCGTCGCCGTAGTACACGGTGGGGGAGCCGGGGAAGGCAAACATGAGGGCAGCTCCCAGCTTTAGGAGCTCCTTGGCCCGGCGGCGCTGGTCGGGCCCCAGGCGGTAGTTGGAGCGCCACTCCTTGCTCTGGTGCTCACAGCCCTCCTCCGCCCCCAGCAGGGTGAGGATACGGGCGGTGTCGTGGGTGCCCAGAGAGTTCATGGCGGAGTAGTAGGCAAAGCGGGGATAATTTTCCCGCAGGGTCTCCATGGCGTTGACAAAGTCCGCTGCGTCGCCCCCTTTCAGGTAAGACAGCACCGCGTTGCGGAAGGGGTAGTTCATCAGGCCGTCACAGTGCCGGCCCATAATGTGCCGCCGGCGCACGCCGTAGGCCACCTTGGTGGAGCCGTCCTCCCACACCTCGCCAATGATCACCGCGTCGGGCTTCTCCGCCCGGGCAGCCTCGTGGATGCCCCGGACAAAGTCGTCGGGCAGCTCGTCGGCCACGTCCAGCCGCCAGCCGTCCGCTCCCGCCCGCAGCCACCGGCGCACCACGCTGTCCTGGCCGCCGAAGATAAAGTTCCGGTAGGAGGGGTCGTGCTCGTTCACCGCAGGCAGGGAGTAGATGCCCCACCAGCTCTCATACTGGTCGGGCCAGTGAATAAAGTTAAACCAGGAGCGGTAGGGGGAATCCTCACTCTGGCAGGCGCCGGGGGTGGGATAGAAGCCGTCGCCGTTGAAGTAGCGGCTGACATAACCGGTGTGGTTGAACACCCCGTCCAGCATCACCCGCATGCCCCGCTGGTGGGCCATCTCGCAAAGCTGGGTAAAGTCCTCCTCCGTGCCCAGCATGGGGTCAATGTTGCTGTAATCGGCGGTACCGTAGCGGTGGTTCTCCGCCGCCTCAAAGATGGGACAGAAGTACAGGGTTTCCACCCCCAGGCCCCGGAGGTAGTCCAGCTTCTCCATGACTCCCTTCAAATCGCCGCCGAAGAAGTCCCGGTTGCGGATCTCTCCGTTTTTGTCCGGGCGGAACTCGGGCTCCTCCTGCCAGGCAGTATGGACCCACCGTCCCCCCACCATGCCCTGGGGGTCGGGCACCCGGGTGCGGCGGAAGCGGTCGGGGAAAATCTGGTAGGTCGTC